>ODAI010987408.1_pt1 | contig 14220 bp, 14 predicted proteins | sample 1539321 | NCBI WGS metagenome assembly ODAI01 (sample SAMN02144231, study PRJEB22623) | gut metagenome | biome: sheep rumen | host: Ovis aries | place: New Zealand
ATCTTCAATTATTTTTAAATCAAAACTATTTGAGATAATACTAGATAAACTATCAGTACCAATTTTAAAAACATAAGTAACATCATCCTCATATTTTTTATCAATAATTAAACAATCCCTCAAAATACTATCTACAATTTTTGTATCATCATATTTAAACTTAATAGAACATATTTTACCAGGTAACAAAGAAACAAGTTCAGAACAATCTAAAGCATCAGAACATCCATTCGAATAAGCACGAACAAGTCCGTTAGCACCCAATTTTATCCCACCAAAATATCTTACAATACAACATAAAATATGATTTAAGTCCTTATTTTCTAAAACATTTAAAATAGGCATACCAGCAGTACCACCAGGTTCACCATCATCATTAAACCTTTTAACATTATCCAAAATATAAGCATAACATATATGTGTAGAATCCTTATACTTATTACTTAAATCATCCAAATATTTTTTAATATCAGCTTCATTATCAACCCTAAACAGAAAAGTAATAAAACGAGATTTTTTAATAATTATTTCATTAACTACATTACTTTTTATTGATAACATTGAACCATAACCTTCATATTAATCACAAACCTTCACTTTCTTAATATTAGTTTTAATAGAACCACTAGGCAATTCATAAGTATTATAAACTCCTTTTTTTGGTAAAATTACTTTCCAAGGCTTAACATTTTTAAAAACAAATAAAACATTATCATCACGATCAGTCATAATAACATCAATATTAGTACTCATAAAAAAAGTATGAATGCTGTTGCACTTACCAAATCTCATACAATAATCAAAATCTTTAGTAAACATAAGTCCTTTAAACCTTGAATAAAAATCAACACAATCAACTAGATTATATTTTTTTTTACCTATTAAAACATACATAAAATCACCAAACATACTATAACACAAAAATCATCAATTGACAAATAAAAATAAATCTAGTATACTAATGATAAACAAACTAGAGAATAGAGGGATATTTATGAAACTAAATAACAAAGGACAAGCACTAGTAGAATATTTACTTATAATTGCAGTAATAAGTGTTATTGCAGTTAGCGTTGTAAAAATATTAGGCGGTTATCTACAGGACTCTATTACGAAATCATCATGTAATCTAGTTGATAAAGTATACGTAGAAGGAGATAAACCAGGAGAAGGTACATGTCAATAATCCAAAATGGATTATTTTTTTTGACATTTATAGCGCACTTTGATATAATTTAATATATGATAGGATAGTGATAATATGAAAAAGAATAGTGGACAAGCACTAATAGAATTTGTGATTATATTACCAATTATCCTAGTTATATTATTATACATAATAGAATTTGGAAGAATAACATTAAAAAAATATGAATTAGAATCAAATATGGAACTAATAGCAGAACTATATAAAGACAATAAACAAGAAGAAATGAACGACTATATAAATACAAACAATATTAAAATAGAAATAACAAAAAATAATGAATTAACAACAATAATAATAAGAAAAAACATAAAAACAAATATGCCATTAATAAATAGAATTCTAGGTAATAATATAGAAACAAAAAGGACTATATATGAACAATAAGGGTCAAGTATTAGTGTTGTTTGTAATAATGCTACCAATAATATTACTTTTATTAGTTATGACAATAGAAGTAGGAGATATATACCTAGATAAAGTAAAAACAAAAAATACAATAAAAGAAATAATTAAAGATAACTTAACAGAACCGAATCAAGAAAAAATAAATACATTAATAATACAAAATATTAATGACATAGAAGAAAAAAATATTTTTATAAGTGAAGATGAAATAAGAATATACATAAGACAAAATAAAAAACTATTTGGAAGAAACTTGAAAATAGAATATAAAATAAAAGGAATAAAACAAGACGAAAAAATAAATATAAGTGAGGGATAAATATGGCAATACCTAAAGCAAAAGTAATAACAATCGCATCAGTAAAAGGTGGAACAGGAAAAACTACAACTGCATTAAACCTAGCTGGAACATATAGTTTGATGAAAAAAAAGACATTAATATTAGACTTTGATTTATATAGTGGGGGAATTGCCTTATCACTAAATATTGATATAACATCAGACCTTTATAAACTAGCATACGATATGAGCGTTAATGAATATAAAAACATAAACGACTATATATTAAACTACAATGAATACATAGACATTATACCAGCACCAAAAGATCCAAGATATGCAAGTAAAATAGAAAAAAAATACATAAATACAATTCTAAAAAAAGTAATCAATAAATATGAAGTAATTATAATAGATACAAATCACTTTTTAGATGCAACAAATCTAATATTATTTGATAAAAGTGACACAATAATGTACATAGTAAACAATACGCCATTAGATATAAAAAATCTAAAATCTATGATTGCGATACATAAAGATATGGAAAAAGAAAACTATTGTATAGTTCTAAATGAATCAAATACAAAGCAAAACGAAATATTTAGTAATTATGATATAAAAAATATAATTAAAAGTGATATAGACTATACAATACCAAGAACCTTTTATAATAAAAACATAAATAAATTTGTAATAAAAGGAAACATAATGATTCTAGATAAAAATGTTAGAATGATAAATAAAAAGACAATAAAAGTATTTAACACAATAGCAGCAGACTTATTAGAAAGGTGATAATATGGCCAAAAAAAAATTCACAGAAGAATTTGGAATTAATTTAGAACCAGAAGTAGAAGAATTAACAGACTATGAAACATTTCCAAATAAAGTATTATTAGATGAATTAAGAAATAAAATAATTCAAAACCTAATAGATAATGAAATTGGTGAATTCCAAAATATGAATGATTTCATTAAACATGAAATACAAAATACAATAGAAGGATATGATTTAACAAACGTAGAAATAAGCTACTTACATAATTTAATAGACAATGAAATAAATGGATATGGACCACTAACAGAACTATTAGATGACAAAAATATAACAGAAATAATGGTAAATGGAACAGATGAGATATACGTAGAAATTGATGGAAAAGTAATAAAAGATAACAGCGTTTCATTTATAAACAACGATCATATACTAAGAACAATAGGTAGAATTATTCAACCATTAGGAAGAACAATAGATGTTTCAAATCCAATGGTAGATGCAAGACTTGAAGATGGTTCAAGATTAAATGCTATAATACCACCACTATCATTAAAAGGACCAGTTCTAACAATAAGAAAATTTAAAGAAGAATTATCAACCATAGATGATTTTCTAAGAACAGGAACATTAACACCATATATGGCAAGATTTTTAGAAGCTAGTATAAAAGCAAAACTAAACATAATAATATGTGGAGGAACAGGATCAGGAAAAACAACACTTCTAAATGTTTTATCATCATTCATACCAAACGATGAAAGAATAATAACAATAGAAGATGCTGCAGAATTGAAATTAAAGCAAAACCATGTTATTTCACTAGAAACAAGATTAACAAACTATGAAGGCTCAGGAGAAATAACAATAAGAGACTTAGTTAGAAACTCATTACGTATGAGACCAGATAGAATAATAGTTGGAGAAGTAAGAGGAAAAGAATCATTCGATATGCTACAAGCAATGAATACAGGACACAACGGTTCATTAACAACAATGCACGCAAATGGGCCAATAGATGCCTTAAATAGGCTAGAAACAATGATTCTAATGGCAGGAATGGAAATACCTATCGCAGCTATAAGAGAATATATAGAAAACGCAATAGATATAGTTATGCAAACAACTAGACTATCAGATGGAAGAAGAAAAATAACAAGTATATCTGAAGTAGTAGGATTCGAAAAAGATAACATTAAGCTAAAAGAAATATTTGGATTCAAACAAACAGGATTAACAGAAAAAGGAGAAGTAATCGGTGAATTTATAAAATATGATTACAAACCAAAAGTATATAATAAAATAAAATCAAGAGGAATAGATAATTTAAAAGACATATTTGAGTAAGGAGGGATAATATGGATTATATTGGATTTAATATAACAGAACAATTAGAACCAACAAAAGAAGACATAAATATAATATTTAATCCAGACCCTAATTATTCATCATACAAAATTACAATATTAAAAGATAATAATATATATAAAGAAATAACAAAAATAAATTTAGTTCCAACAACATTCACATTATCTGAAACAGGAAATTATAAAATAAATATAAGCTATTATGATTCATTTATGAATGAAACACTTATAGAAGGTGGAACATACATAATAGATAAAGAAGCCCCAGTAATAAAAGTAGGTAAAAACCATTATGAAATACATATGGGGAAAAAGTTTAATATAATGGAAAACGTTATTGCAACAGATAATTTAGATAAAAACATAACATCAAATATTAAAACTAACTCAGATGAATTAGACTTTAATACTAGAGGAACAAAAAAATTAATATATACAGTATCAGATAAAGCAGGAAATGTTACAGAAAAAGAAGTATTAATAAATGTAACACATTCAGCAACTAGTATATATATATTACAAATAATATTTCTAACAATACTAATAATTATCTCATTAGGAATACTAATATATCACAAAAGTATACAGTTAGAAAAAAGAATTAGTAGATTTAGCATAAACCCAATAAAAGATGAAACACAATCATTATTCGATAACATTATGCAAAGACTATCAAGTATAATCTCAAAACTTAATAAAATATTATATAAATCAGAATTTCTAAAAAAATATAGTAAAAAATACACAAAATATATAAGAACAAACAATCAAATAAATAAGACAAGTATGGACTTTATATCAACAAAGATATTGTGCTCAATACTTTGTATAATAATTGCTATATTTGCAAAAACAATAAAATTTAAAATATTTAATTCATACGACATTTATATACCACTTGTATTCGGATTCTTTCTACCAGATTTTCTATACTACTATAAATATAAAACATATAGAAAAAAACTAGAAAATGATTTACTACAAGCAATAATAATAATGAATAATGCATTTAAATCAGGAAGAAGTATAACACAAGCAATTACACTAGTATCAAATGAATTAGAAGGCCCAATGGCAGAAGAATTCAAAAAAATGAACTTAGAATTATCCTTTGGATTGGGTATGGATGTAGTATTTAATAGACTATATGAAAGAGTAAAAATAGATGAGGTAGCATACTTAACTGCATCTCTTACAATATTAAATCAAACAGGTGGAAACATTGTTGAAGTATTTAAATCAATAGAAAAATCATTATTCAATAAGAAAAAATTAAGCTTAGAATTAAAAAGTTTAACAAGTGGATCAAGAATGATAGTAAATGTATTAATGATAGTTCCAGTTGCATTCATACTATTAATTTGGATAATAAATCCATTATATTTCCAACCACTTTTAACAACTAAACTAGGATTAATACTTTGCGGTATTGTATTCACATATTACATTCTATATATTATAGTAATAAGAAAACTATTGAAGGTGAAAATATGAAAAATAAAAATATAATTACAAAAATATATAGAGAAAGTGAAGTAAAAAGAATAAGCGAAAAAATAATGATGCTTAATAATTATCCATTAGATGAAATAAAATTTCTAAACATAAGACTTATAACATCATTAATATTATTCTTTATAACACTTTTAATCTTTAAAACAGGATATATATTATCACCAATAATCGCATTAGTATATTACTATTTATTTGAATATGTGTTCTTAGATACATTCATACAAAAAAGAATAAAAAAATTAGATAGAGAAGCATTAACATTTTTTGAAATACTAACGCTAACTCTAGAATCAGGAAGAGATTTGGAAAAAGCATTAGAAATAACAGTATTAAATGTTAATTCAGAACTATCAGAGGAATTCAAAAAAACACTATTTGAAGTTAAATTTGGTAAATCTCTTTTAGAAGCATTAAATGATACAAAAAAAAGAATACCATCAGAAACAATAAATAATATTATTTTAAACATAACTCAAACAAATATATTTGGAAATAAAATAATAGATACTATGTATTCACAAATAGAATTTTTAAGAGACAAACAAGTCCTATCAATAAGAGAACAAATAAATAAATTACCAAATAAAATATCAATAATATCAGTATTATTTATAGTACCAATAATATTATTAATAGTACTAGGACCATTCTTAATATCATTTATAAATGGATAAATGCAACATCAGTTGCATTTTTTTATATAATTTCGTTTTTTCTCCCTAATTGTTTCAAGCTCTTAGATGGAGTAGGCAAATCCTCAGGCATAGTACCACCTTGCATTTTTATAAAATTTCTAATGTCTTTACCCATATTATAATGAGTTTTATTTGCATAAACTTCATTATTAATATTATCATTTTTTAACTTCTGATTAGTTAAAGAAATTCTAAACAAATTAGCACTTAACTCATCACTACCCATATTATCTAAAATATCTTCGCGATATCTTAAGTTCTTTCTTTTAGCAATATCGTTAGCGGTTTCACCATTATATAAACCTCTATACCCAGCATTATGAAATTCAGCTAAATTTTTAACACCACTATTTATAGCAGTTCTATTAAGACTATAATTACCATTACTAACTTGTTTTCTTACATATAATCTTTTCTCATCTTCAGATAACTCCCTATATTCCATTTCAGTCAATTCCATTTTTCTGGTTTGAACCGCAAAGTAAGTCTGTCCTAAAGCAACTACATCTTTTTTAGGATCACCATTTTGTACAATTAGATAACATGCATAACGAGATAACTTGTAGTCTGTTACATTCATTTTTGCTTTATTTCCAACTTCTAACACTTTGTTGAACTCAACAAAGTGTTCCAAAACATTTTGCTTGCTATTAATGCATGCTAACATTGCCTTGTCTATTGATTTCTTAAAATTTCTCCATTCTTTATATTGAAGAACCTTTTGTAACTCTCTAGCCTCCCAATATTCAACACCAAATTCGTCAATATGTTTAATATTTTCAAATATACTTTCACTATAACTCTTTACTTCATTCATATTATAACCTCACTTTCTGTACATGATAATCCTAACATAGAGTTAAATCTATAGCAATATCTGTAATTAATTTTGTGTTAATTTATTTTGTATCAAAACACCTCCTATAAATATCATACGTCATAACTTTAAAGATTCCTTAATATTCTAGAAAAAAACAAAAGATAATTGATAAAACTAAGCAATTATGATAAAATTTATATAGAAAGTAGGGATAAAATGAAGAATAAAGGATTCACGTTAATAGAACTATTAGCAGTCATAATAATACTAGGCTTAATAGCTGTATTAATAGTGCCTAAGGTTGTTAATATGTTAGATGATGCAGAAAAAAATACTAATATGACAAGTGCAGAAAATCTGATAAAAGCAGCTGAATTAAAAGTATCAAACAATGAAATAACAGGTAATAATAGAGATATTAAAATTAACTATCAAACCGGGGAAAATATAAATTATTTAGATTACACAGGAGAAAAACCAGAAATAGGTCAAGTACAAATTAAAATAAATGGCGACATCGCAATGGCAGTAAAATTTGGTGATTACTGTTATTTAAAATCATATAATTCAAACGACATAACAACAATCGCATATAATGAAAATACATGTGGAGCAAACGCAGATGTATTTATAAACTATACTATGCCAGAACTAGCTGTATCAGGAGACGGATTATATGAGGCACAAGGAGAACCAGGAAGATATGTATATCGAGGCTCAAATCCTAACAACTATATAAATCTAAAAGAAAACGGAACTAATGTAACATATAGGATAATATCATATGAATCTGACGGAACTATAAAAGTAGTAAGAGATGAGAAACTATTTAATAAAGCATGGGATGAAGCAAATGTAAGAAAAAGTGATGGAACTAACAATACTTATTGTACATCTGAAAATGGATGTAACGTATGGGGAAGTCAAGAAACAATGTTATATAATGGTTCATCTTTAGGAGATAGTTTTCATTATATGTATTATTCCAGTCCTACCGCAGCAACTTTAACAAATGGCGGTGCAGGAAAAGTAGGAACAGAGTCCACATTAAATAAATATTTAAATGATGGAAGTTGGACAGGATTATCTAATTTAGAAAGTTATATAGATAATCATTCTTGGAATGTAGGAGGAGTATATTACACAGCAGATGATAAAGGTATAGTAAAAGAGAAAGAAGAAGAAAAACAGCTTACATGGAATGGAAAAGTAGGGTTAATGAATATTACAGAATATGTAGATGCTTCTTTAAATCCTACATGCACAAGTGCAAGATCAAATTATAGTTCAGCAAGTGGTTCTCCATGTAAAGAATCAAATTGGACATATAAGAATTATCATCAATGGTCCCTTTCGCCTAATTCGTACGGCCGCAGCAACGTGTGGGATGTGAACTCGGCAGGGTTTTTCAGCTACGACCTCGCGAACGGCACTAGCGTTGGGGTTCGTCCAGCCTTTTATCTTAAATCATCAGTTAGACTTGGTGGATTGGGTACATCAGATGAACCATACTATATAGTAGAAAGTTAATTAAATATATAATATCAAAGGTAGAAAAAATCTACCTTTTTTGATACAATAAAGAAGTGGGTGATTATATGGATAATGAAACATTAAATAGGATAAAAGAAAAATTAAGTTTAGTACCTAATAAACCAGGATGCTATCAAATGAAAAATAAAGATGGAATAATCATATATGTAGGAAAAGCAAAAAAGTTAAAAAATAGATTAAGTTCATATTTTAGAGGAACGCACTACGGAAAAACTGCAAAACTAGTAAGTGAAATAAAAGACTTTGAATATATAATAGTATCAAGTGAAACAGAATCACTTATAATGGAAATAAATCTAATAAAACAATATGACCCAAAATACAATATATTACTCCGAGATGATAAAAGTTATCCATATATAGAACTAACTAATGATGAAGTACCCAAATTATCAATAGTAAGAAATTTAAATAGAAAGAAAAATAAAGAACACCTATATGGTCCATATCCAAATGTAACAGCAGCTAGAAACACAGTTAATTTATTAAATAGAATATATCCATTAAGAAAATGTAGAACATTTAATAAAAAACCATGCCTTTACTATCACATAGGAGAATGTCTAGGATACTGTACACATAATGTAGAGAAAGTTAAAATAGACAATATGAAAAAAGACATAATAAGATTTTTAAATGGAGATCATTCATTAATAACAAAAAAAATTAGAGAAGACATAATAAAAGAATCAGAAAAACTAAACTTTGAAAGTGCTAAAGAACTAAAAGAATTATTAGACTACATTAATATCACATTAGCAAAACAAAAAGTAGAAATAAACGATATGCATTCAATAGATGTATTTGGATATTACATCGAAAAAGACTACTTAAGTATTCAAGTATTCTTTATAAGAGGCGGAAAAATAGTAGAAAGACACTCAAAAATAATTCCAATGATAGATGAATTAGAAAATGTACTAACAAGATATATTGCAGAATTCTACAGCCAAGATATATTAACACCAAAAGAAATACTAGTACCAGAAAATGTTGATATTGATACACTACAAAATATAATAAAAGCAAATATTAAAACACCTCAAAAAGGTACAAGAAAATCACTAGTAGAAATGGCAAACAATAACGCAAAAAATGCATTGTCAGAAAAATTCGAATTAATAAAAAGAGACGAACATAAAACGATAGAAGCAAATGAAGAACTAAAAAATATATTAAATCTAGAAAAACTAGATAGAATAGAAATATTCGATAATGCACATTTGTTTGGAACATTTAACGTATCAGGAATGGTAGTATTTAAAAACGGATATCCATCAAAAAATGACTATAGAAAATTTAAAATCACACAAGACAAAAACGATGATTATGGAACAATGAGAGAAGTACTATATAGAAGATACTTTAGAGTACTAAAAGATAATTTAGAAAGACCTGATTTAATAATAGTAGATGGTGGTATAGGACAAATAAACGTTGCATTAGAAATAATAGATTCATTAAACATGGGAATTCCTATAATAGGATTAAAGAAAAACGATAAGCATAGAACAGAAGCACTAATAAAAACAAATCCTATAGAAGAAGTTCCAATAGATATAAAAAGTAATCTATTCCATTACCTAGAAAGAATGCAAGAAGAAGTACATAACTTCACAATAAACTATCACAAACAACTTAGAAGCAAAGGATCATTAGAAAGCATACTAGATAGTGTAGAAGGAATAGGGACAAAAAGAAAAGAAGAACTATTAAAAAAATACAAAACAATAACAAAATTAAAACAATTAACATTAGAAGAATTAGAAAATATTTTACCTAAAAATGCAGCGCAAAATTTAAAAGAATTTTTAAATGAATATGAAATAGACAAATAAATAAAAATAATATATAATAAAACAAGGAAGTGAGACAATGAAAAAATTACTAACAGGACTACAACCAAGTGGAGAATTAACACTAGGAAGTTTAATTGGAGGAATAAGTGGAAGTATAAAAAATCAAGACTTATTTGATTCATATATCTTTGTTCCTGATATGCATGCTATAACAGTAGAACAAAATCCAGAATTATTAAGAGAACGAATAAGAAAAAATGTAGCTCTATATATAGCTGCAGGATTAGACCCTAAAAAGAATACATTCTATATTCAATCAGAAAATTTATATCATGCAAATCTATCATGGATATTAGAATGTACTACATATATTGGTGAAGCATCAAGAATGACACAATTTAAAGAAAAATCAAGAAACAAAGAAAACGTATCAGTAGGATTATTCACATATCCTATACTGATGGCATCAGATATATTACTATATGATGCAGATGTAGTACCTACAGGAATAGATCAAAAACAACACGTAGAACTAGCTAGAAATCTAGCAGAAAGATTCAATAAAAAATATGGGGATACATTTAAAATTCCAGAACCAATGATTCCTGAAATAGGAGCAAAAATAAAAGATTTACAAGACCCAACAAAAAAAATGAGTAAATCATCAACAAATCAAAAAGGAATAATATACTTGCTTGATGATGAAACTATAATAAGAAAAAAAATAATGTCTGCAGTAACTGACTCAGAAGGAAAAGTATATTATGACGAAAATAATAAACCAGGAATATCAAATCTATTAACAATATATTCATACTTCAAAAACATAAGCATAAAAGAAACAGAAGAATACTTTAAAGAATATAACTATGGAAACTTAAAAAAAGAAGTAGCAGATATAGTAGTAGATAATCTAACAAAAATTCAAAATAAATATAATGAAATAATAAATTCAAAAGAATTAGATGAAATATTAGATAATGGCAAAAACAAAATGAATGAATATGCAAAAAGAAAATATGAAGATATTAGAAAAAAAGTAGGACTAGGTAGATAATATGGGAAGATATTGTTCAGACTGCGCTAATTTCAATACAAAAGACAAAAAAGCACCTGGATATTGTAAATGTAAAAAAATAAAAAAATACGTATTTGGTAATATGCCTGCATGCAAAGACTTTTCAAAATCATACTCAAGAGGATGGTATGAAAAAGAAAAACTATATGATGATGGAAAAGAATCATCAAATAAATGGTCAGGTAAAGAAACAAGCATATTAGTACCAATTCTATTAATAATTCTTTTAATAATATTAAAACTATTCCATTTAGCATAAATTAAAAGCCGATTTATATATAATCGACTTTTTATTAGAAAAATAAATAAAAATTCACAAAAAATTAATTGAAACAATTGATTATAAGTTAATTTGTTGTTATAATTGTAACTGAGATATATAAGATAGTCGGTGTTTTACTCTATTCAATGTTTTACAAAGAATGGAGGTGATGTCTATGATAAAACTCATAGAAAGGAATACTACAAATGGAACTAGTAATAGTTTTTACTTTGATTCTGTTCTGCATCATTCTAGAAATAAAAGACTAGAAAAAACACCGTACGAGTGACGGTGACGAATTGTATAGAGAATACTCCGACACGACAATATCGAATGTATCTCTTTTTTTATTATATGAAGTATTGCTTCACTACATACATTTTAACATACTAAAAATAAAAAGTCAAATTACTTGTAAGTAAATTTAAAAAAATATCAAAAAAATGTTTTAAAAATTACTTTTTATGATATAATATTATTGGCTTTTTTTAAAAAACATGTATGTGAATTTCTATGCCTAGTGCCAAATTGGTGGTGTAGAACCAGAAACATGCAGAAGAAATAACAAAAGGAGGAATGAAATATGACAGTTGTGTCAATGAATTATTTATTAGAAGCTGGAGTTCATTTCGGTCATCAAACTAAGAGATGGAATCCAAAGATGAAAGAATATATCTTTACTTCACGTGATGATATATATATTATTGATTTACAAAAAACAGCCAAAATGATTGAGGAAGCTTATGCAGAATTAAAGAAAATCGCAGCTAATGGTGGAAAAGTACTTTTCGTAGGTACCAGAAAACAAGCTCAAGAAGCTATTAAGGATGAAGCTTTAAGAAGTGATTCTTACTATGTAAATGAAAGATGGTTAGGAGGAACTTTAACAAACTTCAGAACTATTAGAAAAAGAGTTAAGAGATTAGAAGATATCGAAAAAATGGAAAAAGATGGAACATTTGACGTATTACCTAAAAAAGAAGTTATTAAACTTAAAAAGGAATATGACAAATTAAATAAAGTATTATGTGGTATTAGAAATATGTACAAATTACCACAAGCTATGATTATTGTTGATCCTAAAAAAGAAATCAACGCAATAAGAGAAGCTAGAAAACTAAATATTCCTATTTTTGGTATCGTTGATACAAATAGCGATCCAGATGATGTAGACTTTGTTATTCCTGGAAATGACGATGCAGTTAGAGCTGTAAAAGTTGTTCTAGGTGTATTAGGAAATGCCATTGCTGAAGCAAATGGTGGAGAAATAATTGACTACATTACAGAAGATGAAAAGAAAACTAAAAAAGATGTTAAAAAAGATGAAGAAGTAACTGCAGAAACAGTTGAAGAAGTAAAAGAAGAAAAGAAAGAAGAACCAAAAGAAGTTGAAGAAGTTGTAGAAGAAACAGTTGAAGAAGCAACTCCAGAAGATACTGAAGAACCAGAAGAAACTGAAGATTTAAGTAAAAAAACTTTAACTGAATTAAAAGCATTAGCTAAAAATGCTGGAATTAAAGGTTATTCTACAATGAAAAAAGACGATCTTATAGCATCATTAAGTGAATAGAATATATTAGAAAGAAGGATTGCAAATGATAAGCGCTAGCTTAGTAAAAGAACTACGTGAACAAACTGGTGCTGGTATGATGGATTGCAAAAACGCTCTTAAAGAGACAGATGGTAATCTAGAAGCAGCTATCGATTGGTTACGTGAAAAAGGTATTGCTAAAGCTGGTAAGAAAGAAGCAAGAATTGCTGCTGAAGGCTTAGCAGATGTATTCATCAAAGGCAACAAAGCAGTTATCATTGAAATCAATGCTGAAACTGACTTCGTAAGTAAAAACGATGAATTCAAAGAATTAATTAAAAATGTTGGTGAAACTGTATTAAACAGCGATGCTAAAACATTAGAAGAAGCAAACGCTCTTCCATTTGGTGAAGGAACAATCAAAGATTTAGTTGTTGATAGAACTGCAAAGATTGGTGAAAAATTAGATTTCCGTCGTTTAGCAGTTATTGAAAAAAATGACGATGAAAACTTTGGTTCATATCTACACATGGGTGGAAAAATTGCTGTAGTATCTGTAGTTAAAGGTGCTAATGAAGAAGTTGCTAAAGATGTAGCAATGCAAGCAGCAGCAATGAAACCAAAATATGTGTTTAGAGATGACGTTCCTGCTGAAGAAGTAGAACGTGAAAAAGAAGTTCTAAAAGAACAAGCTATGAACGAAGGAAAACCTGCTGACATAGCTGAAAAAATGGTTGCTGGAAGATTAAACAAATTCTACAAAGAAATCTGTTTAGCTGAACAAGCATTTATTAAAGATGGCGACATCGACGTAACTAAGTACGTAACTAACAATGGAGGAGAATTAGTTGGTTGCACAAGCTTCGTAGTAGGTGAAGGAATCGAAAAAAGACAAGATAACTTTGCTGAAGAAGTTATGGCACAAAT
>ODAI011592725.1_pt1 | contig 14219 bp, 9 predicted proteins | sample 1539321 | NCBI WGS metagenome assembly ODAI01 (sample SAMN02144231, study PRJEB22623) | gut metagenome | biome: sheep rumen | host: Ovis aries | place: New Zealand
CGAACCCTTCAAAGCAGTAGCTGTCGATCTTGGTATAGCCTTCCTTGACGGTAATGAACTTAGATAATCTATGTAACATCGCGTCAAGCTTTTTATAGACCTTTGAATCGACCGTAACAGGTGCCGGTTTTGATTTTTCCTTATCATCAGATCTGCCCTTGACCCTTATGATGTTCTTGGACACATAACGCATCTTGAACATATAAGTAACTACAGACAGAACAAATTCAGTTTCCTCATCAGAAAGACCGCACTGATCCTTCAGGAGCTTCCCTGCCGAAGCTATCTCAGCCTTTCTGTCAGAACCTGTGAGGAAAACATCTAACAGCCCTGCACGAAATGCCTTGACCAGCAGTATCCTCTCAGGATCGTAATCAGGAAGCATATCTACCGTAATTCCAATAAACTGCTGCAGGTCTTTTATATTGTCACAGTGCTCCGAAACAAGCGAGCGCATCTGTGCCTGGACCTTTTTGGTGTTTTGAAAGCCCTTAACATTATACGGCACAACACTTCTGCATTTCAGACATATCGCACTGCCCTCAGGTATCTCGGCGTTACAGCATTCACATCGCATATACAACTCTCCTATAATTTGATGCACATTTCTTACAGAAAATACCACTGAAACGCAGTCAGAAACGCATTTCTGCAGTATATGGCACACCTTTGAATTATTATATCATTTTTATTAAAATATGTCAAGTCAAAAGATATGATTATATGCAAAACGATGAAAAGTTTTGTCGGTTTTGTAAATTAGAAATAAATCTTAGTTATTTCCGGTTATTCCCTGCTTTTCCGGAGGTACTTCACTGTCGGAAACTTTTTCTATCTCATTTATGAGCTCTATACGGCGCTCATAGAACATAAGCTCCTTATCATATTTATGATACTCGGGGCAGCCGTAGGCTGAGATAAATCTGGCGGTCAGGGGGTCAGCTGCAAGCTCTGTTACAAGGATAAGTATTTCCTGGCCTGAACCAAATACGTCTTCACAGAAGGCAAACATATTTGAAAAATGCTCTTTAGCTGCTGAGACCAGTCTCTTGAAGCTCCCGACCTCGCTCATAAACATAGCTGACGGGTCGCCGGCAGATCTCATACTCTCATATGCAGTTGTCATTGAGATCAGCATCTCTTCCCTCTTGGGAGACAGTCCGCCCGATTCAGAGAGACGTTCGCGCTCTTTTCGGCATTCCTCGGCCTTCCCGGCGAAGAACGAGACAGTGTCCATATGCTCCTTAGACTCAGAAACTGCCGTTTTAAGCTCTGTCAGCAGCTCATCACGGTCTAAGACGGTACGCACCTCTGAATTTAAAGCCTCCAGCAAAAGACCAAGGAGAGAGTATCTTTCATCAAATCTTGCTTCTGCGGCCCTTGTCTTGATCTCGCTGTCAGCGTCACCTGAAAGTATCTGAGACACTTTATAATCGCTCTTATACTTGTCGTAGAGCTCATAATAGATCGCAAAGTCGTCAGCTATAGTATCATTGTGTATGTACTGCTGCATAAGCTCTTTATCAGGCTTTATACCAAGACGCTCATACACTGTCAGTATCCTGCTCAGATCGTCCCAGCCTCTTGCCGTGACGAAACGTTTTCCGCCTGCCGCTGATTCTATTTTGTAGAAATTCTGCGGCTTTATTTCAAGATAAGTAAGCACTGCGCCGTGAATGCCGCCCGAATACGCATACTCCTTCCACACATTAAGGTCAGGAGACGCTTCGATCAGCTTCATTCTGTCCATTGTTACGATGTCGAACTCGCGCACGCTGTTGTTATATTCGGGAGGGTTTCCTGCTGTAACAACTATCCAGCCCTCAGGCAGCTTATGGCCGCCGAAGACCTTGTATTGCAGAAACTGCAGCATTATCGGCATCAATGTCTCGGATATGCAGTTTATCTCATCAAGAAACAGTATGCCGTTCTCAACGCCGCTCTTGTTCATAAGAGAATAGACTGATGCAAGTATCTCGCTCATTGTATACTCTGAAACGTCGAACACATTGCCTTTGTACTCGTTCTTCTTTATGACCGGCAGACCCAGTGCGCTCTGCCTGGTGTGGTGAGTCATTGAGTATGATAGAAGACCTATCCCGAGCTCAGACGCTATCTGAGACATTATCTCTGTCTTTCCGATACCGGGAGGTCCCATCAGGAAAACCGGGCGCTGTTTATGCTGGGGTATCATATATCTGCCAAGCTCATCTTTAGCAAGATAGGCTTTTACAGTATTGATTATCTGTTCTTTTGCTTTTTTGATATTCAAGCTTATCCCTCATTTCTCAGAGTGAAAATTTGCTGTCGATCAATTCATCGACGGACTTTTCGCCGAAATGATCATTTTTGTATCTCATCAGCAGTACCTGCGGCTCATGCTTCTGAGCTGAGATAGCGTTCTCTATACAGCCCTGTATCTGCGCTTCATCGGCAAAGCCAAAGGAGAGGAGCTTTTGCAAAAGCTCGGTGTCATCTGTTTCTACTGCATGATCTATTGCAGATGAAATGTTGGTTTTAAGATATTCATTACACTCAGGGAGCATATCCGCATAGCACACAGCGGCAGGCACTCTCTCTGAAAGCTCAGCGATATCAAAGAATTTTTCTGCGTCAGGCGCTGCTGCAAATGCTATAACGGGAGCATCGGCGCCGCTGTCATCGGTAAGTGTCACAGAAAATGACCTGTCGCCGTTCACAAGTGTAAGCTTTGACGAATGAGAAAACACATTCTCTCCAAGTGTAAGGCTTGCAGGAAAGATAACTGCGTTAAGCTCTGAACTGCTTATAAAGCCCTCACTGCCGACAGAAATGACAGTATCCGGAATGATGACTTTTTTAAGCTCTGTCAGCCATTTGAATGCTCCGCTGCCGATATATCTTACACTTTCAGGTATTATTATCTCTTCGATCGCTGAAGAGCCGAGAAATGCGTTATCGGCAATAAGCTCAATTCCCTCAGGTATCTCATAGCGCTTGCAGCTCACAGCAGCCCTGATAAGATACTTGTTTTCAAGAATTATTATATCATCGGCAAACCCTGCAAGAAAGGCTGTGCCGTAAAAAGCATCGCTGCCGATATGATGTAGGCCGTCAGGCAGCACCACATCATTAAGAGCCGAGCAGTCAATAAAAGCTCTGCTGCCGATATCTTCAAGGCCTGCGGGCAAATGAACGCTTTCCAGCGAATAGCAGCGCTCAAACGCAAAGTCAGATATCCTGACTGCACTTTCGGGCAGAACTGCCTTTCTGGTGCTGTCGTTTCCGGTAAAGGCGTTTTCACCAATGGTTTTTATGCCCTCGGGCAGAATGACGGTCTCATCAGTGCTTTTGCAGCTTATAAGTATACCGTCGCCGACCACAGCAAAGTCACTGTCAGCGTTATCTATAAGGGGCGTTCTGTAAAAGGCGCTGCTGCCGATGTATTCTACTCCGTCAGGGATAGAGATGTCGGTCAGGGCCGAACAGCCGCTGAACGAGTGCTTGCCGATCGAAACAAGCGTATCAGGCAGCTTTACCGATCTCAGCTGGGCGCAGTTATCAAAAGCGTGGTCGCAGATCTCGGTTATGCCTTCGGGCAGCTCTATCTCCGTAAGAGAGCGGCAGCTCGAAAAGGAGCGCTTTCTTATAACGTCCACACCCTTTGGTATATTGATGCTGCTAAGGCTGGTGCAGTCTGAAAAGGCGCTTTCTCCTATTCGTGAAACACTGTCAGGCAGCGATGCCGTTTTAAGCATATCACAGCTTCTGAAAGCAGAGTTTCCGATCTCTGTGACGCCCTCGGGAATAACGATCTGCTCTAAGCTTCCGCACTCACAAAAGGCAAATCTGGCTATTCTTTCAAGGCCGTCGGGAAGATTGATTTCCCGAAGTATAGAGCAGCCGCGAAACGTCTGCTGGCCTATCCGCTTTACGGAAGACGGCACTATCACACGCTCAACGTCCTCACAGCCGGTAAAGGAGTATTCACCGATCTCGACAACGCCCTCAGGTATCTCGGCAACGGCACCGCCGTTATATTTTATCAGAACACCGTTTTCAATTTCAAATACTTCATCGATCATCAAGTATGTCGTCCTCCTCAAGAATGAGTTTTATTGCCCAGGGCGGTATATCGGGCGGCTCGTTCGATTCATAGTCACTTCTCAGAAATGCAAAAGCTGTTTCATAGGGCGGCTTATGATCGGGGAATGTGCCAAAGCCGTCGGTAAAATAGATAAGGCCTTTCAGATCTTTGAACTCTCCCTTTTCGATCAGAGAATCAACCTGCTCAAAAACCGGCCTGAAATCCGTTCCGCCGAGACCTTTTACCTCAAAATCACTGATATACTTTTCAAATTCAGCACTGTCGGTCAGCTTTACAGCGTCTCTGACCTCAGTATCACACTGGATAATATACACATTTACCTTTTTGAAAAAGCTTTCCTCACTTTTGAGGATACTGTAGGTCTTGTTTATAAAGCCTTTCACAACTGCTCCGCTTACAGAGCCGGAAGTGTCGATCGCTATCACAAAATCACGGACAAGTCTTACTTCCTTGTGTTCAAGCGGCTCGATAAGTGCTACATTTCCGTAGAGCCCAAGACCGTAGGAATAGAAGTTCACATCAAAGCTGTCGATATCAGACTTCATTATCTCACCGGAAACGGAAAAACGTCTCAGAAATGCTGAATAATCATATCTGTCGCGGTTGATGTCTTTTATTATGTTTGTCAGATACTTGCTTTCATCGCCCTTGTTCTTTGAAAAGTTATTTAGATCAGATTCGATCTGTTCAGAGATCTCACGCCACATAGATTCAAGGCGCTGAGTCTGTTCTTCCATGCTTTGCCGGAGCCAGTCTTCAAGGCTGGCGTCTTCATCGGAAGTATCAGAGCTACCCTGACCCTGAGGATCCTGAGCAGGTTCTGTATCATCAGAAGGCGCATCTTCTTTTTCATCGTTTCCGGCGGCCGGTTCAGACTGCCCGTCTTGTTCGCTTTTTCCGTCAGCAGTCAGCTCTCCCTGCTCTCCGAGGCGGTCGCTGCTGTCGTCTTTTTCTCTGGTGTGTTCATCATCGGGATAACCGATATTGAACGTTTCGACCTTTTCCTCGGGCTCATATTCACGGTGCCTGTTTTTATACCACACGGTATGGTCGTCAACACTGAACAAGGCAGAATAAGTATCGAGCTGAGCCTCAGATATACCGTTTTTCACAAAATATGAATACAGCTTCTCAGCGGTCAGTGGCTTGAATTTAAGCTCCATTTCGTGAATTATCCTGCTCTTTTCGGCATCATCAGCTTTATCCGCAAACGAAGGCGCACACCTTTCTATAACAGCTTCGGCAGCGATATCACAGGCTGCATTCCATGCCTTGTCATTAACGGTCTCACCGACCTTCCAGTGCCTGAATACACAATGAAGAAGCATATGAAGATAATCATGAACAGGCAGGCGTTCACTCAGCTTATATCTTTTGAGCACAAGCTCAGGCTCATAAGTCAGGCGTCTGCCGTCACAGGTATAGCCCTTGCCTGACCCGAAATACGGGAGCCTGTTGACTGCCCTTGCAAAAAAGCGCATATTCAGAAGCAAGGCAGCGACAGAAAGCTGCATGACCTTTGAGGATATCTGTTCGGTTTTCTTTAACGCTTCATTCTCATTCATTATCCCAACACACCTAAATAAGAGCGGCCGCAAGACCTGTTATGCGACCGCTCATCAAAATCATTTACAATTGTTGTTTTCTGTTATTGCTTGGTTTTGCGGAGGCTGTCATTGATGCTGTCAACAAGACTGCTTATCTCGCTAATAGAGTTACGGATGACCGCAGAGCTCTCATTTGTTACATTTACATTATCATCAAGTGCCTTGAAAGCATCGAGAGTTGTCTCAAGGATCTCGACCAGCTGTCCTACGCTGGAGGAATCCATAGAGCTTGTTCCCTTGCAGAAGGCGATGACCTTTGTAAGAAGATCGTTAACAACGCTTGCTCTGTCGCTGGTTTTCGCAGTGGAGTCACCGATCGTATCCATATTACTGTTGATGCTCTTGAGGTCATCTCTGAGCTTATCTGAAAGAGTAAGACATTCGTTAGTGATCTCACTGAGCAGCTCGTGCTGAGCAGTCAGCTCGCTGTGTCTTGCGGTAAGTATGCTCTTAGCGTGAACTATACAGTTATCAGCGGTGTTAAGTCCTCTGCTGATAGCGATAGCCATATCACGACATGACTTATAACCACAGGCATGACAGTTGAAGTTGCGCTCTTCCTCGGTATGCTTGCCCATCATTTCAAATACAGCATCAAGCTGTCTGTCGGTAGGCACCGGAGTAGGAGTAGAAGGTCTGTAAGCTCTCATAAAGTCACTGATCTTCAGCTCTTCATCAAACTTCTTGAAGAGCTTATCCTCACCGCCTCTGAACACACCAGTCTTTCTCTTCGTCTTGGCAGACTTCTCGATCTCTCTCATAGTTGCCATAACGTCGAAAACGGTCTGAGTTGTGCCAGATGCAGGACCTACATTACATCCGAACTCGCAGGAAAGAACGTCGAATACCTCAGGGTGCTTGAACTCAGGCATCTGAGCATACATATCAAGCTCGGGGTAAACCTTATGAACACCCTCGGAAGTGGTGATGTTTATATCAGGATCGTGCAGCCAGAGGTTATCACGAAGTCCGCCCGGACGAGGATATACAGCTCCGACCTGACCCTGCTGCTCCTCAAACTTGTATTCATAGTCGTTTGCGGAATTCACAGCGATCTTTATACCGTTCTTGTCGAAGTACTCATCGAGCTTCTTGAATGTAACGTTATAGTCAACAAGACCTGTCTCCAAAAACTCATTCTTCTTAGCTATACAAGGAGTGAGAACTGCGATAGGATTGGTCCTCTTGAGATACTTCTTGATATAGGTAACAGCACATGAGATAGGGCTGTGTATAGGTGAAAGATTCGGGAGAAGCTTAGGCTGATAGATCTCTATGTACTTAACGATAGCAGCGCAAGGCTGTGTGATGACATTGCCGACCTTTCTGTTCTCGATAGATCTCAGATGAGCCCATGTACAGATATCAGCACCGAGAGATACGTCATAGATAAGACATCCCTTGGTCTTGAACCAGTCAAGTATACCCTTCCATCTTGTCGGGAAAACAGTCTTGATAGCAGGTGTTGCCAAAATGATCATTTTCTCTCTGCCGATACGAGACATACAGACATCCGTATCATCAATGTAATCTCTTGCGCCGTGCGCACAGTTTCTTACGCACTCACCGCAGGTGATACACTTGTCAGGATTAACGGTAGTAACAAATCTTCCGTCATCGAGCATTTTTGTTATGTTTGCCTCAGGTGCGGGGCAGGTTCTGACACAGGCATTACATCCAACGCACTTGTCAGGTTTAACGATAATGATCTCATTTGCACTCATTTAAACACAACTCACTTTCAAAAATAGAATATATCGTTTGATCACTTTATTGATTTTGCCTGCTTGAGAAGGTCTCCCAGCCCTCCGTCCTTAGCGGGTTTATCTTCCTTCTTTGAGGGCTGGCTCTTCTTTCCGTCGATAGCGGCAGCCTGCTTTGCAAGAGATGCAAGATCTATCGCTCCGGCATCCTCAGCCTTGTCAGCCTTATCAGCCTTTGCACCGTTTCCGCCGATGGAATCAGCCATTGCTTTAAGCTTGTCAAGCTCTTCGTTCTTCTTCTTTGTCTTCTCATCGGTGCCGGTAGAATATGTATTGTCTATCTTCTGATACTCAGGTGCATCAGGAAGAACAGCCTCTACCATTTCAGGCTCCTTGAATACAGGAACGCCGCCTGCCATGAGTTCAGCTCTTGTATCATCAAGCAGCTTCTCGGACTCGTTTATCTTTCCGAGACCGCTCTGCTCGAAATCAACGATCACCTGCTTGAGCTTAGCAACCTCAAGACCTATCTTATTGATATCGCTGAGCATTGCAGCCTTCATATTCTCGGAAGCTGCGCTCATATTAGCGGCATCGTTCTTGGAATCTGCATCTATCTTAGCCGCACGGGTCTCAGCGTCAAATACGATCTTAGCAGCCTTGTTATTTGCATCAGCTACCATATTCTCAGCAAGCTTCTTTGAATCAGCGTCAAGATCCTCTGCCTGCTGCTTTGCGGTGGCAATGATCATATTAGCTGACTTCTGAGCCTCTGCGAATACAACGCCGAACATCGCAGCATCTCCGCCGTTTGAAGCGGCACTGAGCTTTGTAGTAGCTTCCGTAAGCTGCTCTGTAAGCTCTTTCACCTGAGCTCTCAGCTCAACAAGCTCTTCCTCTTTTTTCTTGTTGTCATCATCGGTGCTCTTGAGCTTCTCGCTGAGAGACTCGTTCTTCACCTGAAGCTCAGTTAGCTTCATTCTCTCATTAGCAAGAACTGAGTTCTCCGCAGCCTCAGCATCGGCACCGTCCTTGAGCTTAGCATTCAGCAGCTTTGTTGCCCTAAGCTCGTTTTTTAGATCGTAGACCTGAGAATAAAGATAATCAAGGCGGCTGTCAACGTCACCCTTATCATATCCTCCGAATGTAACTGTCCTGATAAATCTGGATTCAGCCATTTATTCTAACCTCCTATAACAAAAAATTAATAATTAAATTCACAAACCATTAAGTATATTTATACCACATATAGTGTCAGATGTCAATAATTCTTTGTGCATTTAACCAAAATTTTAACATTAACACCAATATTTTATACACATTTTTGTCATAATTAACAGCAAAAATCTAATATCAGGTACAAGACATAAAAGCAGGCAAATATTAACAAAATATACTTGTTTACTTATATTACTGACATAAAATTACATATAAAAAGCACCCGTATGGTTGAACACACGGGTGCACAGTAAAAATCAGTATCAGCAAATTCTCGGAAGAAGCTCGCCTTTTGGCTGAGGAAGTATCGTCTGAGTGCCAATTTCGGTCTCTACGATAACTTTTCCCTTGTTCTCTTCGGTCACTCTGCCGATGATGGCAGCATTCTTTGAATACTTGCCCTCACGGAGCTTTTCGACTATCCTGTCAGCGTCCTCGGCTGGTGCAAAGATAACAAGCCTTCCCTCACAGGCAAGGTAAAGCGGTTCAAGTCCGAGCATTCCGCACACGCCTTTAACTCTGTCATCAACGGGGATAGCCGTCTGATCCAGAACTATGCCAACGTCGCTCTGCTCGGCGATCTCATAAAGGACTGTACCTACGCCGCCTCTTGTGGCATCACGGATAACGTGAACCTCTTTTGATACCTCAAGAACTGAGCTTACCGTATCCCACAAAGGTGCACAGTCACTGTCAACGTCAGACTCGATTCCGAACTGATCTCTTGCAAGAAGGATCGTACAGCCGTGCCTTCCGACATCGCCGGTAACTATTATGGCATCTCCGGGCTTTGAGAATTTACCCGAGGTGTTTGCGCCCTCCTGAACTGCTCCGATACCTGTAGTCGTTATGAAAACACCGTCGACCTGGCCTTTGCCTGTGACCTTTGTATCTCCGGCAACTATCTTCACTCCGGCCTCAGCCGCAGTTTTTTCCATTGCTGCCGCTATCTCTTCAAGATCGTCAAGATCAAAGCCTTCTTCTATCACAAATCCGCATGTCAAGTACATCGGCTTGGCACCCATACACGAAAGGTCATTGACCGTTCCGCAGATAGAGAGCTTTCCGATATTACCGCCGTTGAATTTCCACGGGGATACGATAAAGCCGTCTGTAGTAAATGCCAGCTTTGAATCTATCTGCGGCAGCACTGCGGCATCGTCAGCGGTAAACAAGGGGTTTGAAAAATGCGCCTTGAACACCTTGCCTATAAGCTCGCTTGTCTGCCTGCCGCCCGCACCGTGGGCTAAAGTAACTTTATTATCACTCATTATTATGTCCTCCGAATCAAATTATTCCAGAATACTGGTAATATGCCGAACAAGCACCCTCATCAGATACCATGCAAGCACCGATCGGATGAAGAGGTGTGCATACCTTGCCGAACACCTTGCAGTCAGACGGCTTGCACTTGCCCTGCAAAACGTCACCGCAGCGGCAGGCAGGATTAGGTCTGCCCTTGATCTCAGGCATTGAATACTTTATGCGTGAGTCATAGTCGGCATATTCTTCTCTCAGCTTCATTCCTGACATCGGTATCATTCCGAGACCGCGCCATTCACTGTCACAGGGCTCCATTACCTCTTCCATAAGCTTTATGGCTGACAGATTACCCTCGTCTTTAACTACGCGGGGATAACAGTTACGGAAAAACGGCTCGCCCTTTTGAAGAAGTTTGATCGCAACTGCAAGAGCCACTATGAGCTCGTTTGCGGTAAAGCCTGCTACAACACCGCTGACGCCTTTCTCTTCGCAAAGCCTGATACAGGCGCCGTTTCCGGTTATCGCATTAACGTGACCGGGATAGATGAACGCATCAGCGCTGCCGACCAGAGCATTGTAAGCGTTAGGCATCGTCTTGTTTGCTGTCAGCAAAGAGAAGTTTTCAAGGCCCTCTGCCTTCGCCTGCTTAGCAGCAAGACAGGCCGATGGAGTCGTCGTCTCAAAGCCGACCGCTAAGAACACTACCTGCTTATCGGGGTTTTCCTTTGCAAGCTCAACAGCGTCAAGGGGGGAATACACCGGCCTTACCTGTGCACCCTTTGCCCTTGCCTGTGCAAGGCTCATCTCTGTGCCCGGCACTTTGATAAGGTCACCGAAGGTGCAGATGATGCAGCCCTTTTCAAGCGCCAGCCAGCAGGCTTCGTCAATAAAACCTACCGCAGTTACACATACCGGGCAGCCGGGGCCTGAGATAACGTCTATGCTTTCAGGCAGGAGCTTTCTTATGCCGAGCCTGAATATCTCATGGGTATGAGTGCCGCAGACCTCCATTATTCTTAGAGGTCTCCCCTGATAGCCCGTTATTATATCTCTGGCAGCTTTTATCTGTTCATTCATAATAAGCTCTCCATTACCTCATCGGTCTGTTCTTCATCTGTCTCAGTGATCTTAGCGATAGCTACGCCTGCGTGTACCATAACATAATCGCCGGGTTCAAGCTCTTCGAGCACTCCTGCGCTTACAGCACGCTGAGCACCGCCAGCCTCAATCACAGCAGTCTGATCCTTAATACTTACTACTCTTGCAGATAATCCAACACACATATATATCTTCCTTTCATTGATTATTCAATATCAACAGATATTTACAGATTTTTAACGGCATATGCTGCCTGCCCCAGTGCTATGCCTCCGTCATTAGGCGGAACAAGGCTATGAAGAAGCACCTTGAATCCTTTCTCTTTCAACCCCTCATTTGTAAGCCTGACGAGAAGCTTATTCTGGAATACTCCGCCGCTCAGTGCTGCGGTATCAAGGCCGTATTCCTGCCTGATATGCTCGCAGGCGCTGATAAGCATCTGCGCCAGTATATAATGAAACTCATAGGCAAGCCTGTCAACGTCAGCGTTTTTATCGCTAAGTCTCTGCTGCGTGATATATCTAACGAGAGAATCTGCAGCCAGCGTAATAAAGCCGTTATCTTGCCTTATAAGCTCGCCCTTGTATCCGCTGGCAAAGTCTGATGACCTTCTTTCAAACAGCTGAGCGTGGTACATAAGCGCAGTTGAAGCTTCGCCCTCAAAGGTAGATGCGCGCCTTATTCCGAGAATTGCCGACACTGCATCAAAGAGCCTGCCGCAGCTTGTTGAGAGAACACTGTTTATGCCCTTCTGAGACATCATATATATTAAACTATATTCCTTTTCAGAGCAAATGTCAAGCCCTGTACAGATCTGTCTGCCGTTTTCTGCGAAAATACTGCTTATCATAGCGGCTGCAATGCGCCAGCCCTCTTTAGCGGAGATATCACCGCCGACCTGGTAGAATGAGCTTATGCTTCCGGCGCGTTCAAAACCATTATAATCCGAGATCAGTATCTCTCCGCCCCAGATGGTTCCGTCATCGCCGTAGCCTGTTCCGTCAAGGCTCAGCCCTATGACCTTGCCATCATATCCGTTTTCAGCCATACAGGAAAGGATATGGGCGTAATGATGCTGTATCTGAACGAGAGGTATGTTATGCTCTTTTGCATACTCTTCGGCAAAGGTGACTGTGTTGTACATAGGGTGCTTGTCGCTGACGACCTCCTCAGGTTCAGCTTCAAGCATCTCACACATTCTCTGTGATGACTCCTGCAGCGCTTTAACAGTCCTTATATCAGCCATATCACCTATATACGGCGATAGATAGAGCATTCCGTTTCTTGCGACACAGAAGCTGTTTTTAAGCTCTCCGCCTATCGCTATAGCCTGTTTTGACTTATCGCAGGCAAGCATTATCGGCAAGGGCGCAAATCCCCTTGACCTTCTTATCATATAAGGCTTATCATAAAGCCAGTCCGTAACTGTGTCATCAGCACGGATACGTATTTTTCTGTTATGAGAGAGGATTATATCGCAAAAGCCTGCGATCTCAGTCAGAGCATCTTCATCGCATCTGCATATCGGTGCACCCCTTGCATTGGCGCTGGTCATAACCAGACAATCGCTTATCTGTATGCCGTCGGGGTAATCAAACAGAAGCATCTGCACAGGTGCGTATGGGAGCATAACTCCCACAGTCAGGTTATCAGGCGATATCCTGTCAGAAAGTGACTGGCTCTCGCGCTTTTGCAGAAGCATTATCGGCTTTTGCCAGCCGGTGAGAAGTTCTTTCTGCCCTTCTTCCAATATACATTCGCGCTTTACGGTCTCAAGGTCTTTCATCATAACCGCGAAAGGCTTCATCGGGCGCCTTTTAAGCTTTCGCAGTCTCTCGACCGCTTCCTTATTCTTAGCATCACAGCAAAGATGAAAGCCGCCTATGCCCTTTATAGCAGCTATCTTTCCGTCTGCGATGCTTTGCCTGAGTGCGGTTATGGCCTCAGGACCCTTTAAATCGGTGCCCAGTATATAGACCTCGGGGCCGCAGTCATTGCAGCAGACCGGCTGAGCATCATAACGCCGTGTCGCAGGGTCAAAGTATTCGGCTGCGCACTTCTCACACATAGGAAATTCACCCATGCTCGTGCGGACTCTGTCGTAGGGCATTGAATCAAGAATGGTGAGCCTAGGGCCGCACTGCGTGCAGTTTATAAACGGGTGAAGGTATCTTCTGTCGGTCTTGTCAAAAAGCTCCTTCCTGCACTTATCACAGGTGGCTATATCGGGAGATATGAAAATATCGCCGTATTCTTTTTCGCTTTCGATTATCTCGAAGGTGTCAAAGCTCTCTTCCTGCGTATAAGGCAGCTCGTCAACACCAAGTATCACGGCACGATCTGGCGGACGGTATCTTACTTCATCGATAAAGGCATTGATGTCGGCTTCTTCGCCCTGCGCGATTATCTCAACATATGAGCCTTTATTGGCCACAGTGCCAAGCACCTTGTGCTTAGCGGCAGCGACCGCAGTGAACGGCCTGAATCCAACGCCCTGCACTATGCCGTAGACATGAATATTAACAGTAGTCATATCAAATATCCTTATTCAGTCTTCCGCTTACAGCAAAATGCGGAAGATCTATCCATTGTCCCTCAAAGGTGCTGAGAGCTCTTTTGAAAAAGCTGTCGGCGATAATAACATCAAAGCTGCCGTTATCGACCAGCTCAACAAGCTCGTCCTCACCCTTTATATGGACATCATTTTCTTTTTTATAGGCTGCAACGGTCTTGAACCAGCTTCCGCAGGTGACCTCACAGCCGCTTATCTGCTCTCTGAGCGCATTGACGGTAAACTGCTGGTGGATAACAAGAACTTTTTTGCCGTCAAGTGTTTTTGCAGCTTCAAGCGCTTTCTTATCTATACAGCAGCCGCGCACATCATACGGTATATTATACTTTTTGTTTAAATATCTTGCAGCTGCAAGCCCCGAGGGTGCGATCACAACTATTCGCTCACATTCACAGGCTCTGATGACATCGTCAATGCCGCTGTCAAGGCCAAAGCAGATGATATCGCTGCCGTATTCAGGGGAAAGCTCTTCTTTTATCCTGTCGGCAGTCAGCTCGCCGGTATTGAGGGGCGTTGCGCCAAGAACACCTACGCGTCCTTTTACCGTATTGTATTCATCTGACACAAACTCCTCGAAAAGACGTTTATAGGCCATCTCCTCGCCATAGTCATAAAGATTTGTGCCGTCAGTATTAAGCGCTATGCAGGCAAGGCCTGTTCTTTTTTCAGCC
>ODAI011779578.1_pt1 | contig 14219 bp, 13 predicted proteins | sample 1539321 | NCBI WGS metagenome assembly ODAI01 (sample SAMN02144231, study PRJEB22623) | gut metagenome | biome: sheep rumen | host: Ovis aries | place: New Zealand
AGAGAGGTTACGTTATGGCAGATTTGGGAAATACACAATATTGGAAGGTGAAATCCGGCCCGGAAATTCACGTCAAGGATGTACTGAATGTGGTTTATAACGCAATGGCGGAAAAAGGCTACAATCCGGTTAACCAGATCGTGGGATATATCATGTCCGGAGATCCTACTTATATCACCAGCTACAAGAATGCAAGAAGCATGATCATGAAGGTAGAGCGGGACGAACTCGTGGAAGAGCTTCTGAGAGCTTATATCAGAAACCGTTCATGGCAGGATCCGGAGGACTGATGAGGATTCTGGGACTGGATTACGGATCAAAGACAGTCGGGGTGGCTGTTTCCGATCTTCTTGGAATGACTGCGCAGCGACTGGAAATTATAAGACGCCCGAAGGAAAATCATCTGCGGCAGACATTCAGAAGAATAAAGGAACTGGCTGATGAGTATGAGATCGAATCGGTAGTGCTCGGATACCCTCTTAATATGGATGACTCTATCGGGGACAGGGCGGAAAAAACTCTTGCATTCAAGCAGGAACTTGAAGAACGTCTGGCTGTCCCTGTTTTTCTTGTAGACGAGAGGCTGACGACGGTCGAGGCCGATGAGATCATGGAGCAGTGCGGGATTCCCCGCAGGGACTTCGGAAAATATGTGGATATGATCGCAGCTGAAATTATTCTGCAGGATTATCTCAACAGTTTATGAGGACGGTCAGACAGACAGCCATGCGGGCGTGGTCATCTGTCTGCCGGATTTCGTAATGGTTCCTGTGGCAGCGAACGGAGTGAATCGCTGCAACAGGATACGTTATGAATGATTGGTTCGGGCGGATATGATAACAGCAGGATCATGAAATCTGGGATACGTGAAACAGCAGATTTTTTACTTTTACCGGAGGATATATGAAAGTCGAATCAATTATTTTTAAGGATGAGAACAATAATGATCAGGAATTTTACGTCGTAGAGGAGACGCGCGTGAACGGGACCAATTACCTTCTGGTGGCTGACTCGCCGGAGGGAGACGCGGATGCTCTGATTCTGAAAGATATTTCCGAAGACAGTTCACTGGAGGCGGAGTATGTTCCGGTGGAGGACGAGATACTTCTGGAAGCTCTGATGAAAATATTTGCGGAATTACTTGAGGACGACGTTGAAATTCAGCTATGAACGAAACGGAGGACATTTTTGAGAAATCAGGACAACAGGATAGACAGCGTGAATTTTCAGGAAGTATCGGGAAAAGTAAAAAATGCGCGGCGCATGGAAGATAAATTAAAGATTATACCGCTCGGCGGACTTGAGCGAATCGGTATGAATATCACGGCATTTGAGTACGGTGACAGCATTGTCGTTGTTGACTGCGGAATGGCATTCCCGGAAGACGACATGCTTGGCATCGATTTTGTGTTACCGGATACCACATACCTTGAAGAGAACTACAGTAAAGTAAAGGGATTTGTCATTACTCACGGACATGAAGATCATATAGGAGCCATTCCCTATGTGTTCCGCAAGATCAATGTGCCTATTTTTACGACAAAACTGACAATGGCTCTGATCGAGAATAAGCTTGAAGAGCATAATATGCTCCAGACTGTTCCCAGACAGGTCGTGCAGTTCGGGGATACGGTGGACTTCGGCGATATTCAGGTCGAATTCATCAAGACCAATCATTCCATACAGGATGCATCGGCCCTCGCTATTTATACACCCGGGGGAACGATCGTACATACCGGAGACTTTAAGGTGGATTACACGCCGGTCTTCGGGGATGCGATCGACCTTCAGAGATTTGCGGAAATCGGACGCAAGGGGGTCCTTGCGCTTCTCTGCGACTCGACAAATGCGGAGCGGCCGGGTCATACTATGTCCGAGAAGACGGTCGGAGCGACATTTGACCGGATTTTCTCCGAACATACAAAATCAAGGCTGATCATTGCCACATTTGCTTCCAATGTTGACAGAGTTCAGCAGATCATCAACTCCGCTTCGAAATACGGACGGAAAGTCTGCCTTGAGGGGCGGTCGATGGTGAATGTGATCGGTACGGCCATAAAGCTGGGCTACGTGGATGCACCGGAGGGCACACTTGTCACGCTTGATGAGCTGCGCGATTATCCGCCGGAAAAGACTGTTCTTGTAACGACGGGAAGCCAGGGTGAATCCATGGCAGCCCTGTCTCGTATGGCAGCCAATCTTCACAAGAAAGTCAAGATCATGCCCGGCGATGTGATTGTTTTCTCGTCGCAGCCGATACCGGGTAATGAGAAAGCGGTTTCGAATGTTATAAATGAGCTGGCGGAGATCGGGGCAAAGGTCCTTTTCGAGGACGCACATGTCTCCGGCCATGCATGTCAGGAAGATATCAAGCTGATTTATTCTCTGGTACAGCCGAAGTACGCGATCCCTGTTCACGGGGAGATGCGCCATCTTCGGGCACAGGCCGCGGTGGCGGAATCTCTGGGCATACCGAAGGACAATATCTTTATTTTACATTCCGGTGATGTTCTCGAAATCTGTGAAGAGCAGGCCAGGATCATCGGAAAAGTCCAGACAGGAACCATTCTTGTGGACGGTCTCGGGGTCGGCGATGTGGGAAATATCGTAATTCGTGACAGACAGAGACTCTCCGAAGATGGTATAATAGTCGTCGTTCTTACGCTTGAGCAGTATACGAACCGTCTTCTGGCAGGACCGGACCTGGTATCAAGGGGCTTTGTCTATGTCAGGGAGTCGGAGGGCCTGCTTGAAGAAGCTACCAGAACAGTGGAGGACGCAGTCTGGAGATGCCTTGACCGGAAAGTCGCGGACTGGTCCAAAATAAAGACGGAAATTAAGGATGATCTCAGCGGTTTTGTATGGAGACGCACACAGAGAAGACCGATGATACTACCGATTATTATGGAAGCATGTCCATAATCTGCCGCAGGTCACATGTTTGAAGAATCCTCAGCAGGATTGGAGGACTGTTACATGAGCAGTATTGAAAAGAGTACCGAGGACCTGATTATAAGCGTTAAAAACGGAGCGACTTATAAAAGGTTCAAGAAGTGCGAAAATGCGCTGAAAAAGTACCCGGGACTTTCGGAAAAGCTGAATCAGCTTCGGGGCGATATTTATCGTCTTTATGACGGGGAGGAGAATGAGTCGCTTCTTGAGGACACGGAGGAGCTTCAGAGAATGTACCGGGAGATGCATAAAATACCGGAGGTTAATGCATATCTTGATGCTGAGACCGAACTTTGTCTGCTTGTCAGAGGAGTATATCGACGCCTGATCGGCGAGGTAGGCATTGAACCGCCGGATATGTAACGGAGCTGAAAGAGGAATATATGGCAGCAAAAAAGAAAAAAGATGTCAAGTATGTTGTAACTTTAATGGGCGCAAGAGGAATCATAAAGATTCTTATGACTGTGCTGATTATTATTTTCTTTATTTTTCTGGCAAGGACTTCCTATACGTTCGGGTATGCAATTTTCAACGAGACAGCTATGGATACAGAATCTCCGAAGGAAGTTCTGGTCGAGATACCGAGAGGAGCTTCAACACTCGATATAGCAGGTATTCTGGAAGACAATGACCTGATTGAGAACAAATACATTTTTATGGTACAGGAACGGTTCTCTACTTATCACGGAGATCTTGAGGCCGGCAAATACTATCTGAATACCGGTCAGACCCCTTCTCAGATGCTGAAGATTCTGGCAAGAGTCGATACGGAGAATCAGCCGGAACAGGATGATGAGAGTACGGAGACCGATTCATCGGGAACGAGTCAGTAACAGCGGCTCGAATTTTGAAAGGATACCATGACAGAAGCGGAGAGAATGAAGATCTTTCTCGCATCGCTGGATAGAGGAAATTCGGATTTTCTGAGCGGGCTGGAAAAGGAGGCCCGTGAAAGTTATGTTCCGATTATCCGCCATGAGACGCAGAGCGTACTCAGAGTCCTTCTCACACAGATCAAACCCGCGGAAATTCTGGAGGTAGGAACTGCCATCGGATTTTCCACGATTCTTAGGTGTGAAAACTCAGAAGCACATATCACGACGATCGAGAATTATGAAAAGAGAATCGGCCCGGCTCAGGCGAACTTCGAAAAAGCCGGCGTCTCGGACCGGGTAAAACTGATTTTCGGGGATGCGGCGGAAGTTCTGCCGAAGCTTTCCGGGCCGTATGATTTTATCTTTATGGACGCGGCCAAAGGCCAGTACATACGGTTTCTGCCGGATGTGATCAGACTGCTCTCCCCGGGAGGCATGCTTGTGTCCGACAATGTGCTCCAGGAGGGAGATATTCTGGAGTCACACTATGCGGTGGAACGAAGGAACCGGACGATCTATAAGCGTATGCGTCAGTACCTCTATGAGCTGACACATCGGGAAGATCTGGTGACGACTATTCTGCCCATCGGAGACGGGCTGGCGCTCACAGTAAAGAAATAATTCGTGGAAATAATCATAAAAGGCAGGACATAAAATGAGAAAACCGGAACTTCTGCTGCCGGGAGGCAGCCTTGATGTTTTAAAAGTGGCCGTACTCTATGGTGCGGATGCCGTCTATATAGGCGGCGAGGCTTTCGGCCTTCGGGCGAAAGCCAGAAATTTTTCGCGCGAGGAGATGGAGGAGGGGATTGCATTTGCCCATGAGCACGGATCGAAAGTGTATGTGACGGCCAACATATTCGCTCACGATTCGGACCTTGCGGGTGCGGCGGCGTACTTCAGGGAGCTTGCCGAGATCAGGCCGGATGCGGTTCTCATCGCGGACCCGGGGATGTTCATGCTCGCAAAGCGGAACGCACCGGAGCTGGAACTGCATATCAGTACCCAGGCCAACAACACGAACTATGAAACATGTCTCTTCTGGCATGAGCTCGGAGCAAAGCGGATCGTCACGGCGAGAGAACTCTCCCTGAGAGAAATAAAGGATATCCGCGAACACATTCCGGATGATCTCGAGATTGAGGCGTTTGTCCATGGGGCAATGTGCATCTCCTATTCTGGCCGCTGCCTTCTGTCCAGCTACCTGGCCGGAAGAGACGCGAACAGAGGGTTGTGCACCCACCCGTGCCGCTGGAAATATGCGGTTGTGGAGGAGACGAGACCGGGTGAATATATGCCGATAGAGGAAAATGAGCGGGGAACGTTCATTTTCAACTCGAAGGATCTGTGCATGATCGAGCATCTGCCGGACCTTTATGAGGCCGGAATCGACAGTTTTAAGATCGAGGGCCGTATGAAGACAGCTCTCTATGTGGCGACGGCGGCCAGAACGTACCGCCTTGCCATGGACGCCTACGAGCGGGATCCGAAGGAGTACGAGGAGAGGCTGCCCTGGTTCAGGGAGCAGATCGCGGACTGCACGTACAGGAAGTTCACGACGGGATTTTTCTACGGGAGACCGGACAGGGAAGATCAGATCTACGACAACAATACCTATGTCAGTAATTATACGTTCCTCGGCATTGTACGGAAGATCGATGAGAACGGCGATGCCGTGACAGAGCAGAAGAATAAGTTCTGCGTAGGGGATATGATTGAGATCATGAAACCGGACGGCCGGAATATTCTGACGGAGGTCCTGGCCCTGCATGACGGGGATGGGAATGAGATGGAATCGGCCCCGCATCCGAAACAGGAGCTGCATATCAGGCTCGGTGCGGATGCAGAGCCGTGGGATATACTGCGGAAACAGAATGAATAGAAAAAGGCTGCGGCACTGAGCATTTTACCGGCTCAGCGCCGCAGCTTTTTCGTTTTTAAAGCGAACATCCGCGGATGTTTTTATTTGTTCGGATCAAGCGTTACGCCCCGATGCTTGTCGCCCTTCGGATTCTTGCCGTACTCATAGTCGTTGCCCGGAAGGAACGCATTCAGCAGCACGCCCGCGATCGATGCGATGGCAAGGCTCGTCAGTGTGATCGATGTTCCGGCGATTTCGAATGTGAGGCCATCCGAGAAGCCGAGACCGCATACGAGAATGACAGCGCAGATGATCAGGTTTCTGCTGTTCGTAAGATCGACGCGGTTCTCAACGACGTTGCGGACACCGATCGCGGAAATCATACCGTAAAGGATAAAGCTGACGCCGCCGATGATAGAAGCCGGAAGCGATGTGATGACGCCGGCAAATTTCGGTACAAAGCTCAGAATGACAGAGAAGATTGCGGCAAGGCGGATGACTGACGGGTCATAGACCTTGGAAAGCTCCAGTACGCCGGTGTTCTCGCCGTAGGTCGTGTTGGCCGGACCGCCGAAAAATGCGGAGAGAGCTGTCGCAAGACCGTCTCCGACGAGCGTGCGGTGAAGACCCGGGTCTTCGATAAAGTTCTGACCTACCGTAGCGGAAATCGCGGACATATCGCCGATATGCTCCATCATGGTCGCAATGGCGATCGGAGCCATGACAAGGATGGAGGTGATGTGGAACTTGCAGATAAAGAAGTCCGGAACACCTATCCAGGCGGCGGAGGAAACATTTGTAAAATCAAGGATCGCGCTTCCGTCCGGATTGTGAAGTCCCGTGAGATGCATGATCGCCGCGATTGCGTAGGAAATCACCACGCCCATGAGAATCGGGATGATTCGGAACATTCCCTTGCCCCAGATGTTAAAGGCGATGATGATCGACAGTGCGATGATAGCCAGGAACCAGTTCGTGCTTGCGTTGCCGATGGCGGATCCCGCAAGGGAAAGACCGATACAGATGATGATCGGGCCCGTGACGACCGGCGGAAGGTATTTCATGACCCTCTTAACGCCGAGGATCTTGATTATGACTGCGAGGACCAGGTAAAGAAGACCGGCGACCACAATACCGCCGCATGCGTAGGGGAGCTTCTCGCCGTATGTCATGTCGGCAAAAATACCGCTCTTCAGTTCGGCGACCGTTGCAAAGCCTCCGAGGAAAGCGAAGGAGGAACCGAGAAACGCCGGAACCTTCAGCTTGGAGCAGATGTGGAAAAACAGTGTTCCCACACCGGCGAAGAAAAGTGTGACCTGAATGGAAAGGCCTTCGCCGTGGAAGTAGGTGTTTACCAGAATCGGGACAAGAACCGTGGCGCCGAACATCGCGAAAAGGTGCTGCAGTCCGAGAATGCCCATACGGACCGGACCGAGCGAGCGGGCGTCATAGATCGCATCCTTGTTAGGTGTGTTGTCCATGTTAAAACCTCCTCATATAAAGACAGTTGACTTCTTCTCACGAAAGAATACCACTCGATATGGTATAAGTACAGACCTTTTTTACGGGAAAGCACTTTATTCAAACGGGAAATCGGCGTATAATGAATCTGTTCAGGGGCGTTCTGCCCGATTTTTTTCCACCAACTAATAATTTCATACAGTAAAAAGGAGAGGTACTATGTTCAATCGTGTACTTTCTGCCGCTATCGTCGGAATCGATGTCATCCCCGTACAGGTCGAAGTGGATGTCAGCGACGGTCTTCCGCAGTTTATCATGGTCGGAAGTCTGACGGGGCAGGTGAAGGAGGCGGAGGACCGTGTGCGCACGTCCATGCGCAACATAGGAATTGCATTGCCGCCGAAGAAAATAACGGTCAATCTTGCGCCGGCCGATGTTCTGAAGAACGGGTCTGCTTTCGATCTGCCGATTGCCCTGGGTATTCTGGCCGGAGAGGCGAAAATCCCGGTGCAGTCGCTGGACAGTCTCATGGCGCTCGGAGAGCTGAGTCTGAACGGAGATATCAATCCGGTGAACGGTATATTGCCTGCCGCTTTGCAGGCAAGAAAGCTGGGAATCCGTACCATGATCGTCCCGGAAAAGAACGAGAAGGAGGCCAGGGTCGTGTCCGGGCTTGATATCATCGGCTTCGGGAACATTTCGGAAGTTCTGGAATTCCTTCGGCACGGAGTCATGCCGGAGAGAAAGGAGACGCCTGAGGAACCCGTGGAGCTGAACCGATATGATCTGGATTTTTCGGATATCCGCGGACAGGAAAGCGTCAAGAGGGCAGCGGTCGTTGCGGCTGCCGGCTTTCACAACCTGCTGATGATCGGCCCGCCGGGTTCCGGAAAGACTATGATTGCCAGACGCATGCCGACCATCATGCCTCCTCTCACACAGGATGAATGCCTTGAAATATCCCAGATCTATTCTGTTGCGGGACTTCTGAACCCGAAACAGCCATTCCTCGGAACACGTCCGTTCCGTTCTCCCCACCATACCATGACCGCCCAGGCTCTTGCCGGGGGCGGAAGAATACCGAGACCCGGTGAGCTGACTCTGGCTCACAGAGGAATCCTTTTCCTGGATGAGATGCCGGAGTTTCAGAGAAGTTCTCTGGAAATTCTGCGGCAGCCTCTGGAGGATCGGGAGATTATTATTGCGAGAGCGGCGGGAACATTTCGGTTTCCGGCGGCTTTTCTGCTGCTTGCGGCGATGAACCCGTGTCCATGCGGACATTATCCCGACATGAACCGGTGCACCTGTAAACCGAATGAGATATCATCCTATATGCACAGGGTGTCGCGACCGCTTCTTGACAGGATTGATCTGTGTGTCGAATGCCCCGCCGTAACCTATGAGGAGCTGACCGGAAAACAGGATAAAGGACGAACGTCGGCTGAGATACGGGAGGATGTGTGCGCAGCGCATTTGCTCCAGAAAAAAAGATTTGAGGGGAGCGGGCTGCATTTTAATTCCGAGATACCGGCGGATATGCTGGAGCATTATTGTCCGATGGATGCGGAAGCCACAAGACTTATGCGGAGGGCTTTTGAACAGATGAAACTGTCGGCGAGGGGGTATCATCGAATCATCAGGGTGGCAAGAACGATTGCGGATCTGGAAGGTGCCGAAATCATCCGTGTCCCGCACATCTCGGAGGCGATCTGCTATCGGACGATTGACAGGAAATACTGGCGAATCTGAAGTGACGGGAGGTTATTATGCAGGAGAACATTATATATATCAGTAGAAAGTCAGACCGATATCCTATGAGATTCGAGGCTTTGCCCCATATGCCGGACGGTATCTATGTGAAGGGGGATATTCCGGACGATGATATCCCGTCCGTTGCAATCGTCGGAGCGCGCATGTGCAGCAGATACGGCCGCAACACAGCTTTTCTTTTCGGAAAGAAACTGGCGGAAAGAGGGGTGCAGGTCATCAGCGGGATGGCTCTCGGGATCGACGGCGCAGCGCAGGAGGGAGCACTTTCGGGAGGCGGAAGGACATTTGCCGTGCTCGGATGCGGCGTGGATATCTGTTACCCCAGGTCAAACCACTCTTTATATGAACAGATTCCGAATCACGGAGGAATCCTCTCCGAGCTTTCACCGGGCACGCAGCCTTACGCGTACAATTTTCCCATGCGGAACAGATTGATTTCAGCCCTGGCGGACATTGTGGTCGTTGTGGAGGCCAGAAAAAAATCGGGTTCTCTGATCACGGTCGATTATGCCCTTGAGCAGGGGAAGAGTGTTTACGCGGTTCCGGGAAGGGTGGGCGACGCCCTTTCTGACGGCTGCAATTATCTGATTGCCCAGGGAGCCGGAATCGCATGGTCGGTGGAGGCGCTTGTGGAGGAGCTCATGATGCAGCATTCTCTTTCAAATGCAGCCAGGGCCTCCCGCGCCGAGGCGGCAAGAAAAATGCGGCAGGAAGTTCAAAACCGGATTTCAGAGGCTGAAGAAGCGGAAGGACGGAAAAAGGATACGGGAGAACACTTTGAAAAATGTGTGGAATACGTCAATAACCTTCCGGAAGGGGAAGACAGCGCTTCGGTCAAAGGAAGAATTCTGCTGAGTCTCGGCAGGGATGAAAAGACTCCGGACGAACTTGCGGGTGAACTTGGTCTCGCGGTTCCGGAGCTTAATGCGGCGCTGGGGGAGCTTCTGCTTTCCGGATATATAGAGGAGGTGGGGCGGAGCAGATACGTGCGCACGGCCGATTCGTAAGTACAATATGTCACATAAAAAATTTTTCGACTTGTCAGTGCATTTTTTTTGTTGTATAGTTTGGAACTATCAGAATGTGGGAGCAGATGTCCCGCACGTAAGGAAACAATGTGTTCTGCCGTCCGCGCAGGCATATGTTTCCGGTAGGAGGTAAAGATTGGCAAAGAATCTTGTAATTGTAGAGTCACCTGCCAAGGTAAAGACTATTAAGAAGTTTCTCGGTTCCAGCTATGAAGTGGCGGCATCCATGGGTCATGTCCGTGACCTGCCGCGAAGTCAGATGGGCATTGACGTAGAGCATGATTTTGAACCGAAATATATCACGATCCGCGGAAAGGGCGAGCTGCTGGCAAAACTCAGAAAATCGGCCAAAGCTGCCGATCGTGTTTATCTTGCGACCGACCCGGACCGGGAGGGAGAAGCGATATCATGGCATCTTGTCACGGCGCTTAAGCTTGACGAGAAAAAGATGCGCAGGATCACATTCAATGAAATCACAAAGAATGCGGTCAAGGCATCTCTGAAGAATCCGAGAGATCTCGATATGAATCTTGTGGATGCTCAGCAGGCGAGACGAATACTTGACCGAATGGTAGGATACCAGATATCACCGCTACTGTGGGCGAAAGTAAAACGAGGCCTTTCTGCCGGACGTGTTCAGTCCGTTGCATTGCGGATCATTGCGGATCGGGAGAAGGAGATAGAGGCTTTTGTTCCGTCCGAATACTGGACGATAGATGCTGACTTCAATGTTTCAGGTACAAAGAAACCGTTGACGGCCCATTTCTACGGCACGGACAAGAAAATAACACTCGCTTCCCGGGAAGAGGTGGATGCCGTCTTACATGAGCTGGCAGACGCCGACTGGGCAATTTCGGAAGTGAAAAAGGGAGAGCGCTCCAGAAAACCGCCGCTTCCGTTCACGACAAGTACTCTTCAGCAGGAGGCTGCAAAAGCACTCAATTTCTCAACTTCCAAGACTATGAGAATTGCTCAGCAGCTCTATGAAGGCGTGGATATTGCCGGTGAGGGTACGGTGGGTATTATCACGTATCTGAGAACGGATTCGACCCGTATCGCCGTCGAGGCGGATACTGCAGCCAGAAAATATATCGGTGAAGTGTATGGGGAGGAGTCTGTCGGCTCCTTCGGAAGTGATAATGTAAACCGGAATTCGCAGGATGCTCATGAAGCGATCAGACCGACAGACATTACCAGAACCCCGGTACGGGTAAAGGATTCTCTGTCAAGGGATCAGTTCAGACTTTACCAGCTGATCTGGAAACGTTTTACCTCGAGCCGCATGTCGAGTGCCGTTTATGAGACCGCGTCCGTCAGGATCCGCGGAGGCAGGTATATTTTTACCGCTGCTTCGTCCAGATTGAAAAAAGCGGGATTCATGGATGTCTATACGACGGAAGAGGACGAAAAGGCGAGCGGCGACAAGTCGATCGGAAGTCTCACGAAAGAGACGCCCATAGCGCTTCTCGATACGAAACCGGAGCAGCATTTTACACAGCCGCCCGCTCACTATACGGAGGCTTCCCTGGTAAGAACGCTGGAAGAGCTTGGTATAGGAAGGCCGAGTACATATGCGCCGACCATCTCAACAATCCTGGCGAGAAGGTACATTTCCAAGGAACAGAAGAATCTGTATCTCACGGAACTCGGCGAAGTAGTCAACGACATTATGTGCAGGGAGTTCCCTCAGATCGTAGATGTCCACTTTACGGCCAACCTTGAGACTCTCCTTGACGGTGTGGCTGACGGAAAAGTACAGTGGAAGACAATTGTCGAGAACTTTTATCCTGACCTTCATGATGCCGTTAAAAAAGCTGAAGAGGAGCTGGAAAAGGTAAAGATAGAGGATGAGGTCAGTGATGTCGTATGCGAGAACTGCGGCAGGATGATGGTCATCAAGTACGGTCCTCACGGGAAGTTTCTTGCATGTCCGGGATTCCCGGAATGCCGCAATACCAAGCCGTACTTTGAGAAAATCGGCGTAAAGTGTCCGGAGTGCGGCGGAGAAATCGTGCTGAAGCGCACACGTAAGGGAAGAAGATATTTCGGCTGTGAGAACAACCCGGAGTGCGGCTTTATGTCGTGGACAAAACCGGTGGAAAAAAGATGTCCGGAGTGCGGCGGTTATATGACCGAGAAGGGAAATAAACTGGTCTGCGCAGATAAGAACTGCGGACACACCGAGATGGCTGAATGAATTAAAAATAGTACGAATAATCAGAAAATACCGTCAAAACAGTTGTTTTGACGGTATTTTTGTGCTACTATCAGAGTAAGATGATATTTTATTCATTTCATTGTATTCAGATCCCGCCGCGGAAAACGGAGCGGGATACGGGTCAGCGAGGGCTGACATCCTGCGGGCAAAATTTTAACTGATCGGTGCCGGGCAGGCATAATATGGAAAGGAAGTATGTCAAGATGAGTGTACAGCTGCTGGACAAAACAAGAAAAATCAATAAATTGCTGCACAATACGAGCAGCTCAAAAGTGGTATTTAACGACATCTGTAAGGTTATGGTCGAAACCCTTCAGTCCAATATTCTTGTCATCAGCAAGAAAGGAAAGGTTTTGGGCGTGGGGAAATGCGAAGGTGTTGATGAACTGACAGAACTTCTTTCGAACACAGTCGGGGAATTTATTGACAAACTTTTGAATGAGCGTTTTCTGGGAGTCCTTTCTACAAAGGAAAATGTTAATCTGATTACGCTTGGATTCGAGAGCGGGGATATTTCCAAGTATGTTGCAATTATCAATCCGATTGATATTGCGGGAGAGAGACTCGGAACCGTGTTCTGCTATCGCTCGGGAGAACCGTTCGATATCGAGGACATTATTGTGAGCGAGTACGGCACCACTGTGGTCGGTCTTGAAATGATGCGTTCGGTAGATGAAGAGAATGCTGCGGAAGCCCGCAAAAAGCAGGTGGTCAAATCCGCATTTTCAACGCTGTCTTTCTCAGAGCTTGAGGCAATTACCCACATATTTGATGAACTTGACGGCAAGGAAGGGATTCTTGTGGCCAGCAAGATCGCGGATCGGGTCGGAATCACGAGATCGGTCATTGTCAATGCGCTTCGCAAGTTTGAGAGTGCCGGAATAATTGAGTCGAGATCTTCCGGAATGAAGGGAACGTATATTAAGGTTCTGAACGATTACATCTTCGAGGAGCTTGAAGAAATTAAGATGCGCAAAGAGAAGAAGTAAGAACTCCGGCGGGGCTTACCCGTCTTAAGAAAGCGTCCCCGGATGAATTGAATATGAAAGAACAAAGAGTCGCTTTGCGACTCTTTGTTCTTTCATGGGACTTATATGCATTTTTCAAATTTAGTGTTGACATTGCAGAAGCGGCGGAGTATATTATCTTACAGATGTTAGCACTCCATATAAATGAGTGCTAACAGATTAAGAAGGCTTATTCGAAGTATTTACATAAGGAGGCTTTATTATGAAATTAGTACCGCTTAGCGACAGAGTAGTTCTGAAGCAGAAAGAAGCTGAAGAAAAGACAGCATCCGGCATCATCCTTTCCGGACAGGCTAAAGAAAAACCGCAGCAGGCGGAAGTTATCGCTGTTGGCCCGGGCGGCATCGTAGACGGTGAAAAAGTTGAGATGAACGTTAAGGTCGGTCAGATGGTTATTTATTCAAAATATGCAGGAACAGATGTAAAGCTCGGCGACGAGGAATATACAATTGTTCGCCAGAACGATATTCTTGCAGTGGTAGAGGAGGACAGATAAATCATGGCTAAAGAGATTAAATATGGCGTAGAAGCGAGAGAGGCTCTGCAGGCGGGCGTAGATAAACTGGCAAATGTAGTTCGTGTTACACCCGGACCCAAGGGCAGAAACGTTGTTCTTGAGAAGACGTACGGCGGCCCGACCATTACAAACGACGGCGTTACCATTGCCAAGGAAATTGACCTTGAGGATGGATTTGAAAATATGGGCGCTCAACTCATCAAGGAAGTTGCTTCCAAGACAAATGATGTAGCCGGTGACGGTACAACGACCGCAACGGTTCTTGCACAGGCTATGGTACAGGAAGGCATGCGCAATCTGGCAGCAGGCGCCAATCCGATCATCCTTCGAAAGGGTATGAAGAAGGCAGTTGACGCGGCTGTTGAGTCAATTAAAGACCAGAGCAGCAAGGTCAGCGGAAAAGATCAGATCGCACGAGTTGCAGAGATTTCCGCAGGCGATGATACGGTCGGCGAGATGATCGCTGATGCGATGGAGAAGGTTTCCGGTGACGGCGTTATCACGATCGA
>ODAI010777814.1_pt1 | contig 14217 bp, 8 predicted proteins | sample 1539321 | NCBI WGS metagenome assembly ODAI01 (sample SAMN02144231, study PRJEB22623) | gut metagenome | biome: sheep rumen | host: Ovis aries | place: New Zealand
CGCATGCTGGCCGGGCGGCTGGAGCCCAGCGCGCCAAGGTCCGTGTAATGCCCCCGGTAGAAATCGCCCGTCTGCAGGACCTCTCTCCATTCCTTGTACGTTTCGATCTGCTGTTTGATCGCCTGCTTTTCTTCCTGCTTCAGGTCGCAGAAATTGCACTCGTAGCCCAGCACGCCGAAGGAGGCCACCGCATAGCGGGTGGTCAGCGGCGTCGTGCGCAGCGTCTGATGGTTCGGACACGAGGACACATGGGCCGAAACCGTGGACATGGGATACCCGTAGCTGTACCCCTCCTGGATGTGCGTCCGGCAAAACGCGTCCGTGTTGTCGCTTGCCCAGATCTGCGGGAAAAAGGACAGAATTCCTAAGTCAAAGCGGTTGCCGCCCGCCGCGCAGCCCTCAAAGAGAATGTCCGGGAAGCGCGTGGTCAGCGCGCGCATCACCCGGTACAGACCCAGCATGTAGCGATGCGCCGTCTCCCCCTGACGCGCCGGCGGCAGATACGGCGAGTAGATGTCCGAGAAAATCCGGTTCATGTCCCACTTGACATATTCGATGCGCGCCGAGGAAAACCCCTCGTCCATCGTTTCGATCATCCAGTCCTGCACGGCCGGATTGGCCAGGTCCAGCACCCGCTGATTTCTCCCCTCAGAGTGGGGCTTTCCGGGGATGGCCATCACCCAGTCCGGATGCGCTTCATACAGGCGGCTTTTGACGTTCACCATCTCCGGCTCCACCCAGATGCCGAAGGACAGCCCCATGTCATGGATTTTATTAGACAGACCGGCCAGGCCGTTCGGCAGCTTCTTCCGGTTCACTTCCCAGTCGCCGAGGGAGGAGGTGTAGTCGTTTCTTTCGCCAAACCAGCCGTCGTCCATGACGAACAGCTCGATGCCCAGGTCCTTCCCGGCCTTCGCCAGCTTCAGGAGCTTACTCTCATTAATGTCAAAATAGCTGGCCTCCCAGCTGTTTAAGAGCACCGGCCGGATGCGGTCGCGCCAGGTGCCGCGCACGATATGCCGGCGCACAAAGTCGTGCATCTGAAGGCTCATGCCGGTGTACCCGTCCCGTGACCAGGTAAGCACGGCCTCGGGCGAGGCGAGCGATTCCCCTGCCGCAAGCTCCCAGGAAAAGGATTGGGGGTTCATGCCGAAGACGAAGCGCGATTTTCCGAAGGCATTCACTTCCAGCGCCGCATAATGGTTGCCGCTGTAGATCAGGTTCAGTCCATAACACTCGCCGGTTTCTTCCGTCGTCTCCTGCGGATGCAGCATCACGAACGGATTGGCGCGGTTAGAGGAGGACCCGGTATACGACGCGTTCACAAACTTTCCCGCGGCCACCGGCACATTCACCCGCTCCATCTCCCGCGCCCACGCGCCTCGGAAACAGGTGATGACCAGGTCCGCCCGGTCCATGTCCAGCTGTGCGGAAAGGAGCCTTTTCACCTGCACGGGCTGCTCCGATTCGTTGATCAGCCGGCATCTCCGGGTGATCACGTCGCACGCCTCAAACACCGTGTAGGCCAGCTCCAGCGTCAGGCCGTATTCCTTGTCCTTCAGAGTGACCAGCAGGCTTTCGGTCCCGTTGTCATCGTACGCGGCCGGCAGGCCATCCCACTCCGGCAGATTTTTCACCACCTCCGCTTTTTCAAAGCGAAAGTCCGAGGTGAAGCTCCCGTCCGCGTGCACCACCTCCAGAAACGGCTCCCGGATGTCGCCCTTGCCGTAGGAGGAGAACTCCAGACACATGTCCTCCAAGGTCACCGCGGGGTGCTCCGCATCGAGCGAAATCAGGTTTCCGGACGGGAACGCCCGCTTTTCCGTGAGCGCCTCGGTCTCCTGCACCGACAGCCGCCCGCCGTAGTGCAGGTGCTCCAAATGCCCCGTCTCCGTTACGCGAAACGCATACGTCGTGTGCTCCGTGTCAAGAAGATAAAGAGATTCATCGATCGTGATCATACTCATAACCCTCCTGTTTTTCCATCCTTATCCTACCACGGTTTCTTTGCATTTACAAGAACACTCTGCCACGCAGACAGGGTTGTTTCATGAATGCTGAGATATCAAAGGCCTAAGACGGCGGAGAGATTTCCGTCAGCTACGAAAGCTTCGGGGAGTACCACTAATGGCAACGGAGCGCCGCACAGCCGCCGGGGCACATTTCGGAACCCCGTCTGATGACGGTGTTCCTAGAGTGCCCCTGAAATCGCGGTATGGGAAATACCGCGATTACGCGTCAGTGCAGCCCTTCGCTGCCATAAGTGGTACTATTCCCCTTGCTCCCATGTAGCTGCCTGGAAATTCTCTTCCGCCGTCTTAGGCCTTTGATATCGCAGCGCTCATGAAACAACCCTGTTCGCGGGTCACTTCTCTCTTTCCATATCTCCCCGCATGTGTTAAAATACCCCGGAGACACAGTAATGCTCACCCATATAAAGGAGACGAAAATTTCATCATGAAACTTACCCAATTTTTGAAAAAGGAAAAAGCCGCCCTCGGTCTGTGCACTGAAAACGGCATCATCGATGTGGCCGAGGAAGCGCGTCTTCGCGGCCTTACCGCTCCTGCCACCATGCTGGAAGCCATCACCGGCGGGGAGGAAGCCAGGCAAGCACTGGAGGCTTTGGAAAAAGGCGCCACCTGCTTCGTAACCGATCCCGTTCTGGCTCCGGTTGTCACCGGCGGCGACAAGGTGCTCTGCATCGGCTTAAACTATCGCCAGCACGCCAAAGAATGCAACCTGGCCATCCCGGCCCGCCCGGTTCTGTTCAACAAATTCGCCAGCTCTCTTTCGGCTGACGGCCAGGTAATCCACCTGCTCCCGGAGTACAAGGAGTACGATTACGAGGCGGAACTGGTTGTCGTCATGGGGAAGAAGGCCAAAGATGTCTCTCCGGAAGAGGCGCTTTCCTACGTTTTCGGCTACACCTGCGGAAACGACATGTCCACCCGCGACCTGCAGTTTGCCCGCGGCGGACAGTGGGTCTTGTCCAAAGCGCTTGACGGCTTCGGCCCCATCGGCCCCTGCGTCGTCACGGCCGAGTGCTTAGACCCTAACAACCTGGCCATCCAAAGCCGCGTCAACGGCGAAATCCGCCAGAACTCCAACACCTCGGATATGATTTTCCCGGTACAGGAGCTGATCTCCGATCTTTCCCATCACCTGACCCTGCTGCCCGGCGATGTCATCTTCACCGGCACCCCGCAGGGCGTGATGCACGGCTACCCCGCCGACAAGAAGAACTGGTTAAAACCCGGTGACACCGTGGAGATTGAGATTGAAGGAATCGGGACGCTAAAGAATACGCTGGCGTAGAAAGAAGCAAGCAAGGAGGGGCTGTCGCACAAATCCGGACACTTTGCAGGTGCCAGGATTTGTGCGACAGCCCCTCCTTGCTTTGCGCCAAAAACAAAGCGCCTTCGTGTTCCCACTTCGTCACTCCGCACTTACTGCACTTGTACTCATCAAAGCCCTTGGTCCAGAAGAAAAAGAACAGCTCAGGACGGATTTCCCGCCAGCTGCAGCTCCTCCGCGTGGGCTTTCATGCCTTCGATGACAAGGCCGGCCACTTCCTGCAGTTCCATACCAAGCAGTTCGCAGCCCTTTAAGATAATCTCCCGGTTGCATCCGGCCGCAAATTTCTTGTCTTTCCACTTCTTCATGAAGCTCTTTAATTCCATGTCCGAAATCCCGGTCGGGCGCATGCGGGCCGCCGCCTGCACGATGCCGGTCAGCTCATCCACCGCGAACAGGCTCTTTTCCATGTTGGTAAGGGGCTCCACATCCGAGCAGATCGTATAGCCGTGTGCCAGAATGGCACGGATATCCACCTCCGGAACGCCTAACGCGCGCAGCGGTTCTTCCGTGTGCTGCAGATGCTCTTCCGGATACTTTTCATAATCAAAGTCATGCAGCCAGCCAACAGCTTCCCACTCTTCCTTATCTTCGCCGAAGTGTTCCGCCATCGCGCCCATCGCCGCGGACACATTGGCCGCATGCAAAAGCAGGTGATCTTCCGTCACCATCGTTGCATTGATTTCCTTTGCCTTCTCAAGTGTCAGTTTTTCCATTCTTTCATTCCTTCCGGGGCTCAAATCCTGCCCCTCTTTCTTATTGCGTCCTGCCTGCCAGTGAGCGGTTACATCATGCGCATTCTTGCAAGTATCAAGTCAAAGAGTTCAGATGGCAGAGTTATATCGTTCGCAGTCTGAGTTCCGTCGACCAGAACCACTATTTGCTCATTCCATTTGTAAAAAGCAGTCGCAAAAAACTCCAACTCGCGCTGCGCGCTCAAACATGGAGATTTTTTGCTCCTAAAACAAATGTCACTCGCAAAGTGGTTCTAAGGCCTCCTCCACATGACTGCTGCACGATATAATCTCTGCCATCCGAGCTCTTTGACAATCTACATTACTTCCTGCCCAAGGACATATGATGCATGAAGCAACGTAGATTGTTAAAAGGCAAGGCGGCGGAGAATTTCCAGGCAGCTATGTGGGAGCAAGGGGTTTAGTGCCACTTATGGATGCAAAGAGTTGCACGGACGCGAAATCGCTGTACCACAAGTACAGCGATTTCAGGGGTACTTTAGGAACACCGTCATCAGACGGGGTTCCGTATGTGCCCCGGCGTTTGTGCAGCGCTTTGCATCCATTAGTGGCACTCCCCGAAGATCCTATAGCTGCGGGAAATCTCCTGGCCGCCTGGCCTTTTAACGCTATACCTTCCTGCCAGAAAGCCATGATGTAACCGATCAGCAGCATAGTGTAGTACGCGTTCATTGTAGCGCAGTGGAAAAAAAAGTGCAATCTCTTCTTGACAAGTTAACGCTTCACCGCTATACTGTAGAAAACCGTTGAAGAAGAGTAAGTAAGCTTTATCTCTTCCGTTACAGAGAGCTGCCGGCGGTGGAAAGGCAGTGCGGAACATAAGGCTGAATGGACTTCCAAGGGCAATCGGAAACGGCCTTTAAAAGCCGGAGTATGTGCGACGGAGCAGGACTCTCCGTTATGAAAGGTCAGCATATGTCAGTATGCGAATGAAAGTGGGCGCAAATCTTTGCGTCAAGCCGGGTGGCACCGCAGGTAGAAGAACGTTCGACCCTGTCCCAGCAAAGAAACTGGGACAGGGTCTTTTGATTCATGAAGCCGCTCACAGTTACCTGCCAGCAGCCAAGCAGACAAAAGAGGGTTATCCTGCTCCCAAAGACAACTTTTAGACCGCTGTCTTTTTCAGCAAACAGGCAGCCAGACATCAGGGCCGGCAAAAAGGCCCGGAAAAGGAGACAAGATTATGGCCCAGAACAACGAAATCCCCTACAAGATCTATCTGGAAGAAAGCGAAATGCCGAAGGCGTGGTACAACGTCCGCGCGGATATGAAGAACAAGCCGGCGCCGCTTCTGAATCCCGGCACCTTACAGCCCATGACCGCCGAAGAGCTTTCCGGCGTGTTCTGCGAGGAGTTAGTAAAGCAGGAGCTGGATAACGACACGCCGTTTATCGAAATTCCGCAGGAAATCCGCGATTTCTATAAGATGTACCGTCCTTCGCCGCTGGTGCGCGCCTACTGCCTGGAGAAGCAGCTGCAAACGCCCGCAAAGATTTACTATAAATTCGAAGGCAACAACACGAGCGGCAGCCACAAGCTGAATTCCGCCATCGCCCAGGCTTACTACGCCAAGAACCAGGGCTTAAAAGGCGTCACCACCGAGACCGGCGCCGGTCAGTGGGGCACCGCTCTTTCCATGGCATGCGCTTACCTGGGGCTGGACTGCAAGGTCTACATGGTCAAAGTTTCCTATGAGCAGAAACCTTTCCGCCGCGAAGTGATGCGCACCTATGGCGCCTCTGTCGTTCCGTCTCCCTCTGAGACGACCGAAGTCGGCAGAAAGATCCTGGCAGAGCATCCGGGCACGACCGGAAGCCTTGGCTGCGCGATCTCCGAGGCTGTGGAAGTCGCCACAAAGAATCCCGGTTACCGTTATGTTCTGGGCAGCGTTTTGAACCAGGTCCTGCTGCACCAGTCCGTGATCGGTCTGGAGACCAAAATCGCACTGGATAAATACGGAATCAAACCAGACATGATCATCGGCTGCGCCGGCGGCGGCTCCAACCTGGGCGGCCTGATCGCTCCCTTTATGGGTGAAAAGCTGCGCGGAGAGGCTGACTACCGCATTATTGCGGTCGAGCCTGCTTCCTGCCCCAGCTTCACCCGCGGCACTTTTGCCTATGATTTCTGCGACACCGGCATGATCTGCCCGCTCGCCAAGATGTACACACTGGGAAGCGGATTCATTCCCTCCCCCAACCATGCCGGCGGTCTGCGCTTCCACGGTATGAGCACAACCCTCTCTCAGCTCTACCATGACGGCTATATGGAAGCAGTGAGCGTCGAGCAGAGCAGCGTCTTTGAGGCAGCAGAGCAGTTTGCGCGTGTCGAAGGAATCCTCCCCGCCCCCGAGAGCTCCCACGCCATCCGCGTCGCGATCGATGAGGCTCTCAAATGCAAAGAGACCGGCGAAGAGAAGACCATTGTCTTCGGCTTGACCGGCACGGGTTATTTCGACCTTGTCGCATATCAGAAGTACAATGACGGCCTGATGACAGATGAAATCCCTACAGATGAGCAGATTGCCGCCTCTGTTGCAAAGCTTCCCAGGGTGAATGCATAAACAGGAAAAGGACTGGATGATTCTGACCGGACCGGATTTCGTATGCTGAGCGCCTTCTGTCCGGATCTGCCTTCAGTTGTGGTGTGCTCAGATCAAAGCCCTCTTTTTATCCGTATGTCTTATTCTCCCCAAAAAGAGACGGCGGGTAAAAGGGGGCTTTTTTCGCGCCATTTTAGAATGACGTTTCGGAAATTGCAGGGATGTTGTGATTTTGGCGGAAAATGTTTATATTTTATATAAAGCTGTTTGAGAAGAACCTCGTTAATAATGTTTCAGTCGGCTACAGAAGATCTGTATCTTGTACTTACCGGTCTGGCATAAAGTCTGTGGAGGAAGGTATGATGCAAAAAAAAAGAAAGGCAGAAAAGAAGCCTGTGCCTCTGGCGATGAAGATTTTTATTGCGTTGGTGCTTGCGGTTATTGCAGGTCTCCTGCTGCAGAACCATGTGGATTTTGCAGAGAATTATATCAAACCCTTCGGCACGATCTTTTTGAACCTGGTGAAATTTATTGTCGGACCGATCGTGCTTTTCTCAATCATGTCGGGAGTGGTTTCGCTTCGTGACATCAGAAAAGTCGGATTGATCGGAGGGTTTACGGTCCTGTACTATCTGTGCACGACTGCAGCTGCTACGGTGATCGGTCTTGCGCTTGCCAATATTTTCAGGAGATTCTACCCGGTGCTTACCACCGGAGAATTATCCTACAGTGCTCCGGATTCCGTTCCTCCCATGGAAGTGCTGGTCAATGTTTTTCCATCAAATTTTCTGACGCCGATTACCGAAGGGGTCATGCTGCAGGTCATTGTCATGGCGCTGTTTATCGGCTTTGCCATAATCCTTTTGGGGGAGAAAGCCGAAAAAGCAGTTGAAGGAATCAACCTGTGGAACGACATTTTTATGAAAGTGATGGAAATGATCCTGTATCTGTCACCGGTCGGTGTGTTCTGCCTGCTCTGTCCGGTCATTGCCGCCAACGGACCCAAAGTGATCGGTTCGCTGGCTATGGTTCTGCTCACGGCATATATAGGCTTTCTGCTGCATGCGGTATGCATTTATTCTATGACGGTGCGTACTTTGGGCGGCGTCAGCCCGGCCCGTTTTTTCAAGGGAATGATGCCGGCCATCCTGTTTGCCTTTTCCAGTGCTTCTTCCGTGGGAACACTTCCCATAAATATGGAATGCACGGAAAAACTCGGTGCAAGCCGTGAGGTAACGTCGTTTGTGCTGCCTCTGGGCGCCACCATCAATATGGATGGAACGGCGATTTACCAGGGTGTCTGTGCTGTGTTTATTGCTTCCTGCTATGGAATTCATCTTTCCCTGACCCAGATGGCTTCCATTGTCGTGACGGCCACACTTGCTTCGATCGGTACCGCAGGGGTTCCCGGAGCGGGCATGGTGATGCTGGCCATGGTACTCGCTTCTGTCGGACTGCCCATTGACGGAGTTGCTCTTGTTGCAGGCGTAGACCGGATCTTTGATATGGGGCGTACAACTCTGAATATTACCGGGGATGCATCCTGTGCGATCATTGTTTCCAACCGCCTGCGAATAAAACATAAATGAGAGTAAAATGCCGGAAAGCAGAACAGATAGAAGAGCAGAAAACAGGCATAGAAAATAATAATCATAAAAACAGTTCCCTGTGAAGATTGTGATCATGGTGATCATCACAGGGAACTGTTTTTTGTTCTTCACACCTCAGAAGTCATCGGACTGATCACTCCGGATGCTTTTTGACAGGATTATGTTTTACCAGGATTATCTGCTGTATTTGCCTTTGCGCCTGGGGGCTTTCTGACTCTTGCTTCCGCCGAGGAAATCCGGCAGGGGACGGCCCTGTTTACGCCACTCCGCATACTCGGCAGTGGCTGCGAAGATAACGTCGCCGGAGGAGTTAAGTGCGGTCTCGACACTGTCCTGAACGACGCCGATGATAAAGCCGACGCCGACGACCTGCATGGCGACATCCTGGGAGATACCGAACAGGGAGCAGGCCATGGGAATCAGAAGGAGAGAGCCGCCGGCAACGCCTGATGCGCCGCAGGCTGCAAGTGCGGAGAGAACGGACAGAACCAGGGCGGTTCCGAAACTCACATTAACGCCGACCGTATTGGCGGCAGCCAGTGTCATAACAGTGATCGTGATGGCGGCGCCGTCCATGTTGATGGTTGCACCCAGAGGAATGGAGACAGAATAGACGTCTTTATCCAGACCCAGTTCTTCGCAGAGTTCCATGTTGACAGGAATGTTTGCGGCGGAACTTCTGGTGAAGAAGGCGGTGAATCCGCTTTCACGCAGGCATTTCCATACCAGCGGATAGGGATTTGTCTTGAGGATGAATCCGACAATGATCGGGTTGATGATCAGGGAGACAGTCAGCATGCAGCCGACCAGTACGGCAAGGAGCTTTCCGTAACCCATGAAGGCCTTAAAGCCGCTGCCGGTGACAGTGGAAAAAACCAGACCGCAGATACCGAAGGGGGCGAGGTTGATGATCCAGCGCACGCCCTGAGAGACGGCTTCGGCGATATCGCTGAGGAACTGCTTGGTTGTGTCAGAGGCGAAACCCTTGAGCGCCATGCCCAGGACCGCGGACCAGAAGAGGATGCCCATGTAGTTGGCACTGACCGTAGCCTGAAGCGGGTTGACAATGATGTTCATGAGAAGGTTGTAGAGGACTTCTCCAAGACCCCCGGGAGCCGCCTGCTCTGCGCTTTCAACAGCCAGATCCAGCGTCTGCGGGAAAGCAAAGCTGAAGAGAACTGCGATAAAAGCTGCCAGGAATGTGGTGAGCATGTACAGGAAGATGACCAGTCCGAAGCGGCGGTCGAGCTTGGAAGAGCCCTGGCACAGAGAGCTCATGACGAGCACGGCGACCAGGACCGGAGCAATTGCCTTCAGGGCGCCGACAAACAGGTCACCGAAGATCCCGATGAAGGACGCCTGAGGAATTGCTGCGGCAAGAATGGCGCCGACAACGATTCCGATCGCGATCCGAAGGATCAAACTGGTTTCGGAATACTTTTTTGCAATGTTTTTTAGAGCATTCATGAAGTAGTAAACCCCCTTTAAAAAATTGAAATTCATTTTCTTTTTATACCGCCTGCGGCTTAAAAAGATAAAGCCGTCAGGCCTTGTTGAACTGACGGCTTTGTTCATTATAACCAGACGGCTTTTTTTCGTCAACCGCGCGTAATGTTACATGTTCTGGGCGCGGACCTTATATTCAAGATTTGTGACGTAGTCGTGATCAAACCGCATTCATTTCCTCCGCAGCGGGCCCCTGAGCTGTAACGAGGAGGGCGCCTGACGACACAAGACCTCACAAGCCAAGAACACAGGTAAAAGTGATGATTCCGTCTTTCCAGGACGCGCGGATACTGCCCTTGTACTGGGTACAGATGCTTTCGGCAATGGACAGACCTATGCCGTATCCCCCGGCGTTTTCATTAGCGGTGTGGGAAGTATCCTCGCGATAAAAGCGTTCGAAGAAGCGGCTGAAATCAACATCCTTTCCTGCAGCATAGGAATTGGAGACTGTCAGGCGCGCCTGACGCCCAATCCTGGTCCTGGAGAAGGTTATGTGGACAAGTCCTTTTTCATCACAGTACTTGAATGCATTATCAATGAGAATGACGGTGAGCTGACGAATCCTGCTCTCGACGGCATTCATATGAATATCCGGTACGATATCTGTGGTCAGCGTCTTCTCCTGCTGCAGGGCCATGGATTCGTAGGGGGTTACAGTATCAAGAATGGCTGCAGAGGCATCTATATCACCGCGGATGCCCGGTTCTTCTTTTTCCTGGGCGCGGGCGATCATGACCAGATTTTGAATCAGTCCGTTCAGCCTGTCAACCTGCCGCAGCGTCGACTGTGTCCACTCTGTCTCTCCGTTCATCAGTTCTTCCAGCTCTGTATTGGCACGGATGACCGCCAGAGGGGTCTTGAGTTCGTGGCTGGCGTTGGTGATGAACATCTTCTGGCGGCGGGCATTTTCAATCTCCGGCCGGATCATTCTTCCGGAAGCGGCAAAGACGGCAAGGAAGGTCAGCAGCAATCCGACTCCGCAGATCATTACAGTGGAATGAATGATGCTGCTATTGAGGTTGATCAGCATCGAGGCGTCCATAACAACGACAATGAAACGGCCGTCTTCATACATAGCGGTTTTAAAAAAATAGTTTTTTCCGATCGTTCCAAATGCTGCATCGTGTTCCAGAATAGTGTCTGCCAGTTGAACAGCACTTTCCCGGTCCACTGAGTGAATGTGACTGAGCTTGATCTCTTCCACCTGCCCGCCTGCGTCATAGAGAACTGCAAAATAGCGGGTGGAATAGCGTAATTCCGGAGAAAGCTGCAGGAAGGTATCGCTTTCATCAGAGGAGAGCTCTGATTCGCTGCTTTCCTCCGGTTCGGGAAGATCACCTTCATTTTCAATAATGTAGTCCAGTGTTCTGGACATATTGCGGCGGATCTCCAGATTGTTGGTGATGTTGATCAGGCCGCCGGTAAAGACCATAACGGCTATAAAGGAGAGCATGGCGATCAATATGAAATTTGTGCGGAGTTTGCGGATTGCCAACGTGTCCATAGTATTCTCCGTTCCAGAGTACTTTCATCATTATCGGTATTATTGATGGTTGACAAGAGAGAAGCTTTCGCCCCGTGTACCTTCCAGGGAAACATGTGAGGCAACCGCATTGAGCTTATTGCGCAGGTAGGAAATATACAGCCAGACAGTCTCTTCACCGGTGCCGGTATCATTTGCCCATACATGCTGGAGCAGGAACGATGTTTTCAGGGGCTTGCCGGCATTTTTCATCAGGAGCTGCATGAGTTCAAATTCCTTGATGGAGAGGCGGACAGAGTTTTCTGCGCGCAGTTCAAAATTCTCTGCATTGAGGGTGAGATCGCCGATCCTGAGTTCCCCGCCGCTGTAGCTGCTGCGGCGCCGGGTCATGGAGCGGATGCGCGCCAGCAGTTCTTTCATGGCGAAGGGCTTGGTCAGGTAGTCATCTGCGCCTGCATCCAGGCCGTTGACGCGGTCATCCACTTCTGCCTTTGCGGTCAGGAGCAGGACAGGAGAGTTGTTTCCTTCTGCCCGCATTGACGAAAGGACTTCCAACCCGTCTTTTTTGGGCATCATAATATCGAGTATGACTGCGTCATAAGCATTTGTGCGCAGACAGGTCAGAGCCTCTTCTCCGTCAAAGACTGCTGTGACATCATAGCCCTCGTGCGTCAGAATAGCCGAGAGGGCACGATTCAGATCTGCGGTATCTTCTGCAAGTAATACTTTAATCATCTTGATCTCCATTCGTAGTGTTTCAGACAGACTGCTCCGCGCGGATCATATCGCGGAGTGTCTGCATGGATATATCTGTGGAAGCGAGCTCATCGGCACAGCGTTTGAGCTCGTTGACAAGAAGGCCTGTATTGTCGGACACCTTCTTTTTGTATTTCATGTGGTGTTCGAGCGCCGCCCAGGTATCCATGGAAATGGTACGAAGCTGGAATTCGGCGTAGTATCTGCCTTCTACACGCACGATCAGATGCAGACTGCGATAGCCGTTGGGCTTTGCGTGGCGGATATAGTCCTTTTCCCGGATCAATTCAATATCATCATAGCTGAGAAGACGGTCGCGGATCATATATACATCGTTTAAAAATGCGCAGACCACCCGGATGCCGATGGCATCGTGAATCTCCTGCAGCGCGGAAGCAGCTGTCTCCGGAAGGTTATTCCGGCGGCACTTTTCCCGCATGCTCTCATCACTCTTGATCCTGCCAAGGCAGTGTTCAACAGGGTCGTTGTCATCTTCCGCTGCCCGGAACACGTCCCGTATTTCGTCGACGCGGGAGAGCAGGAGCCGGAGTATTTCTTCCAGTTTTTCGCGCTCGCCTCCGTAAATATCACTGGAGGCGGGGGCAGTGCTGCTGCCGGCAGCGGAAATGGTATCCGGGGAGTATTTTGTCAAAGAGCCGGTGTGGAAAAACTGTAACATAAGGATCCTCCGTTTAACATTTCCATTACCAGCGTCCTGTAGCCGGTAAGGACGACATCTTTCTCCGTGATCTGCAGAGGGCGGCCGGCGCAGTTGTCCAGAAGGACCTTTTTGACCGGTGCGGGCAGCGGAAGAGAACGGGTCTCTTTGCAGTAATTGGAAAGGACCAGGATGGTCTGTCCGGCTGCGCGCCGCAGATAGGCTATGACGCGGGAGACATCCTCGAGATACGGCTCAAAGTCTCCGTAGATCAGAGTCTCGCAAAAGAGCGGATCTTTGCGAAGGGCAGTCAGCTTTTTGTAGTAGTTGAATACGGAGGCGGGATCATGCATCTGCTGTTCCAGATTGATCTCTGTATAGCCGGGGTTGATCCGCAGCCATGGAGTGCCTGCCGTGAAGCCCGCTCCGGGGGAAGCGCTCCACTGGAAGGGCGTGCGGGCGTTGTCGCGGCTGTGCCGGCCGACTGCCGCTAATGCCTCCTCTGCGGAGATACCCTCTCCGCGCATAACATTCCATGCGTCAAGGGAGGCGATATCATCGACTTCCTCTATGCTGTTAAAAGGAATATTTTCCATTCCGATCTCCTGTCCCTGATAAATCCAGGGCAGGCCTTTAACAAAAAAGTAGATCGTGGCGAGAGCTTTTTTTGCTGCAATGCGCATCTCTTCGGGCATGCTCTGCATATCTTCGGGAGGAATATAGCGGCTGACACCCCGCGGCTCGTCGTGATTTTCGATGATGTTGGAGATAAAGCCGATTCCGGCGGTCTTCTGCTGCATTGAGAAGAGGCAGCTTCTGTAGTTGTCAGGGGTGATCCCTTTATGCTTATGCCAGCCTGCGGGCGAATTCCCCCATACCGTTTCCGAAAAATCAAACATAGAGGAAAAATAGCCGTGATCTCCTATGAAGGCGGGCAGTTCTCCCTCTTTTTCGTTGAAGACTTCACCGACCGTAAAGGCCTGATGCGGTGCAAATGTACGGTCCCGCATTTCTCCCAGGAAGCCGCCGACGCCGGAGGCATCACGGAGCATGCGGCTGATGTCGCAGAGGCCGTCAGGACGGTCCGGTGCGTAGTTGCAGAAGGGCAGGACTTTTTTGATATTGATAATGGCATCGATCCTGAAGCCGGCCAGCCCCTTGTCCAGCCACCAGTTGATCATCCTGTAGATCTCTTCGCGGACCTTCGGGTTCTCCCAGTTGAGGTCGGGCTGCTTTTTGTGGAAAACATGCAGATAAAACCAGTCTTCGTGACCGGGCAGCTTTTCCCAGACCTGTCCGCCGAAATAAGAACGCCAGTTGCAGGGGAGAACATATCCGTCCGGAGAGCAGACGGAGTAGTCCGGACCAGCATCTTTCTGCATTGTGCCGGCTTTATCCGCCTTTTTCAGCTTACGGAGATAGAAATATTGCCCGTATTCCCCTTCCGGATCCCGGCATGCTTTTTGGAACCACTCGTGTTCATCAGAGCAGTGGTTTACGACCAGATCCATAACGATATGCTGATTCCGCTTTTTGGCCTCTGCAAGGAG
>ODAI013865622.1_pt1 | contig 14216 bp, 25 predicted proteins | sample 1539321 | NCBI WGS metagenome assembly ODAI01 (sample SAMN02144231, study PRJEB22623) | gut metagenome | biome: sheep rumen | host: Ovis aries | place: New Zealand
CTTAAGTTATCCATAGGGACCTCCTTGCATAATAAAAGCTCCTATAGTTAATATAGGAGCTTGTACTTAATCTAAGCCTTTTTTATTCCTGTTCTTGTAAATGTTCGTAATATTCCCACATAATAGCTGCGCACTCAGGATCGTACCCATCATCCCCTTCCCCAATAACGCTATGAAGGAAATAATCCATATCCATATCAGGATTGCGATTGAAGATGTTTTCTACATCCTTTTTCATATATTTACTCAAGCCAGGGAAAGATTTCTCAGATTCGTGAAGATCGTCAAGAGTAACTTCCCCATAAGGTTTCTTTGCAGTTTCGTCACGTATATCTTTTTGGCCAATTCCTAAACTCATAATTTCTTCAGGGTCTAAGTCTACAGATAAATAAGAGCCCATTTGGAAGTTGTTAGGGATTTCTGATATATCCCCTGTATAAGCAGAATCCTGATCTATTGGTAATGCATTTTTACCATCGAAGAATTTATCATATAATTTCTTATACTTATGAATAGAAGATGCATCATTACCAAACACCATAATTCCTTCATATACTGAACCATAATTCTTAAAATTAAAAATAGGCCATACCCTACCACTACCAACTCCGAATGACTCTCTACTTTCAATCCAATGACTTAATTCATCTGCCATTTTGTCTGTAAAATCTGTTGATAAGCGGTTAAGTTTAAGTTCAGCAGATTGTCTAGTTAATTTATTCAACCCCATTTTAGGATGACGCCAAGCATATTCCTTAGGATTCCACAAATACAAATAATATCTTCCTTCGATCTTTGCAAGCCCAAATCCAAAAAGTTCTATACCTTTCTTTATATTTTGCATTGCCATCAATCCAAATAGTTGCTCAACATTTATATCTGTTATATGAACACTATATCTATGAGGCGGTAATTGTTTTCCCTTTTTAGCTTTTTCTATTCCCTTTGCACTCCAAGGCTTTGGATCAAACAATCCTTCGTTTACTCTCATTTACATCTCCTCATTTAATACTTCAGCCAAAGCATTAAAACCATCTAATAAGAATGATTCAAAATCCTGATCGTCATCATCTTCCGAATCCCAATCGTCCTCAAAGATTGCTCCATCATCTTTATCAAAAACTCTCATAGAGACTACGACAGCGCCGTCGTCCCTTAAGTCAAAGGATAAACTAACGCTATATGGACCATACTCTAGAATAACACCTAGATCCGGCTCATTAAAATAATTATCATCCGGCTCGAAGGCAAACCCATCTGCAACATCCCAAGCTTTATCTAACAACATTGCAAATCTATCCCGAGCTTCTTCAAGTATATCATTCCTTCTTTCAATATACGCGATTTTATCATTATTCTTTTTAATCGCTTTATTAAACATATTTTGAAAAATGGTATTAGTTTGTTTGAAACAGTTTAACATATTAACCTCTATCTTATTTAGTAATAGGTAAAAGAAAAGTCAGCCTTTCGACTGACCCTATTTTTAATAACCATAGAATTCGATTTCGAATTTATATCTGTCTCTTGTGCCGTTTTGGAATTCCTTAAAAGAACAAGTTAAGGCAACGTACCTAACATTGTAATCTTCTTCACATTCGTGAATTTCTATACCAAGATCAGATTCGTTTACGTCATAAGTTTGCTTAGCATAAGCAGTTAATTTATTTACTGCATCCAAAACTGCAGGAAGGTTGTTAGTAACTTTAATTTTAGTTAGAGTCTCTCCACCACTACAGGTCATGGGGTTATCCTCATCTTGCTTTTTGACAAAAGATAATTGTCTTCTGAAGGTTCTACTTACTGCCTCAAAATCTGCATCACCTCGAGGTAACATACCCTCTGCGTGTCGATTGCACCAAGACTTTACAAAGTCTTCCATCTCTTTATCTGAATAACAAGTAGTAAGATAATCGTCGTGATCCAAACCACAAAAATCCGCATCGTGATAAATATCCCAAACAGCCATAATTGCCTCCTATAAAAGTCTTGGTTCGAGCTCCTGTCGATGATCGACAATAGCTTTTTCTAAATCTTTTCTATACTCTCTTTCAAGAGCCTTATATTGTTTGATTTCTTCGGATATATTGTAATACTTTTTTAGATAGGCCCGACTAAAGTCTTCGTATCTTCCTTTACCTGTAACATAGGAATAAAGAATATTTTCAATAGTTGGATGTACATTCATTGAGTAGATAATTTCTTTGATATTGGCGGAATTTAATTTAACATCTTTTGGAGAGCCCTTTTCGGCCTGATTCAACTGTGCTTTTGTAGGTCTTACATTAAACATCTTCTGCCCCCTATGATATAATATAGGGAATTCCGGTTTAAGAAATTCCCCCAATTATTCAAAGAAACAGAAATTATTTTTATTTGTTTGTTTAACCGCATACATAGCTTCATCTGCGTGGCTTACGGCTTTATAAAGGTTATCATCTTTCTTAGCTTTTACTGCACCAATACTATAAGTAACTGCATTACGTTTTAAGGTCATACTCCTTTCTTCTATAAACCTATCGTAAATGCTCCGAGGCTCCACATCACCCTCAATATATAGGAGGAATTCGTCTCCTCCATATCTTACAACTCTATCACCCTCTCTAGTAATCTTATTTGCAGTATTAACAGTTTCCTTTAATATCTCATCACCTAGATCGTGTCCGGCAATATCATTAAAGATTTTGAAGTCATCAATATCGATTAGGAATAAAGTACAGTCTTTTAATAAGTGGCCTTTAGAATCTGTAAGATCATCCAATCCGAATCTATTCCAAGCACCGGTTAATGCATCTTTCTTTCCTAAATCTATTTTTTCTTTATTAGTTATATAATAACTTGCGAATGATTTCTTAAAATAATAAACAGTAAACCATAAAGGGATTGAGAAGAACAATGCAGTTGAAACTACAGCGCCTTCTCCTATAACCATATGTACATAGCCATAATGGCCTGCTATCATAAGTATAGTAGAAAGTAATCCAACATTAACAGGGAATACCCACATATGGTGTGTAGTTACAGAAAATGCATAAAAGATTATATAATAGGCCAACCAACCACACCTAGTATGATAACCTACTAAAACATTAAGAAAATGAATACCAAAGAATGCCGCAAGTATTTGAATCCAAGTTACTATATTGACAAACATTGTGGTATATTTATTTCCTTTCCAAGCCGCAATAATTGCGGGTATATGTATAATAGCAGGTATAAATCTATAGGCGAACGCTATTGAAATTGCAGTAGGGTTACCTACTAAGTTGTGGCCGAATATGTCTTTTACTAAGTAAAGTACAGAAGCTATAGCAGACATAAGAAGGCAGATAGCAACATACTCACTATAGAATGAGTTTTTAGTTTTGAGGTAATCTGGGTCTTTACATATCTTTCTGTATTCCTGAAAAGTCATATGATAATTAGTCAAACTCTTAAACATAAAAATACCCTCTGATTCAGCACTACCTGTTTTTCAGAGGGTCAATAACTAGGTGTACTCGTGGGTTATCAAACTTGACCCCTTAACCACCCAAAAATAAAATGTCCGATGAGGTAAAGTCTCTTAAGGTGCTCGTTTTACACACACCTGCTCGCAAGGTCTATGATTGACATTTAAGTCAGTTAAGGATTATGTTTTTCTCCCTAACATCTTCACCGGTCGGTACTCCAAAACCTAGGACACTCTGGAGCAGGCCACGCCTTGGTAGTCCTCGAGAAGCGGGCTTCCCACTTAACTCGCAGCTTATTCAGCACTACTACATATATTCTCTCATTTGTTCTTAACGCCGGATTGTCCCTTTACGCTCAACCCGACTAGGTCAGAGCACACCTTATTTTAGATCATCTTCATCTTCGTCGTCCTCGATTGGAATCGGTTCCAACCTATAATCAACGTCTTCGTTTTCAGTAACGGAATCATTCAAAGCATCGACTTTCTTTTTAGCATTCGGCTTTTTCAGATAAGCGTATTCAACGTCTTTACTGAAATCTGTAAGATTGTATTTAACTATTAAATAAACCTTTCTCATAAAACATCCTTCTAAATTATTTTAATAATACTATAGAAGGATTAACTAATAAGGACCCCCGAAAGGGTCCTAATCAATTACTGATGGTTTTTCTTAGCCTTCTTAGAAGCTTCGAGCTCGTCCCACTCCTTAATGTAAGCATCAGCGAACTGAAGTTCCTTACCTGTCCAACCTGTAAGCAATGCTGTACGGTAAGACATTGCAGGAATACTTGCATTATCGTATCCTGCAGTCTGAACTGAGAATACGTTTACCTTTGGGTTTACGTACTTACGGTAGTCCTGAATCAACTTGAATACGTTGATGTGAGAACCCCAATCGTAACCTCTGCTTCTGTATTCAGCGTGCTGAGAACCTGTACCGTACAAACCACCTGTACCTGCCTGCTGGTCAGAGTAGATAAAGATGTTGTCCCAATGCTCTTTCTTATCGATTGCATTCTTAAAGAATAACCAAATACCACCCTCAGTTGCTCCACCTACGTCGTGATCGTGGTCCTTAGTAATTTCTCTAGTCTGTGTAAGAGCACCGTTTCTCTTAGAAACATCGAATACTCTAAGCTTGTCTCCAAACTTACCTACATAACCCTCATCAGAACCCATTGCTGTAATTACTGAAGAGAGGTTGTCGATTTCAGCGATAGTTGTATGACCATACTCTGAAGTAAAGCCTGTCCAAGCTGAACCTGAGTTGTCTGAAAGACACATTGTCTTACCCTTAAGGTGAGGCATGTTCTGGATAGAGATATCAATACACTCTTCCAATGTATCCAAAATAATCTGCTTACAGTTTACATTAGAGTCCTTGATTACATTGTAAGCGTTCCAATAACGATATGGGAACTGCTTACCGTCCTTTACACCCTTCTTCAAGATGTCCATAACCTTTCTACAGAAATCTGAATCGTTGATCTCTGTGAAGATGTTACGAAGGTTTCTAAGCAAAGCCATATGACCGAGATCGATTTCGTCAAGGATCTGAAGCCAAGTCATACCCCTAGACTTCTTCTGTTCCCAAGTCTCTGCTTCTGCAGGGACTGTAACAGTACCGGTCTTCATAAGTTCATCGAGAACTTCTGAATGTGCGTGAGTAATACGAACTGCGTCGACCATTCCGATCTCTGCCTTCTTATACTTGTTAACCTGATACTTGCTCAAGCCTGAGAGCTTCTTTGCAAGTGACTTCTTAAGTATAGTTGGCAATTTATTCTTTTCACCCTTGTTAAGGAAAAGGTAGTAAGCCAACTGAGACATTGGTTCGTCTGCACGAGCCATAACTGCGCTTTCTACTTCCGCAAACTTACCAGGATTCTCTCTAGCCCAAGCCTCACGCTTAGGGTGGATTGCGGCACGTACCATAATAACCTGAGGGTTAAGACGCATATTATATACTTTACGAAGCTCAATTGCAAAGTCAATGGTTGCTGTAAAGTCAAAATCCAAAGCCTTGTCGATTGTTTCGGTAAAGATCTGTGTAGTAGTCTTACCATCACTTGCTTTGAAGAATTCTGCAAACAAGCCATCACCAAATTCCTTTGCTGTACGATATACGTAACAGGTTGCATCGTGGCTATCCCTGTAGTAAGATGGTTCTCCAAAGATTGAAGAAGCTGAAACTATTTTGAGAGTATCTAATGGGTTGAGCTTGTAGTTCTCACCCCCCATAAAGTTCTCTACTACTTCATTCAAATGAAGTGCCTTGTTCTCCTGGTTCTCAGCTCTCATTTCTGAAACTGCCTTTGACAATTTTGACATATAATACCTCCAGTCAAAAAAAAAATGCTAAGGAAAATCCTTAGCATGTTTTTTACAAAGTATATAAAATAACGTAAGAATTCTAGACCGACTCAGGAACTAAGTTCCCTGTATTTTTATAGAAGCTTGTTTCTTCTCTTCGTTTTAAGAGATCGCGCTCTTTCTTCTTTTTACAAGGAAGTACTTGTTCGGATATATTTTATAAGCATCCCTGCTTGGTCCATTTTATGACAACGGGGTCATAAACATCGTGTACTCGTTTATTCAGAATGAAGTAAGCCGATACACCGCATTACGTTATAATATTTTAATATGTAAAAAACATTTAAGAATTTCTATTAAGTGTTGTTTTTTCATTTACATATATGAGCTGTATTGAAGTAACACTTAAAACCGCATCAAATGTTTTATTTATCTTAATTAGCCTAGAGACTTAACTCTAGGCAACTTTTTTAACTACATCTTATTGGGAGGCCTAAGATGACAAGTGCATTTCTGCTTGCTTGTTATTTTTTATATAGTAGGTGTGAACCTACCTTGATCCCTAAAATATTAAAAACTTAAGAATTTTTAAGAACAACTAATAGCTTTTTAATGAGAGCCACCTTCGTGATCGTTGTTTGTTTATTTGAAGTAAGTCGTCTTCCGCTTTAAGTTTTAATTACAGATTTAATATAGAGGAGCTAGCTACCTTTGCTCCTCTAAATTAACAATTAGTTTTTAAGACCACCTGCAATGGTTCTCTTGTTACTAGCTTTCTTATCCTTATAAGGAAGGGCGTGAATAATAAGATTACCCCATTCAAGTTTAGCCTCAACTGTACTTGGATCATAGAAGCGTGTATCGAATTTGAATTTCAATTCTTCATCGGTTACAAACTTAAGACCCTTCCAATCGTAGATTCTATTTGATTCATCATCTTTTGGACGATTGAATTTAACGGTGATAATATCGTTTTCCAAATCTACACGATACTGATCTGGTCTTACACCGTTAGCCGCAATAACAATATAAAAGTCTTTTGTAACTTTGTTTGCCCATCCTTTAGAAGGAGGGAAGGTTTCAGAGCAGTGAGATTTGTTAGATCTTGGTGCAGTGTAATCCGGCAAAGCTTCAAGAGCTTTTAATGCTACTGTAGGTGAAAAAAGATTTTCCAAAAGATTGTCGAATGTTGGCATCTTTGAAATGAAATCAGGAAGTGGTGCATCATCTGGTAAGGTGCCTGACTTTTTTGTTTCTTTACCATTGACGTTTGAATAATAAGAATAGTGTTTCATTTTTTACTCCTCGGTAAATGCTCGATTGTGAGCAAGTCCATTTAATGAAATTATTAAAGAGAAGTGTCGGTAGCTTGACTAAATCTCTTTAATATAATTAGTATAGCTTGGTTACTTTTTATACGGTCCTTGGAGGTGGCCCCTTCGGAACTACATAAGTACCAAACCAATCATTGCACATTTCTTTTGCTTGTTCTGTGTCAAAGTTCTTCATAATGTTTTCCAAAGCAAATCCAAACATAAACCAAGGGTGGTCTTTTAATTCAGGATTCCATTCAGGACTGTAAGGACCAATCATTAAATCTAAGCCAAAACATTCTTTAACAGATTGTCTTACACAATCCCATAAAACACCCTCAGAGCCCATTGAATCGTGAATTAAAGCTTCAGGGTTCATACAATATAGGGTAAGGGTATCGTCCTTAAACTTTACATCCATTACAGAAGCACAGGCCCAATCCTTAGAAGCTTTCTCAAGTGCAATGTAAGTAATGCCTGGTTGATGCAATTCGAATTTACTTTTCGATGCATCATAAATCATCCTCTGTAAATAGATTTGAGGCAAGAACATTCCTATTTGATAAAGAATTGATTTCTCTTTTTCATCCATTATCCTTTTCCCCTTTGTGTTCAATTTCAATTGCATAAAGACATGGTTTGTTTTCTTTAATAGTTCCGAACTTGTGTTTAGAGCGATCGAGCTGATTCCAATCATTGTAAAGAACTTTTGGAGTAATCTCATCGTTAGTTGTAATTTCTACGCGGTGCCAATCTTCTGGATTACCAACTATCCTAACATATTCGAGTCCCCCATCGATTGCACACTTTTCACAACTACACCAATGGAAGTCGTGAACGGCCCTTGAATAAATAATATCCTTACAATTGTTACATTGTATTCCGTGAATTATCATTTCGGTACCTCCTGAAAAATAAATACTTCTGAGAATGGAAGTTGTCGAGCCCATTCCATAAAGCTCTTTGACCATTCTGTTAATTTATGACCTTCTCGATATTTTACCATATTGAGAACATTTTCGTAATTCATAGTTACAGTTCTTTTCTGTAACCAACTTTCTGGAAGAAGTCTTATCAATTCCTTCCAATAACGTTTATCTTTTGTTTCGTTATACTTCTGTCTACAAAATTCCAAATCACTAATCAATGATTCCCAAGTTGATTTTAATGGGAAAATCATATCTTGAGATTCCAAATCCAAATCCTGAAAATCATCCATTTCAAAACAATCTTTTGTAATCGGAGTTGAAGCAAGTTTGTGCATTGTAGAAGTTGAATTTGCAACTGTTCCAACTTTATATGTATCAAACTCTTTCCACCAATAAATAGGTGCAGTTATATCAACAGAGATAAAAATCTGCCTCATAAACTTTCTGTGGGGTTCTCCTGCTTTAATAAGACGAGTAGCAAGATCAATATCGTTATCCCCAACATTATAAATCTTAACTCCGTTTACGGTCACCCATTGAGAATCAGATTTCTTCCAACTCTCTAAAGGATTTCTCATACCCCTTAGAGCTCCTGCAATATTAAATACTTCTGTGTTTTCGAATTTCATAAAACACCTAACTCCTTATAGACTTTAGTAATTTTAGGCCATTGTCTTGCAAACCAATCCACCATTTCTTCGTTGAGTGCCCATTCCGGGGCTTCGTTACTGTTGTTATCCAAACCGGCTTCAAATAAGAATGCGTGAATGACTTCGTGGCGGATTACTCTCTTCAAGTTTTCCTTTTGGTCTTTTATACTATAGCCTCGTGGTTCGTCAGCGGACTCAGGATTGATGTCTTGTACTATAATAGTCTTTCCAGGTCCATTACAATAACCATCACATTCATCAAATGCAGGGTCATCTGTTCTTTTTTCAACGGACCACTCTTCGCCTAAAATATTTACAAAATACTGATTCCAATCCATTATTCAGTTTCCTTCCATTCCGGAGTATTGCCTTCCAATTCTTTACAGATGCTGTTAATTTCATCTTGTATAGAATTTATCTCTTTGTCTAATTTTATCAATTCTTCCTGCACATCTGCAAGTAGCGCTTTCTTAAGGTTTTCACCTGCGCCTGGACGAGATGCTACGATATCGAAATTAACCCGATCGGATCTTTCCTCACTTGTGTTGGTTCTTCTATAATTAACTTCTACGTAAATACCGTAATCGTTTTCTACCAACCTTTTATACATAAGCTGAGTTTTTTTGAATTTCGCACTTTTGTCATCCCGCTGTTCCTGCAGTTCGTGAATCTTATCTACCTTTGAAATTATAAGTGGTGCCCACATTAGCTTCTCCTTAAAGACTTTTTAATCTTTCCTAAAGTATCTACAGAATCCAATTTAGAATGAACATCTTTCACCCCATCGTCCTGATAGAGAAGATGGAAGATTTCCCAATACTTATCGTTTTCGGTCTTTTCATTCATCTTATCATAAAGATCGAAGAGCATTGTTTTATACTCTTCAACCTTATACATTGCGTTAATGTAAGCGTGCTTAAGCTCAGCAATCCTTCGATTCTTACGGCGAATTATCTCAATAAAACCTTCAATGAAATCTTCACCTACGTACTTGCTGTAATCTATTTCAACCAGTTTCCAATAATTATGGTCGTTTCTGAATTTATAGTGCTTTGTTTTAATTTCGGCCGGCCAATTCTCCCAACCAGCGGCACTAGCTTCATTGAGCCTGTTACGAAGTTCAATTGCTTCCTGCATTCGTCTTGTTTTGAAGACAGCCACCCATTCTGTTGCACAGCCGTAATGATCATTTATATAAATCGTATACTTAGAGCCCGCCTTAGCAACTTCATAACCTAAATCTTTATTTCCAAACCAATTCAACATAATTACACCTCCGACTTAAAGTCATAAATTGAAATTGTTAGTATAAAATTATCTAATACTAATCCGTAATGATTACCTTTAGCACTTTGGGCTACCGCATTCGCAATTGCATTAACCCCGAGCACGGGATCAGTCATTTTACTAGGATTGTCATAATAACTTATGTGGCCTTCCCATTTCTGATACCATTCATCCCAATAGATTTTCATTTCTTGAGAATCAGATAATTTTACGATAAATGGTTTTTTAGTCTTCATATTCCTTATAATGATCCGCTACGATATCTTCAAGTTCCGAGCTACAGCCCTCAAATCCATCAATTGCCATTTGGTCTAAAGTGTCTGATAAAAATTTAGGACTAATAACTGGCCTATCATAGTCCTCATCCACCTTACATAGATGAAACCTTATGCAGTTAATAATTTTAAGCATCAACTGCATTTCAAGCTTTCCTACTTGTCCTTTAATATCCGACATTTTATACTAATCCTCTTTGTAATGGTCTGCTACAATTGCTTCAAGTTCTGAGCTACAACTTTCAATCTTTTTTGCCAACTTGTCAAGTCTCTTTCGAGTTTTAGGAGATATATCATCATCCTTTTCTCTCATCCAACTTGCAATATCTTCAAGACTTCTACATACAGATTCGTTTTCAATTATAGCATAGTTCATTTTATTTCTCCTTAAATTTAAGAGTACCTTTAACTCCACCTCTGTATAACATTGCTACATTATTTTTATCCAAATATACTATAGCATCAGTGATTGTCATATCCTTCAACTTTAGAATATCGAAGCCCCGCTCAACGAACAAGACTCCGATCGGAAAACCTTCATCGTTTATTGGAATATACATATCCCCGGTATCTACAATCATTCCTAACTCCTAAAAATAAATCTTAAAATATCTTATAAAATCATTGTCAGGATCTTTATAGTAGTCAACTCTCCAACCTGCTTTAAGAAGATATATCCAAAGCTCGTGCATAATGTTGTCTGCTAAAATGTGATAATGTCTTAAATGGTCAGTATCCGTTTCTTCCCATTCGTGATGAACTTTTTTATGGAAAATCTTCTGCCAAAAAGTGTCAGGCCAATCCCCCGTCTTCTTAATTTTCTTTTCTTCATAATCAAGATTATCAAATACAAAGGATTCATAAAAATAACAAATAGGGTCTTCATTCTCCTGTGCACACTTTTTGATATAATTGAAGAGAAGATCGATCGGATGGACTTTACAATGGTCTGTATAGAAAAGACTAAAATCAACTACAAGATTGCTATTATCTTTGATATGATTATTACGCCAAATAGCATTTGCATCCGTAGGTGTCAAGTAAGTTTTGTTTATTGCTTCTACCTTCTTAGCCATAATCTTCTCCTTTAAGGACGGCCTGCCGCGATCCATTCCGATTCAGGAACTTTAACTTCCTGCCAATATTTAACTTTGTTACCACAATCGTTACATCTAAAGTATAAACCATCCCCACCTTTAGAAGGAACAGCAAATACATATTTAGAAGGGCCATCTCCCGTACAGTGAGGACAAAGTCCTTTGATAGCCTTTATCAATTTATCTTCCACGGTTTGCTCCTACACACTTCTGCAACCCACCCATTCTCCAAAAACGGAAATCACACCAATCTTTTTTAACTGAACACTTAACACAAAGTTTTCCTGATTTGATATTCATAATCAGCCCCCTATTTATTCAAAGACATTTCGTATTCCATTTTAGATTCAAATGCTCGCTGTTCCTGTTCCATTTCGATGCGCTGGAATTCATTCTTGTAATCGATCCAACGTTTTTCATCTGCTACTGTCCAATTGGTTTTCTTAGGCTGAGTTCTAGTTGAAGCGGCTCTCCACATTCCATTATCCTTAACCATCAATCCTTTTTCGATTGCCTGGTTTGCTAACTGACGTGCGTACTTAGGCATCTTCTTAGCAGCAATTGTCAACTGCTTAGGTGAGAGGTGATAGTTGTGACGGAATTTAAGTTGCTGTGCAAAGCTTGAAAGGATGTAGGCATCCCCTGTTGTAAAGCCTACGCCGTTATTGTTTCTTACATCCTGGTTGTGCTGTTCGTCTGAAGTCTGGTATTCATAAATTCGAACGATACCCTTTTCGATCCAAGTAGGGTTTGTTGCTAATTTTTCCTTCCACGCCTTTACGATTTCATCAACGCTTGTGTAAAATTCCATCTCAGCCTCCTTAAAGCTTATGATATAATATAGGGAACTCCGGTTTAAGAAATTCCTAAAAGTTTTCCTTTTTTAGAAAAATTTTTAGAAAGCGGATTTATATTATAACATGGCAAAAGAAACAAAAGCAGAAGCACAGAAAAGAGTTTTCGATTCTTATAAAAGTAATTACAATCCTGTACCTGATTTTCTTCCTTTTCTAGAAACAGTAGGAGAAAAGGATAAGAAAGTATTTACGGCACAGACTTATAAAAACTATTTCTATAAGAATTTAGAAGGCTCCAAGGATCTGATCAAATATTATAAGGATGGTAAAATTAAACCAGATCAGATAGTGATAGACTCCCTTATAGTTTCAGGAAATGAAATTAAGGGACAACTTTACGGAGATCGTAAACAACTTCAAACTATCTTCGAATACCCTTCCGGTTGGAGAGTAAAGTTAGGCAGGAAGTTAGTAAATAAGAAATTAGGTTTAGGCATTATTAGAGATTTTGAAATCAATAATGGAACCTGGTCTTATCATTTTATGATTTCAAACGAATATGGAAACCACGTAAGACATTCAGGCGCTTATCTAAATCAATTTATTGAAACAGCGAAATTAAGAAAAACATATTCTTTGGAGGATTAAAATGTATTGTAGATTATTGACAGGGCCTATGAAGGCCGGTAAGACAAGACGACTTGCAAACGAAATTGAGAAATATATTCTTGCTAAGAAAAATGTATTATTTGTAAGGCCGGTAAAGGATACTCGAGAAGAAAACGATATGTCTCATAATTCTTTTATCTCCCAGTACTTTAATAAGCTCCTACAATCAGAATATGTAACTACGATTGAAATCAAAAACATTTATGATATATTCCCTGGCAAAGCTTTAACAGCTAAGGTTTGGCACGATAGAGATTTCAATGCAGTCTTTATCGATGAGTTCTTTATGATAGAAGGTTGGGACAAGGAATTCTTCTTCCATTGGAATTGGGAAATGGAAAGAGGTAGAAAAGAAATTCCTCTCATCATTGCCGGTATAAGCAATTCTTGGAATGGAGATACATTCAAAGCTACTTCTATTATTTATCCATTTATGGATTCGATCGAAAGGGAACACGCAGTTTGTGAATGTTGTGGAAAGCCTGCAAACTATCACTTCTTTAATAAGGGGGCTGAAGGTTGGGGTGCATCCGACAGTATGGTAGACAATGAGCATAATTGGTTTACCTGTATGTGTTTTGATTGTTATACACGCAAGTGTGGTGGAAAACCTATTTCAGTAGATATTAAGGAATAAAATATGAAAGCAATATCACAGATACAAGCTCGTAAAGCTTATAAGGAATATCAAGTAATTCAGACAAATCTTAAAAAAGATATTAGTAGATCAAAGGTAGAGTGGAATGCTCACGCAAGAAAGGTTACACTCTTAACAGAAGCCCTTCGATTTAATAAGACATATCTTCGGGATACCATTACAGACAAAGCCGCTGAGATTTACGATAAGTGGGAATGGCAGAAGAAGTGTCATAGATTATCTGAACGCATTCGTTTAATCCGAAGAGAACTTAAACGAGAAATAGAAGAATGTAAAACGAGTAAACAACTCTATAAGATTTACTGTGCACAGCAAGCACACCTTTATCCTACAGCAAAAAGTTTCAGAGCAGTCGAAGAGGGAGAAAAGATTGCAAAAACTGTAAACCCCTGGCCTCCAAAAGAAGTACCGGATAAAGTTTTGGAGGAAAGGAATCGACGCGACGCCATATTCAATGCAATGCAAATTATGGTAGATACCTTGGAAGGTATTAAAGAAGTATTTTCTAAACCTATAGATTTAGATGAGGAGATTAAGAAAAATGAAACTCCAACTAAGGTATTATAGGAAAGGGCCTTATAATTGTTTAAGGCCAAAAGAAGGAAAAGATTATATTGTTCTCAATACTTTCGATACTATAACGGAAGTCTTATACACTAGGTGGTTTTCTACTCAGGGTAAGGTTTCCGATGCTTGGAATCTTAAACATCAAAAGGGTTGGTTCCAAGTAGACATTGACCAAATGTTAAGAATGAGGGAAGAAATAATTACTCA
>ODAI012373236.1_pt1 | contig 14214 bp, 14 predicted proteins | sample 1539321 | NCBI WGS metagenome assembly ODAI01 (sample SAMN02144231, study PRJEB22623) | gut metagenome | biome: sheep rumen | host: Ovis aries | place: New Zealand
GAAGAAGAGCACGAGCACCATCACCACCACGACGATGATGACGACGACGATGAGCACGAGCACCATCAACACCACGACGATGATGACGACGACGATGAGCACGAGCACCATCACCACCATCACCACGACGATGAGCACGAGCACCACCATGACCATGAACATGCCGAGGTGGAAGTGGATGAGAACGGCAACCGGATCTACAAATCCCACAGCCATCATCATCACCACCATCACCATCACCACGGACATGACGCCGACGAGATCTTCGTCAGCTGGGGAATGGAAACACCCGCGAAATACTCCGAGGAGGAGATCCGGGAGATCCTTGCCAAATTGGATGACTCTGAGACTTACGGATTCGTCCTTCGCTCCAAGGGAATGGTTCCCGATTCCGAGGGACACTGGATCCACTTCGATTATGTTCCGGAAGAGACGGAAGTCCGTTTCGGCGCTGCAGACGTCACAGGCAAGATCTGCGTGATCGGATCTGAACTCAAAGAGGATGCGCTCGCGGATCTGTTCCGCAAATGACCGGAGAACAGGATATGGGTTTTTTCAGCAGAGGAAAAGAGAAAAAAATGGTACAAAAACCGGTATATGTTATCAACGGATTTCTTGACAGCGGTAAATCCTCCTTCTTCTCCTATACCATCGCACAACCTTATTTTCAGACGTCGGGAACGACGCTTCTGATCGTCTGTGAAGAGGGAGAGGTGGAGTATGAGGAACGCCTGCTCAGACAGACCAATACCGTGATGGAAGTCTTCGAGAATGAAGAGGACCTGACTCCTTCCGCGATGATGGCACTGGAAGCCAAATACAGACCGGAAAGAATTCTGATCGAATACAACGGAATGTGGGATTTCAGGAAATTCCGCCTTCCCAAGGCATGGCGACTGGAGCAGCAGATCACGGTCATCGACGCATCGACGTTTTCGATGTACTTTACCAACATGAGATCTCTTCTGGCGGAGCAGCTCAGGGGTTCTGAACTGATCATGTTCAACCGCTGCGACGGAATCGACGAGAAGACACTGATCAGCTATAAGAGAAACGTCAAGGCGATCAATCAGCAGGCGGACCTGATCTTTGAGGACGCCGGCGGCGAGATCGACATGACGACCGAAGAGGATCTTCCTTACGATGTTCACAAGGAGCCCATCGTCCTCGAGGGGATGAACTACGGAATCTGGTATCTGGATGCCATGGAGCACCCCGACCGGTATGACGGAAAAGAGATCGAGTACACCGGAATGGTCATGGTGCCCGACAGTTTTCCCAAGGGATTCTTTGTGCCCGGCAGAATGGCGATGACATGCTGCGCCAATGATATGACTTTCCTGGGATACGCCTGCAACAGCGGCAGCCAGCCCATCTATCCGGAGAGAACCTGGGTGAAAGTTCGGGCCAAGGTCTCTCACGAGGAATTCCCGGAATACGGCGGCAGGGGCATCGTCCTGCACGCAGAGAGCGTTGTCAAAACAGCGCAGCCCGATGAGCCTGTGATCAATTTTGCAGGCTGACCGGTCTCCACGTCTACGTGAAGACAGAAGAGTGCTCTGTACAAAATCATAATAAAGCAAAATAAAACCGGCTGTTCTCTGGGTCATGAACAGCCGGTTATTATTTATGCTATAACTTGATCACAAGCGATCGGGTCTTTAAAGATAAGATCAGATCAAAGCTTGCTGACAGTGCCTGCGAGGCGGGAAACCTTGCGGGATGCGTTGTTCTTGTGAAGAACGCCCTTGCTGGCAGCCTTGTCGATGGTAGCTTCTGCAGCAGTAAGTGCAGCAACAGCAGCCTCTTTGTCGCCGGCATCAACAGCCTTGTGGACTTTCTTGATCGCAGTCTTTACGGAAGACTTGACAGCTTTGTTGGCAGCAGCTCTCTTAGCGCTTGTGAGAATTCTCTTCTTGGCAGATTTAATGTTTGCCATTCCTTGTACCTCCATACAATGTACATCATCATGATCGTTGATTCATATGTTCCGGGCGCTGTGCAGCCGCTTGCAAACAGTGCTCCTTATAATCTGGGGTGCATCAGGAGAAGACACGAAAGCTCCTTTTGCACATACTCTATTATCTTAGTGAAATGATTTTCGAATGTCAAGCATGAAATCAGGAAAATATTGGGATGTGGACAACTATTTTGATATGGATTATACTCTTTTTTATAAGAATTATTGGAGTGCAAGACATGAATGATACAGTAAGCAGAACAGCTAATGAAACAACTAATCAAACAGCTAATCAAATGAATATGCTGGACCTCAAACAGATTCAGCAGAGAGAGCTTAAGATCTTCAAAGCGTTCGTGGAACTCTGTGAGCGCTATGGCCTGAGATATTATCTCGCGGGAGGCACGCTCCTCGGCGCAGTCAGGCATAAGGGCTTTATCCCGTGGGATGACGATATCGACGTCAACATGCCCAGAGAGGACTACGATCTTCTTTTGACACATGCGGACGAGATCGGAGAGTCCGGACAGTACCGCCTTGTATCCTGCGAACTGGGAAATCTGAATTATCCTTTCGCCAAGATCTACGACCTGAAGACCGGTATCAAAAAGCTCTATGACGATGACGATACGGAGAAGAATCTCTGGATCGATATTTTCCCCATGGACGGACTGCCGGACGATGAGCGCGAAGTCAGAAAGATCTATCGCAAAACGCTGGCGGCAAGGAGACTGCTCCGCATCAAACAGTCCAGGAGCGGAGAGGGCAAAACGGCGTTCAGACGCATCATGAAACCGGTGATCAAAACGGCCCTGAGCCGGCTGGACGATCAGAAGCTTCTGGAATACATTGTCCGGGAGTGCCGCACATATAAGGTGGATGACTGCAGTTATATGGGGGGGATCGCCAACGGATACGGCCCTCAGGAGAGAGGGCCCAAGAAGCCTTATCTGAAACCCGTCATGATGCCTTTTGAGGATATGGAAGTCTGCGCCCCGGGATGCTGGGACTACTACCTGAAGTCACTCTACGGCGACTATATGCAGCTTCCTCCCGAGGACAAACGGCAGACGCACAGCATGGATGTCTGGCTGGTGGAATAAACAGGAACAGAACATATGAAATACTATACGAAAGAGATTTGGAACGAAGAGGGCTACCAGAGGACAGCCGGGATCAAGGCAAGGGATGACGTCGACGCGATCCTTGAGCAGAACGGGTTCAAAGCGCTGGAGATCTGCGTGCCCCAGGAAGACAGGGAAAGTCAGAATCTTCTGCAGAAATTGCAGTATCACCGGAAACTGAGCCGGATCTGGGACGAGTGCCTGTCATGTGCCGGCAGTTCGGACGTGATCGTCATACAGTTTCCGATCATCAACCATTCCGTCCTTCTTTCCGGCTGCATCGCCAAAGTGAGGAAAAGAGGGGCCAGGATCATCCTTCTGATCCATGACCTCGAAATACTGCGCGCCGCAATGCGCGGCTCGACGTCTGCCAAAGAAAAATTCAGGCTCCGTCTGGAGGAAGAGAGTCTTCTCAAGAACTGCGACGGCATCATCACGCATAACCGCCATATGAAGAAGAAACTGGCGTCCATGGGCGTGCCTTCCTCCAAAATGGAAGTTCTCGGTATTTTCGATTATCTGGCGCCCGGCGTCGGTTATGCGAAGACGGGAAAGGAACTTCCGGTCGTCATCGCAGGCGCCCTTGTCCCGCACAAGGCCGGATATGCATACGACCTTCCCTCCGGGATCCGATTCAATCTTTACGGCGTGGGATATGAAGCCGAGGATAAGGAAAATACAGTTTATCATGGCTCCTTCCCTCCCGCACAGCTCCCGGAAGTCATGGAGGGCAGTTTCGGACTTGTATGGGACGGCGAGACCACAAACACCTGCAGCGGGACCTACGGAGAGTATCTGAGGATCAATAATCCCCATAAGGTCTCTCTCTATCTGGCATCGGGAATGCCCGTGATCATATGGAAAGAAGCGGCGCTGGCCGAGTTCATCACCAAAAACGGCTGCGGATTCGCTGTGGCTTCACTGGAGGAGATCCCCGAGAAAGTGTCTTCTATGACAGCGCAGGAATATGAGTCCTTAAGAAAGAACACCGAAAAGATCGCCGCACGGCTCCGGGCAGGAAAGTATACGGAGAGAGCGATCAGGAGGGTCCTCGAGAGAGAGGGGTGAGGCGGTATGTATTTCTTTAAAAATCTCTATGTGGGATCATCCATACGGGACCCGGAGATGGTCAAGAGAAACCTGATGATCGGAAAGGGACAGTTTACGATCTATGTCATTGCACTGAGCCCTTCTGAACCCGGACCGGGTGCCAATCAGCTGGAGATTCTTCATTGCGCCAACCTCAAGCAACCTTATTACAAAAAATATAAACCATATATCGTAGGGATCGCATCGGGGCGGATCGAGGCCTTCGAACTTGTAAGGGATATGGTGCAGGAAGCCTATGAACATACGGGCAGCGGAGACGTCAGGGCCTATCTGTTCCCCCACGGCATCCGCATCAGCCGCCCGGAAAAGCGTATTGAATCCGGAAAAGCTTCCGCTTTGGCTGCATCTGAAGAATAAGGGGGCGCACATGGCACTGTTTTTAACAATTTTAAAATGGATCGGCATAGTGCTCCTTGCGGTCCTGCTGCTCCTGATCGTGATCCTGCTCCTGATTCTGTTCATACCTATAAAGTATCAGGCAGCAGCCAGGATCAATGACCCGGAAACACACGAGGAATTCCCGTTTGAGGTGCTCAGATCGGGATCAGATGTAAAGGCAGAGATCAGCTGGTTCTGGGGAGCCCTCAAAGTGATCGTCGCGTATCCCGGAGCGACTCTGTTGGAGATCCGGGTCTTCGGGAAAAAGTTCTCCCGGAAAAAGCCCGCCGAAGAAGCGCCGCCTCAGGAGGAGACAGCGCAGGAGCAGGCAGAGGAAGAAGAGGAGACCGCCGGTATCTTCAACAGGATCGAAAAGCTCTGCATGAAGGCTGACTATTTCTGGAGAGTGCTCACCGGAAGCTGCGGCAGAAGAGCCCTCAGGAAGATCGAAAAGCGGCTGTACGCCATCACTGTCAGGTCACTCCCGTCCAAATGGGAAGTCGGCGGGACGCTGGGTCTGTCAGATCCCTGTATGAACGGACGGGTGCGGCAGGTCTGTGCGGTCCTCATGCCTTTTTGGGAAGACCATCTCAATATGGAGACGCAGTGGGAAATGTACCGCTGTGATCTGAAGGCGGAAATGGCCGGAAAGATCTTTCTGGCCGTCCCGGTCAAGGAAACCGTCCCTCTGATTTTTGACAAGGACTGCAGAAAGCTTTACAAAAAGCTGAAAAGGGCAAGAAGCAAATTCAGATAAAACAGAGATTGGTTTTAAATCAAATTAAATGAATAAAACATAGATCCGAGAATAAGGAAACTTAAATCAAACATCTGCTTGTGCGGAAGAAAGAGGTTATCATGTCCGAAGAAAAGAACAGTATCTCAACAGTAGTGAAATCGCTTATGGACGGTGCGGAGGGCATTCTCACATCCAAGACAGTAGTGGGCGCTCCCGTCAGAGTCGGTGATCAGATCCTGATCCCACTTTCCGACGTCTCGATTGGCTGCGGCGCAGGTTCCAACGGAACCGATCACAAGGACAAAGGTGCCGGCGGTTTTTCTGCCAAAATGTCGCCCACTGCCATCCTGATCATCAAGGGAGGACAGACCAAAGTCGTCAACATCAAGGACCAGACAGCGATCACAAAGCTCGTGGACATGATTCCCGATGTCATCGACAAGGTAAAGGGCAGCAGAAGCGTGACGATCTCGGATGACGAAGCCGTCAAGGCCGCCTTCCCCGAAGCCGAAGTCCAGGATCTGCCTGTAAAGGAGTCGAGTGCTGAGTCATGAGTAATGTTGCAGTTATATTTGCGGGCGGAACAGGACAGAGGATGAATACCAGAACAAAGCCCAAGCAATTTCTGGAACTGCAAGGAAAACCGATCATTGTCTACACACTGGAAGCGTTTCAGCTGCACGAGGAGATCGACGGGATCGTCGTCGTCATGCTGGAGAGCTGGATCGACTACACCGAATCCCTTGTCAGGAAATATGATCTGAATAAAGTGAAAAAGATCGTCCCCGGCGGAAGCTCGGGGCAGGAATCCATCTATAACGGGCTTTGCGCTGCCGCCGCATTCTATGGGGACGACGATACTGTTCTGATCCATGACGGCGTGCGCCCGCTCGTGGATGAAGAGACGATCACCGCCAATATCCGCAGCGTCGAAGAGTTCGGCACAGCGATCACAGTCACGCCCGCGATCGAAACGATCACCATGAAGGATGAGACGGGAGCGGTGGGAACGATCATCGACCGCTCTATGTGTGAACTTGCAAGAGCACCCCAGAGCTTCAGGCTTGGACAGATTCTCGCTGTGCACCAAAAGGCGAGACAGACTGCGGAGGGTGCAGACTGTTTTATCGATTCCGCCAGTTTAATGAAGCATTACGGATATAAGCTTTATACTGTGCAGGGAAAACCCGAAAATATCAAGATCACGACGCCCAGTGATTTCTACATCTTCCGCGCTATGGTCGACGCAAGGGAGAATTCCCAGATCTTCGGGATTTGAAAGACATCATTGTGATAAAGTCATAGCTATTTAGGAGATGAAAATGACAGAGACCTCAGCCATATTTCTGGAAGACATGGAACGGATCGCTAACGAGCCGCTTCCCTGGGACAGTTTAAAGGACGCTTCGGTCCTTGTCACGGGCGCAACGGGACTGATCGGAATGACGACGATCAAAGCCCTTCTGCATGCGGACACTGTCCGGGGCCTGCATCTGCAGATCTATGCGATCGTGAGAGACCCGGCAAAGGCGGAGAGAGTGTTCGGCGAATCAGCGTCCGATCCCAGACTTCAATTTCTCAAAGGGACTATGGAAGAGCTGCCTCCCATTCCCGCAAAAACAGACTATTGGATCCACGGCGCCTGTCCTACGGCAAGCGCCTTTATGACGCAGCACCCCGTCGAAGTCATCCGCACTTCCGTTGACGGAACGATCCATCTTCTGGATGAGGCGGCAAAGCGTTCTGTAAAAGGTTTTGTTTATCTTTCCAGTATGGAAGCTTTCGGTGAAGTACGCACGGAGACTCTGCTCAGAGAGGAAGATCTGGGAAGTGTCGATCTGACCAGGACCCGCAGCTGCTATCCGGAGAGCAAGAGAATGTGCGAAATGCTCATTAAGAGCTACGCGCAGGAGTACGGCGTGCCCGCAATGAGCATCCGCCTCGCGCAGACCTTCGGTCCCGGAGTAGATTACGACGACAAGCGGGTTTTCGCCATGATGACGAGGAACGCCATTGCACTTGAGGACATAGTTCTAGCGACGAAGGGGACCAGCAGACATCCCTATCTTTACACCGCACAGGCTGTCACGGCGATCCTGACCGTACTTCTGTCCGGTGAACCGGGAGAGACTTACAACGCGGCGAATCCCTCCACCTACTGCTCGATCTATGAAATGGGCGAGATGGTCGCCGGTGAGATCGCCGGCGGAAAGATCCGCGTCCGGATCGACGAGAACGGAGATCCCTCCAAATATCCTGCACCGAGCTACCTGAATATGGATATATCCAAACTGGAAAAGCTGGGATGGAGATCCGAGAAGGACCTGGTGTGGATGTATAAGAGACTGGAGAGCTATATGCGGGACTGCATGAAAGAGAAGATTTAAAGAGAAGATTTAAAGAGAAGATTTAATGACCTCTCCATCATCTTTTCGAAAAATATGCAAAATAAAAATCACCGGTGCCTTGACACTGGTGATTTTATTCTTGGCGTAAATTCATAAATACAATTGACGCAGCAGAATCAACCACGTTCAACCTTGCCGGATCTAAGGCAGCTGGTACAAACGTGCATTCTCTTCTTAGCGCCGTTTACGCGAACAGCAACTTTCTGGATATTGGAATTCCAGATTCTGTTTGATCTTCTATGAGAATGGCTGACGTTATTTCCGAAATGAGCGCCCTTGCCGCAGATATCACATTTCGCCATCTTAAACACCTCCTAACATTCTTATTCGGGTCTACAACATTTGTATAATATCAAAATCATTTCACGAATGCAAGGAAAAAAATCGCAAAACCCGAGAAATAATCAGAGAACAGAGATGAAGCACCTTTAAACACATTCGAACACGCTTGAACACGTTTGAATACATTTGAATACAATCTTTTCTTTTCTCATATTTAAGGGTATAATTTAAATTGATTTATCACGTGCTTACGGACCATTTGTCCCAATTCGGCATATTGACGGAGTGCAGCGTGGTCGATCATGATTACGCCGACGATTCGGCTTGAAAGGAGAACAGCCTTTGAAGACATTTTTGTTGAATACACATATGGGAAATATCACTGTTGATCCCGAAGTCATTGCGCAGTATGCGGGCAGTGTTGCCAATGAATGCTTCGGTATTGTCGGCATGGCAAGTGTCAACAGCAAGGAAGGTTTTGCACATCTGCTCAAGAGAGAGAGCATGACCAAGGGGATCAATGTGGCCCTCAATTCCAAAGGCAAGCTTGTCATTGATTTCCATGTCATTGTATCTTATGGTGTGAACATTATGGCGGTATCGGAAAACCTTATTTCTTCCGTTCGCTATCGGGTAGAGGACTTTACCGGCCTCGAAGTGGAAAGGATCAATGTTTACGTAGAGGGCGTGAGAGTCATTGACTGAGCACGGCGAAGCGACTTGTAGTTGAGTCTTGAATAATACTAAATGCAGGAGGAAGATGCGGTGACGACCAGCGCAATCGATGCTAGGCTGCTTGCAAAGATGTTTTGTTGCGGAGCTGCCAGTTTGGAAGCAAATAAAGAGTGGATCAATGAACTGAATGTATTTCCGGTCCCAGACGGAGATACGGGGACCAATATGACACTGACAATCAAATCGGCGGTCAAGGAGGTCGCTGCACTTGGCGATACGGGCAGCATGAAAGACATCTGCAAAGCGATGTCCTCAGGCTCTCTGCGAGGTGCAAGAGGCAATTCCGGCGTTATTTTATCACAGCTGATCCGAGGGTTCGGAAAAGTTGCCAAGACAGAGACTGCTCTGACGGTCCCTGTGCTTGCTGAAGCATTTGACAGGGCTGTGGAGACAGCCTATAAGGCAGTCATGAAACCCAAAGAGGGTACGATCCTGACTGTCGCGAAAGGAGCTTCGATCAAATCCAGGGAGCTGGCAGATGCCGGCGTGGACAACCTCGAGGTCTTTTTGGGTGCGGTTCTTGAGGAAGCCGAGAAGGTTCTTGCGAGCACGCCTGACCTGCTGCCTGTCCTCAAACAGGCGGGTGTCGTGGATTCCGGCGGACAGGGACTTGTCGAAGTCATGAAGGGCGCCTATGACTGCTTCCTGGGCAAGGAGGTCGATTACGGCGCTCTGACGGAGAAGGAAGAGGAAGAAAAAGCCGGAGAACCGGAGAAAGAGATCATTGACTCCGAGCCTCTTCGCTTTATCTATAAACTGAGAATGACCGTGCTGATGGGCAAGAAGCCCTCTTCAAGAGATCAGAAAGAGTATCTGGAATTCCTCAAATCTCTGGGCGAGCGCGTCAAATGTGCGATGGAGGGCGAGATCCTTCACGTGAGAGTGCAGACGAATGATCCCGGACTCATCATTCAGAGAAGCCAGAAATTCGGCGAACTGGGTGAAGTGAGACTGATCAATCTCAAGCAGGCGGAAGCTTCCGCCAAGCCGGCCGATAGTGCAAAGGCCGATGCCAAACCCGTTGAAGAGGAGAAGAAGGAGGAAAAGCTCCCTCCCCAGCCCCGGAAGGAAGCAGGCTTCATAACCGTTTCCGTCGGTGACGGAATTGCCGAGATCTTCACCGGACTGGGCGTAGATTATGTGATCAGCGGCGGACAGACCATGAATCCCAGCACCGACGACGTCCTCAAGGCGATCGACCGGGTGAATGCGGATACCGTGTTCGTTCTGCCCAATAACAAGAACATCATCATGGCTGCCAACCAGGCGGCGGAACTGACGACTGACAAGAAAGTCGTTGTAGTGCCTACCACAACCGTTCCGCAGGGTATTACCGCAGTCATCAACTATATGCCTGATCTCGACGCGGAAGCCAATAAGGCCAATATGACCGAAGAGATCGGCGCTGTCCACAGTGCGGAAGTCACCTATGCAGTCAGAGACACCGAGATCGACGGCATCAAGATCCATGAGGGTGATATCATGGGAATCGGCGACAGCGGAATTCTGGCGACAGGAAACGGGATCGAAGATATCACATTTGAGTCGCTGAGCAGGATCGTCGGTGACGACACAGAGATCATCAGCATCTATTACGGCAAGGACATCAGCGAAGAAGACGCTTTGAAGCTCAAAGAGAGAGCGGCAGCGGCGTTTACGTCCTGCGACGTAGAACTTCAATACGGCGGACAGCCTATTTATTACTACATCCTCTCTGCAGAATAAACCGAACGATTCAGAGCAGGAACCGCGCGCAGAGTTCACAGTCATTTATGAGAAAACATGGACCGGATGCCGAAGGCATCCGGTTCTTCCATGAACCGGAACGGAGACATACATGAATCTGAGTACAGACGTAGTCGAATTTAAGAGAGTGGGCACAAAGACGGCGGAACTCCTGTATGCCAGGGGACTTCACACAGCCGGCGACCTCATTGCCTATTATCCGTCGAGATATGAAAAATACGTTGGTCTCACTGCGGTCTCGCAGACTCTGGAAAATACCGAATGCGCCGTTCTTCTGACTGTGATCGGAAAAGGATCGGCCGTGCGCGCCGGGGGACGCTCTATCTGCAATTTCAGGGCGGGAGATGCAACAGGGGACTGCAGGCTGACCTTCTATAACATGCCATATATGGTCAAAAACCTGCCGGCCGGGAGCCAGCGCGTATTTATGGGCGTCATGAAAAAGACAGCCGGCGGACAGCGCTTTATGCAGCAGCCCAGAGTATACTCTCTCGACGACTATCATGACCTGGAGGGAACTCTGCAGCCCGTCTATCCTTTATTTCAGGGGGTGAAGAACAAGCAGATGTCGGCACTGATCGATCAGGCGCTGGAAGGGCTCGGTCCCTTTGAAGACTACCTGAGCGAAAGCGACCTAAAAAGGCTCTCGCTCGTCACAAGAGACGAAGCTGTCAGAAGCGTCCATCACCCGAGCTCCGCAGAGGAACTCGGAAAGGCGAGGAACAGGCTGATCTTTGACGAATTCTTTGAATTTATACTGGGGATCAGAAAGAGAAAAAAAGAGAATGATGCACTCAGAAACGACAGACCGATGAAGCCCAGTTCTCTGCCGGATCAGCTTCTTTCAAGACTTCCCTATACTCTGACAGGTGCGCAGAAAAGAGCATGGGAGGAGATCCGCAGGGATCTCACCGGAGAATTCGTCATGAGCCGTCTTCTGCAGGGAGACGTGGGATCGGGCAAAACGATCCTCGCATTCCTGGCGCTTCTCTTATGCGCGGCCAATCACCGGCAGGGAGCGCTCATGGCGCCCACAGAAGTGCTTGCCAGACAGCACATGGACAACCTGGAGAGACTTAGGGCAGACTATGATCTCCCGATTTGCCCCGTTCTACTGACCGGTTCGGTAAAAGGAAAAGCCAGAAAGGAAGTCTATGAAAAGATCGCTTCCGGCGAGGCGGATATCATCATCGGGACTCATGCCCTGATCCAGGAGTCAGTGGAGTACAAAGATCTCGGGCTGGTGGTCACCGACGAACAGCACAGGTTCGGCGTCCGGCAGAGGGAGAGTCTTGCGGGCAAAGGAAATGCAGTGCCCGTTCTGGTCATGAGCGCCACCCCCATTCCGAGAACGCTTGCGATCATATTGTACGGGGACTTGCAGGTCTCCGTTCTGGATGAGATGCCTGCGGGCAGGCTTCCCATCAAAAACCTTGCCATTGATTCCGGGGAGAGGAGGCGCATCTATAAATTCATATACGGACAGCTGCGCCAGGGCAGGCAGGCTTATGTGATCTGTCCGGAAGTGGAAGAAGGGGAGATGAGTGAGCTGGAGAACGTGCAGGACTATACAGAAAAACTGCGCAGCATCTTTCCGCCCGATGTCCGGATCGATTCGCTGAACGGCCGCATGAAGCCCAAGGAAAAGACAGAAGTGATGGAGAGATTCAGCGCGTGTGAAACGGATATCCTGGTCTCTACAACGGTGATCGAAGTCGGCATCGATGTGCCGAACGCTTCCGTGATCGCGATCGAGAACGCCGAGAGATTCGGCATGTCGCAGCTGCACCAGCTCCGCGGCCGTGTCGGAAGAGGCCCCTGGCAGTCCTACTGTATTTTCATCTTTATGCCCGGTGCCGCCGGCGGGGAGGACCCGCACAAAAAGCCCAGGCGCCTCGAGATCCTGGAAAAGACCAACGACGGATTTGTGATCGCTGAAGAAGACCTGAAGCTCCGCGGCCCCGGCGATCTGTTCGGAGAAAGGCAGAGCGGGGCGCTGGGTTTTGTACTGGCAGATATCTATGAAGATTCCATGATCATGAAAAAGGCCGCCGCCTATGTGGATGAAGTGCTCGCTGCAGATCCGCAGTTCGAGCTGCCGCAGATGAGAAGGCTGGACGTTCGGTCGATCTGACCTTATGCTGACAGTTCCCCCAAACAGTAAGGTTGACTTTCAGTCCACTTATTATTATGATTTGTTCTAACTGTAGTTTGTACGTTAAACCGCGGTTTAAAGAAATGGAGAATGAAATGCCGAAAATTGCAGTAATCACCGACAGCAACGCACACTTCACACCACAGGAAGAAAAAGAGTACGGAATCATGGCCGTTCCAATGCCATTTACCATCGGCGAGGAGACTTTTTATGAGAACATCACCCTGAGCAGGGAGGATTTTTACAAGAAGATGGCGGAAGGTGCAAATATTGTCACGAGCCAGCCGTCTCCATCCGATGTCATGAGCATTTGGGACAAGGCGCTCGAGACGCACGATGAGGTCGTCTATATTCCGATGAGCAGCGGGCTGTCCGGATCCTGCCAGAGCGCAAGGATGCTGGCGGACGATTATGACGGAAAGGTTCAGGTGGTCAACAACCAGCGGATCTCCGTCACACAGAAGCGTTCTGTCCTGGATGCGATCGAGATGGCACGCAGCGGAATGACAGCCGCACAGATCCGTGAAGAACTGGAATACGTGCGTTTCGAATCCAGTATATATATCATGCTCGATACGCTGCACTATCTCAAGAAGGGCGGCAGGATCACACCTGCTGCAGCCGCAGTGGGAACTCTGCTTCGCATCAAACCCGTTCTCCAGATCAAGGGAGAGCGGCTCGATGCTTTCTCCAAAGCGCGCACGGTCAATCAGGGCAAGAATGTCATGATCAATGCGATGAAACATGACATAGAGACACTCTACGGCGGAACAGACAAGGAAACTGTCTGGCTCTACGCTGTGCACGGAAATGTTCCGGATCAGTTTGCGGAGTTTTCCGAAGAGGTCAGAGCCGCATTTCCCAATTTCAATGTCATCGATGACGTGCTCTCCCTGAGCATCGCATGCCATATCGGTCCCGGAGCGCTGGCGATCGCCTGCTCCAAGAAGATACCGAATAATTACAAAATGTAATCAATGTCATAAAGGAGATTTGCATGGCAAATCATAATCAGGATACCAATTATACACCGGACAGCATTAAGGTCCTGGAGGGGCTTGAAGCTGTCCGCACGAGACCCGGAATGTACATCGGCAGTGTCTCCACCAGAGGACTCAATCATCTGATCTATGAGATTGTCGATAACTCCGTAGACGAACATCTGGCAGGATACTGCAGCACGATCAAGGTCATACTGGAGGAGGACGGGTCCTGCACCGTGGAAGATGACGGCAGAGGCATACCGATCGGAATGCACGAGAAAGGCGTGAGCGCGGAGCGCGTGGTCTTTACCACTCTTCATGCCGGCGGAAAATTTGATAATCAGGCATATAAGACCAGCGGAGGACTGCACGGCGTGGGCTCCTCCGTGGTCAATGCTCTCTCGGAAAGGATGACCGTCAGCGTTGGCAGCGGCGGTTTTCTTTATGAGGATCAATACGAGAGAGGCAATCCCGTGACAGAGCTCGAGAACGGCCTGCTGCCGGTCAAGGGCAAGACCAAGTGGACCGGGACCAGGATCAACTTCCTGCCCGATCCCGAGATCTTTGAAAAGACCCGCTTCAGGGAAGAGGACA
>ODAI012296621.1_pt1 | contig 14211 bp, 15 predicted proteins | sample 1539321 | NCBI WGS metagenome assembly ODAI01 (sample SAMN02144231, study PRJEB22623) | gut metagenome | biome: sheep rumen | host: Ovis aries | place: New Zealand
AATACTGCATCAATTCCGCTGAAGGTCAGAACAATGTTGTTGTTCTTATGCACGACGCAGCAGCCAAGCAGGCTACGGCAGACGCGCTCGCTTCAATTATAGAGTACTTTATGAGCGAGGGTTATACGTTCCACAGACTTGACGACATAGTATACTCGCCCGCCGCAGCATCGCCATCTGCGACAAGCAGCTCATCTACCGGTTCAGGCTCCGGCAGCGCTACATCAAGCAAAAGCACAGCTTCGCCGTCGTCAAGCGCATCACCGTCCGGCAGTCCTTCAAGCAGCCCGTCAGCGTCAGCTTCGGCAACAGCCCCTGCACAGACAACTGCTCCAAAAAGTACCGGACCGATTATAATTAACTAAATCCGAACACCAAAAAAATCGTTCCGAACGGACCGCTTTTTTCATTGCTTTTTTAAATCTCAGCCAATACAACTTCGCCTTCTTCAAGCGAGCGCGGCACATCTATAAGCCGCTGGTTTTCACTGCCGCGGAATTTAAGGCGCAAATTCTTCTTTTCCTCCACAAATCTGCCGTCCACAAGCACATCAATCAACTTCAAAATATCCCTTGATACTTCAGTATCCCTTAGCACCTCAAACAAAAATCCGCTGTAACACCATATACTTAAATCAGGGTTCTTTTCGCGTACCTTTTTGATAACCTCCAGTACCGTAGCTCTGTTTTCCGGTTCAAACGGCTCGCCGCCGAGTACAGTAAAGCCCTCTATGTATTCCGGCTCCAGAGCCGCCATTATCTCGTCCATAACCACATCATCAAACAACGCGCCATAATTAAAATCCCACGTTTCACTGTTAAAGCAGCCCTTGCAGTGATGACGGCAACCGCTTACAAACAGCGACACCCTCACGCCGGGGCCGTTTGCAACATCAGTCTTTTTTATTCCCGCATAATTCATAATTTTCTCCTTGTCTATTTAAAAAGGGCGGCCAATGACCGCCCCTACAATTCATTTTTAATTACAGATGCAATACTCTGCTCTTTATCTCAGCAGTCTTACCGGTGTTCCAGAAGTTCTCGCCGAGGTAGCCGCACGTCCTGCGCGTAACGCTGAGCTTAGACTTATCCTTGTTGCCGCACTGCGGACATTCCCATTCAAGATTGTCGTTTATCTTAATCTCGCCGTCAAAGCCGCATACGTGACAGAAATCGGACTTTGTATTGAACTCACCGTACTGAATATGGTCATAGATATACTTTACGAGCATTTCAAGAGCGGGCAGGTTATTCTGCATATTCGGGATTTCTACATATGATATTGCACCTCCGGAGGATATATCCTGGAACTGGCTCTCAATATCAAACTTCTCGAACGCGTCAATTTTCTCTCTTACGTCAACGTGGTATGAATTTGTATAGTAGCCCTTATCGGTTACATTCTTTATAATGCCATACTTAGCACGGTCAATCTTTGCAAAACGGTAGCAAAGCGACTCGGCAGGTGTGCCGTAAAGTGCGAAGCCGATGTTGGTTTCCTTTCTCCACTGCATAACCTTCTGCTTCATATAGTTCATTACCTTTAAGGCAAATTTCTTGCCCTCGCCGTGTGTCTGGCTCTGACCCTTCATAAGGTAGGTAAGCTCATAAAGGCCGATGTAGCCGAGCGAGATTGATGAATAGCCGCCGAAAAGGAACTTATCAATCTTTTCGCCCTTCTTAAGTCTTGCAATAGCACCGTGCTGCCAGTGTATCGGACTAACGTCACTGAGCGTACCCAAAAGCGCCTTGTGACGGCACATAATAGCCTCAAAGCAAAGCTGCAGTCTTTCCTCGAACAGCTCCCAGAACTTCTCCTCGTCACCCTTGGCAATAATACCAATCTGCGGAAGGTTAATGCTGACAACGCCCTGATTGAAACGGCCTTCCCACTTGTACTCGCCGTTTTCATCCTTCCAGGGAGAGAGGAACGAACGGCAGCCCATCGGTCCGAATACATTGCCCTCATAGTTCTCGCGCATTTTCTTCGCGCTTAAATAGTCGGGGTACATTCTCTTGGCGCTGCACTTTACAGCGAGCTTTGTAACATAATCATACTTACCGCCCTTTAAGCAGTTGTTTTCGTCAAGCACATATACAAGCTTCGGGAACGCGGGAGTTACATATACGCCCTTTTCGTTCTTTATACCCTGCAGGCGCTGGCGGAGAATTTCCTCGATAATTCTTACATTTTCCTCAACATACTCGTCATTTTCATCAATATAGAGGAAAAGCGTTACAAACGGTGACTGGCCGTTTGTTGTCATGAGGGTGTTTATCTGATACTGTATCGTCTGAACACCCGACTTTAATTCGTCATCAACGCGCATATCAACGATTTCCTTGATAGCCTTTTCGTCAAGCGTATCGCCGAAACGCTCTCTCGTTTCCTTTTCAAACTTATCGCGGCTCTTGCGGAGATATTTACCGAGGTGCGCCACATTTACAGACTGACCGCCGTACTGGTTACTTGCAACAGCCGCGATAATCTGCGTCATAACGGTGCAGGCAACCTGGAAGCTCTTCGGCGACTCAATCATCTTGCCGTTCATTACGGTGCCGTTGTCAAGCATATCCTTTATGTTAACAAGGCAGCAGTTGAAAATCGGCTGAATGAAATAGTCCGCGTCGTGGAAGTGCAAAACGCCGTTGTCGTGAGCCATTGAGATATGCTCCGGAAGAAGCATTCTTCTGGTAAGGTCACGCGATACCTCGCCGGCGATATAGTCACGCTGGGTTGAAGCGTGAACGGTGTTCTTGTTTGAGTTCTCCTCGGCAAGCTCCTTGTTCTCGTTCTTTATAAGCTTTAAGATCGATTCGTCCGTTGTGTTCTTCTTTCGAAGAAGGCTTCTCTGATAGCGGTAAATCATATACTTCTTTGCAAGCACGTATTTGTTGTGGCTTACCAGAGTTCTTTCTATAATATCCTGTATTGTCTCAACAGGGATAACGTCACCCGAAAGATTTTCTACATTCTCGACTGCGGTGCTGATAAGCTCGTCGGACGCCTTCTGCGAAGGCTCAACCTCAACATTCGCCTTCTTTATCGCGTTAGTGATTTTATCAACCTCATAGGTGACAATTCTGCCGTCACGCTTTTGTACCTTCATTTTTCTCAATCCCTTTCTTTCTTAATTACAATATAGGAGTGAAATTGACGGTTTTCCTTCCGAATAAAAGCCGTATGCCCTACCGGTAAGTGGCATACGGGGAAACCTTAGATGAACCACAATATTTTGTGCCGCCGTTTTCCAAAACTCTCTATATCTTGAATACGAACCAAATTATAGCACAACAAAAATTTAATTGCAACCGAATTATGTTTACAAGTTTGCTTCAAAAAAAGTCAAAATGTAACCATATTGTAACTTGACATTTCAAAAGTACGTAAAACCGACATTTTTTGTTTTACAATGATGTTACTTTATGCGGTGGCAAAATAGACAAAAAATTAAGGCTGTTTTTGTGCAGCCTTACAGGTATGTTGTGCTTTTGTTGATTTTGTACCACAATATATTGTGGTTACATTTGTTCCTTTGTGCGTTTTATTATTTTGAGTCTTGTATGTTCCTCACGCTCCTTTTCCTCCAGGGCGTTTGAGATTTCCTTTGTTATTTCCTCGTACATAGGGATTGTGATGTTCTCTAAAGCGTTCGCGCGCTTTTGGGTTTTCTTTATATTCATTGCAAGGCGGTAAACGCTGTTTTCTATCTCGGTAAGGCGCACCATAAGCTCCTTTACTTCGTTAAACTTAATCCGCGCCTCATCAAGCGCAGCGCTTGTGCCGCCAAAGCCGTAGGGCGGACGTTTTTCCTGCGCGGCTATATTTAACGTGGGAATTTCCACGCCCATAACGCTTCTCAGGTCGATTTCGACGCTATCCTCAAAGGTGGCGTTTTTCGCGTAGCTGCGTACCTTGCTGACACCCATAATGATATTCGCGCTCTCAAGCGCCTTATAAGCGACAGCGAAACGTTGCTCTATTTTTTCCTCAATATCCTTTGCCTCTTCAATGAGGTTCATCATTTCACGGATAAGAATATTACGCTTTTTGTCGAGCATTTCATAGCCCTGACGTGAAAGACGCAGCGTGTTTTTCGCCGTCATAAGATTGCCCTTGGTGGGCGCTATATTTTTTTGCATAACATCCTCCTTTCACTGAACCACTATATATGGTATTCAAAAAACTACTTAACTATACAATCGGTTTGTCCGTCCTTCAGTCTTAAAACAAACTCGTCGCCCGATTTCATTTCCTTTGCGCTTCTTATAACCGTGCCGTCCTCTTTTGTCGGGATTGAATATCCTCTTGACAGCGTCTGAAGCGGCGACAGCGCGTCCAGCTTGGCAGCCTCCGCCGCAAAGGAGCGCCTGAGCGCCAGAGTTTTCATTTTGACGCTGTTCTCCATCGAGCGTACAAGCGAATCAACGCGCAGATTGTACTCGTCAATCCTGTCCTTCGGCGTACGCATTTTAAAGCGGTTTAAAAGAAGCCTGCCGCCCTCGATGCGGCCTAAGATATTATTCTGTATTCTGCTCTGCCCCGCCATAATACGGCTTTTAAGCTCCAAAGCAGACGGCACGGCGATTTCCGCCGCCGCGCTTGGAGTCGGCGCGCGCAAATCCGCGACAAAATCGGCAATTGTAAAGTCCGTTTCGTGTCCGACCGCGGATATTATAGGTATTTCCGATTTAAATATCGCCCTCGCGGTGATTTCCTCATTAAAAGCCCACAAATCCTCTATACTGCCGCCGCCGCGGCCGACTATGAGCGTGTCAACCTCTTTTGTGGCGTTAAAGTATTCAATCGCCTTTACAACACTTTCCGCCGCGCCCTTGCCCTGCACCTTTGCCGGGTACAAAATTATCTCCGAGAGCGGATAGCGGCGAGTGATTACATTTATAATATCCCTTACCGCCGCGCCGGTCGAAGCTGTTACAACGCCGACTGCTTTGGGGTATTCGGGAATCGGTTTTTTATATCTGCTGTCAAACAAGCCTTCCTCTTCAAGCTGCTTTTTGAGCTGTTCATACGCGATATATAATTCTCCCACGCCTTCGGGTATCATTTCCTCAATGTAAAGCTGATATGAGCCGCCCGCCTCGTAGACGCTGACGCGTCCGCGCGCGCGTACCTTCATACCGTCCGAAGGTTCAAACGCGAGTGTTGAAGCCGCAGAGCGGAACATAACCGCCTTTAAAAGACCGCCCTCATCCTTCAGAGTGATGTAGATGTGTCCGGAGTAGTGGTGCTTGAAGTTTGAAATCTCACCCTTTACCCAGACATTGTTCAGTATTATGTTGTGGTCAAGTATTTTCTTCACATACGCGTTTATCTGCGAAACGGTTGCAACTCTTGCTTCCAAAATTGTGCCTCCTTTTACGACGTCGGGGGCGTCGTCCCCTACGACCGGAAATGCGCTAAATGCGCCAAATGTGCGATCCCTACGGCCGTGTCGGTGGAATATTCCGGTTTTGCAAAAGATGCCGTGCCGTAAAGATTTTCCGAAAAGCCCTTGCGCAAAATACCGTTTGACGCGACACCGCCCACAATTAAAATGTCGTGTATGCCTGTTTCCTTTATAGCGTTGTTTATCGCCCTTGTGAGCGTATCGCGAACGCATTCCAAAACGCCCAGAGCAAGGCTTGATTTTTCTGTTTTGTCCTCTATCTGCGCCGTCTTTGTTTCCACGCCCGAAAAGCTCACCATAGTTCCATCAACAGAAACAGGCAGCTTTTCTGCCTTTTCGGCAGTAAGCGCAAGCTGTTCAAGCGTCTTGCCCGCCGGAAACTGCATACCCATTCTCACCCCCACACGGTCTATAAACTGACCTGCGCTTATATCCTTTGTGCCGCCCAGGATTTTATTTGTGAAGTTCATACCCTTGTATTCGCTTCTCAAAATCTCCGTTGTGCCGCCCGAAAGGTGAACAGACAAAAACGGCTTATGAAGAAGCTCAAACGCGCCGCAAGAATAGATACCTGCCATAATATGACCATCCTGATGTGAAAACTCATAAAGCGGTACGCCAAGCGTTTTTGCCGCAACTCTTGCATAGCCGTGGCCTGCGAGAAACACCGGCATATACGAACCCTTAACCGTCCTCGGCCGCGTGCTGACGCCGATCGCTGTAACGTCCTTCATATCCGCGTCAAGCTTTTCAAAAAGCTCCGGCAATAGCTTCATATGCTGAAACACGCCGTCCGATTGCCTTATACCGCGTTCGCCTTCTTTAACGTATAAAATCTGCCTTACGCTTTTGTCCGTCCTGCCGTCGGTAAAGGCAACCGAGGTAGTATAGTTGCTCGTGTCAAATCCTAACGTACTCATCCTATTTCTTTAATCACGCTTGCAAGCACGCCGTTTACAAATGCCGGGTCATTTTCGTCACCGTAACGCTTCGCAAGTTCCACCGCCTCATTCGCGGCAACCTTTGCCGGTACGTCGTCCATATATTTCATTTCAAATATTGCGATTTTCAAAACAGTGTGCGATGTTTTTGATATGCGGCGCAGCGACCAGCCTTTTTTCAGATTTTTTGAGATAAGCCCGTCTATCTCATCTGCGTGCTCCCTGACACCGTCAACGACAGCCGTTATATATCCGAGGTTCTGCTCGCACTCCGGACGCGCCTTTAACAATTCATCCATAATAACGCCCATATCCTCGCTGTGTTGCTCCATCTGAAACACCTGCGTAAAAGCCGCGTCACGCGCCTCGCTTCTCGTTTGCTTTTTCATATCTATTTCCTTTCGTCCGCTGCATACTATTTCAACTTACACTATACCACAAATATATGTAAAAATCAAGAAAAAGAAAAAAGCTTCCGATGAAGCCTTTCTCCTGTTTCCTTCTTATATTTCCGGCGCAATATAATTCTTTTCTTCGAGCGTCCTGCCGATAAGGTCGAGAGTTTCCTCGCTGTCAGCTTTTACGGTGTGGTAGTGGTAGCCGCTTGTGAGGTTTAATAGCTCCACGCTTTTGCCGCTGCGCAAGCCTTCAATATGCTTCGCCACATCGCGGCGCGAGGAAATATTCAGCTTTGCTTCAACCTTACCATATACCCTGTGCCAAACAAACACGTCAATAATTGTGCCGCCGAGGTCAACTATGGTCGTCAGCTCGTCCTCGGTCTGCTCGTTTGTGTGGTAGAGCTTAAACACACGTATGCAGGCGTTCGGGTCGCTTATGATATAGCCCTTGCTTGTGGCGATTATCTCATTGCCCGCCGCCTTCAAAAGCGCAATGTCACCCACAATTATCTGACGCGACACGCCGAGCTTTTTAGCAAGCGCGCTGCCCGACAGCGGCGCGGTGCTCTCGGTTATAAGGCGCAGTATTTCCTTTCTTCTTTCATCAGTGTTCATTGTAATCAGCCATCCTTTCACTTCGTTCAAGGACAAATAGGATGCGAAAGAACTTCGTTCTTTCACACTATGCACCTCATATAGCGTGAAGATTTTTCAGTGATAAATCTAAGATAGGCGCGGAGTGTGTCAGTGCGCCGCTTGAAATATAGTCAACGCCTATGTCAACAAGACGCGCAACATTTTCCTTTGTGACGTTGCCGCTGCACTCGGTTTCCGCCTTGCCGGCCACCAATCTTACGGCCTCTTTCATATCCTCAACGCTCATATTATCAAGCATAATTATATCCGCGCCGGCCTCTAACGCTTCCCTTAGCATATCAAGGTTTTCAACCTCTATCTCAATCTTTCTTACAAACGGCGCGTACTCCTTCGCCATTTGAACAGCCTCTTTAACGCCGCCGGCGGCTCCTATATGGTTGTCCTTCAAAAGAATACCGTCGCTCAGATTATAGCGGTGGTTATATCCGCCGCCCGCCTTAACCGCGTACTTTTCAAACACGCGCATATTCGGTGTGGTCTTTCTTGTGTCCAATAGTTTTGTTTTACTGCCCTCCAAAAGCTTTACGATTGAGTTTGTATATGTCGCAATACCGCTCATACGCTGCAAATAATTTAAAGCTGTTCTCTCGCCCGACAAAAGCACGCGTATATCGCCGCGTACAACGCCTAATTTATCGCCGTTTTTAACCGCATCGCCGTCCCTGGCGTTTAAAACAACCTCGGTGTCACTGTCAAGAAGTTCAAAGGTGCGCTTGAACACCTCAAGTCCCGCAATAATACCGTCCTGCTTACAGATTAAATCCACTTCGCCCTTTTGGTACTCCCTCATTACGGAGTTTGTCGTTATATCCTCGCTCGTTATATCCTCACGGAGGGCGCTCATAATAAGCTCGTCCGCATTTAGCTGCATCGTTATATTATTCATTGTTTTTCTGCTCCTTTTCTATAGCGGTTCTGACCGCAGTTTTATATAGACGCTTGTAATTCTTATACGCGCCGTCAGGTACAAGAACCTCTTTTTTATCCGTTTCCGTATACGTTTCAGTGATTTGCCTTGCGGCGCGTTTTGCAAACACAAGGCTTTCAAGAAGGGAATTGCTCGCTAATCGGTTTTTGCCGTGTACACCGTTGCACGCCGTTTCACCGACAGCGTAAAGCCTGTCCATTGATGTCTTGCTGTACATATCGACGTCAATTCCGCCCATAAAATAATGCTGCGACGGTACAACGGGGATCGGCTCCTTCGTGACGTCATACCCCTCGTCAAGACAGTGCTTGTAGATATTCGGAAAATGCTCCTTTATCTCCTTTTCACTTATCGGCTTCATCGAAAGCCACACGTGAGGCTTGCCGTCCTTTTCCATCTGCTCCCATATAGCCTGCGAAACAACGTCGCGCGGCTGCAATTCATCAGTAAAGCGTTCGCCCTTGTCGTTAAGCAGTATAGCGCCCTCGCCGCGTACCGATTCCGAAATCAAAAAACGTCTGCCGTTTTTGTGGCTGAAAAGCGTGGTGGGATGGATTTGAATGTAGTCTATATGCTGCAATTTTACATTGTGCTTTAACGCAATCGCCAAAGCGTCGCCCGTAAGGTGGCGGTAGTTGGTTGAATTTGTGTATATGCCGCCTATGCCGCCCGTGGCAAGGATTGTATAGTCGGCGGCTATGCTGGTCATTTCTCCGTTTTTGTTGTGACCGATTACGCCCCTGCATCCGCCGTCTTTCTCAATTATATCCACAACGGTGAAGTACTCGATAAGCGTTACGTTATCGAGTTTTTTTACCGCCTCAAGAAGGTGCGACGTAATTTCCTTACCCGTTATGTCCTCGTGAAAAAGTATTCTGGGTGTCGAGTGTGCGCCCTCCTTGGTGTAGACAAACTCGCCTTTTTCATTTTTCGTAAAGCGCACGCCAACCTTTTCAAGGTCGGATATTACGTCCTGCGACGAACGTATCATTATATCCACCGACTGCTTATTATTCTCATAATGTCCGGCGCGCATTGTGTCCTCAAAATAGCTGTCGTAGTCGCTCTCGTCCTTTAGCACACATATACCGCCCTGAGCCAAAAACGAGTCGCTTTTGTCGAGTGCATCCTTTGACACAATTACTATTTTCCTGTCGCGCGGCAAGTTCAGCGCGGCGTACAGTCCGCTCACGCCGCAGCCGGCGATTACTATGTCAGTCTTCATAGATGTCTCCTTAATTTATTTCGCTAACTCTAACATACGACTAAGAGGCTTCAGCGCCTTCTCGCGCACCTCGTCCGAAACGTGTACCTCATTTTCGCCCGTCTTTAATACGTGCAAAATCTTTTCTACTGAATTACGCTTCATATTCGGGCAGAAAAACTTAGTTCCGGCAAAGTAGAATTTTTTATCCGGATTCTTTGTGCGAAGCTCGTAGCCTACTCCGCTTTCTGTGCAGATTATAAATTCCTCGTTATCCGTCTTTGTCGCGTAGTCGATTATGCCGGAGGTGGAGCCGATATAGTCGGCTAATTTTAACACTTCCTCCTTACATTCGGGGTGCGCCGCAACTAAAGCATTGGGGTACTTTTCCTTTATAGCCCTGACGTTTTCCGGCGTTACCGATACGTGCACGTGACAGAAGCCCTTGTTGAATATGAAATTCTTTTCCGGCACCTTCTCGGCAACGTGTCTTGCAAGGTTTTCGTCAGGGATAAAGAAGATGTTTTTGTTGGGCAGCGCCTTTACTATTTTTACCGCGTTTGACGAGGTTACGCATACGTCGCTGTGGCATTTTAACTCAGCGGTTGAGTTTATATAACAGACAACTGCCAAATCGTCATACTTAGCGCGCATTTCCTCGATTTTTTCCACGTCAGCCATATGCGCCATCGGACAGTCGGCAAGTATATCCGGCATCAGAACTGTCTTATCGGGGTTCAAAATCTTCGCGCTCTCACCCATAAATGAAACGCCCGCAAATACAATAGTATCCGCGTCCACCTGCGTTGCAACCTTCGCAAGATAATATGAGTCACCTATATAATCGGCAATCTCCTGCACCTCGTCCGGCACATAGTAATGCGCGAGAATTACCGCGTTTTTCTCCTTTTTCAATTGTTCTATTTCCTTTATCATATCGTTCATAACCGCTTTCTCCTTCAGAGTATTTTTAATAGTATACCATATGTGTTGTCAGTTGTCAAGGCAGGTGTCAAGACAGCTTTTCAGACTACAAAAAAACCGCCGCAAGGCGGTTTTAAATCAATCCGTGATTTCCTCAAAGCTGTCGTCCTCCGGTGCGGGTTCATCGTTCTTTTCAGGAGCGGCTTTTTCCTTTTCAAAGCTTACGCCCTCGATATGGATATTTACCTTCTGCACGTCAAGACCGGTCATTGTTTCGATATTGTTCTTGACGTTTTCCTGAACCTCCCACGCAAGCTCGGGTATTCTCACACCATAATCCACCACAATATAAAGGTCAATTGTTGCGCTCTTTCCGTTAAGGTCAACCTTTACACCCTTTGACGGACTCTTTTTCGCGCCGAGCATTTCCGCAATGCCGCCGGCGAACGTTCCGTACATACCCGCAACGCCCTCTATCTCGTTTGTCGCAATACCGGCAATCGTTGAAACAACATCAACCGAAATCTTGATATTGCCGACCTCTTCTTCACCGGAAGCGCCTTCATTCGCAGCTACAACTTCCTGCGCAGTAATTTCTTCATTTATTGCTTCGTTCTTGATTTCCTCGTCCATACCGCTACCTCCATTACATTTTTCTTCCGAAAATTATTTATGATAATACATTGTATCACATATTTTATTTAACTTCAACTATTTTTACGTTTTGCGCTGAAATTTTAAGCTGGTCTGTGACAATCTCGGTAAGCTTTAACACATCTTCATCGTTAAAGCCGTCCTTACGCACCATCACATTTGCGTCGCCGGCGTCAACATACACACAAATCTCGCTGTAACCCTTTGAACGCGCTATGCCTTCAATTTCATTTTCCTTCCGCACATTGTCCGCAACGGCAAGAATTTTATCACCGGCCTTTTTGCGTATCTCCGCGTCAAAGCTCTCGTTCTCGGCAGTCTGGTTCAGGATTTCAAGCGACTTTGAGCGTGATTCCTCACGGTTCTGCTTTGTTTTGTCAAAGTAGTCCGCACCTGCGCCCTTTTCTTCGGTAACATTTGCGTTACTGTCCGCCGCCGTTTCCTCTGTCTTTTTCTCCTCCTTGTTTTCCTCCTTATTCTCGTCTGCGGATGTTTGTTCCGCCTTCTTTTCCTCCCCGTCAGTCTTTTCCACGTTTTCCTCATTTGAAGAAACATACTGTGCTTCACCCAATCGCTTGCCGGTTTCCACATATGTTTCGCCGTCGCGTACCTTTATGGTATCCTGATATGACCAATTTAAATAGCCTGCCACACCGATAAGCACCACCAGTGATGCCGCAATAATCTCCTTCTTCTTCAAAACCATTTGTTTATTCCTCCTCTTTTTTAAATATACACACCCTATGCGCCGCTACGCCGGTAAGAGCCATAACAGCCTCGCGTATCGCCGTCTTGACCTGCGGCTTATCCGCTCCGTCCGCGGCAATGATGATACCCTTGACGCTCGGATAAACCTCCTTCACCACCACCGGCTCACCGCCTGATGTGACTGCCTTTTTATCCTCGCTTTTCTCGCCGCTTCCCTCCCTTTCGGAGGTTTTCGTTTCATAGGCAAGATTTTTTTCCGTACCGGAATTGTAGGTTATCATAACAGAGACCGACCCCGCGCCCTCAATTTTTGAGAGCATATCCGCAAGACGTTTTTCCTCGTCCGCTGTGTATACGGCAGTTTCCGCGGCTTGCGGTTCCGGCTGCGCTTTTTTGCCGCTGAAGCTATGCGCCGCAATCATAAGTGCAACTCCAATTATAAATATTATGAAGATAGTCCGGTTATTCTTATTTTTGAATATTTTTATAAGTTTACTTCTATCCATTGTGAACTCCTTCGCGCCCTATGCCGTACACCTCGCAAAGGCGGTATACTGCCTGATCCGTAAGGCGCGCGCCGTATATGTATATTTCATTAACACCCTTAAACTCACCGTCCTCGCTCACCTTGAGGCTGCACTTAGCACTTGCGCTAATTCCGTATTCGTCCTTCAGGCGCTTTTCTATATCGGCATTTATCCGCTTTTCAAGCTCGCTGTACACTATTTCCGTCTGCAAATTTTCCGTATTGCCCGTAACATACGCGCCTGCGTCAAAGCCGGAAAATATATCGCTGCCCCGAAATTGTGCAAGCGGCGCGAAGATACAGCAGATTATCACAAAACCGGTAATGATTTTGACATAACCGCGCCATTTTCCGGGCGAGATAATCTCCGCCATAACGCTTAAAAGCGCCGCGCCGATTATTGTTATTATGTACGCTTTCATTATTACACTCCAACATTATTAGTCGCGGCTATCATTATGCTGATATTAAGCACAAACATTACCGCCACCATAACCACAAGCGCAAACACTGTTGTGACCGCCTCGCTCACCTCCCACATCATAGCGGAAATGCGTTTATCCGTGAGCGGCTCGGCTATCGCGGCGGTTATTTTGAGCATAAGCTGCATAACGCCTATCTTTATAACCGGCAGCGCGCACATTGCGATTACGGCGATTATTCCCGCAGTACCGACGGAATTTTTCATAAGCCTTGTACCGCTTACAACCGTTTCCATCGTATCCGACAAAAAGCCGCCCACAACCGGCACAAGCGAACCAACCGCAAACTTGACCGCCTTGCCGCCCACCGCGTCAAGCGACGGCGAGGAAAAGCCGTACACCGCGCTAACCGCCGTAAACACCGTCATAACCGCCGCCATAACCCATTTCGCAACGGATTTAATGAGCTTGGTAAAGCCGCCAAGCGGTACACGCTCGTTTATGTTTCCCGCAACGGCAAGCACCGCGCCAAACGCCGCAAGCGGTATAAGGCACTTATCCATTATGAGCGACACGATATACACCGCGCCCGACAGCACCGGCGAAAATGCCGCCGCACTGACAGTGCCGCCGCTTGTGGCTATTGTAATCATCAGAAGCGGCGACAGCTTTGTTATAAAATCGGTCATAAGCCGCACTGTTTCCGCTCCGTAGGTGAGCGCGGCGGTAAAGCACTTTAACGCCGCAGCCGACATAAGCGTGAAGCAGGCAAAAAACGCCGCCTCGCCGCTGCCGCCCTTCCCAAGTGATTTTGATACGTTATTTATTACCCCCGAAATTGCCGCCAAAATAAATAATATAGTTAAATCTCCGGCACATTCCCTTATTTCCCCCAGTATATTGTCCGCAAGCTGACTGAATATATCTGACGGGTTTATGCTCATATTGCCGCTTGTCAGGGAGTCAACAGCTTCGTTGTACGTGTCCTCGCCTGCAAGCGACAGGTCGCTGCCGAACATCTCCGTATCGGCATACGCCACCGTCGGCAGTAGCAGCATAACCGCCACGATAACGCTAAATATGAGAGAGCGCATTTATGCACACCTCTAAAAATTCGCGCACTATCGGCACTGTCAGCCAAAGTATAAACACCTTCCCTGCCATTTCCACCTTCGAGGCAATCGCGCCCTCGCCGCCGTCGCGCAAAATCTCCGCCGCAAACTCGGTGACATACGCAATACCCACCACCTTTATTACAGCCGTTATGTACCGCGCGTCAACACCGCTTCTTTCCGTCAAAAAACGTATTTCATTAAGCGTTTCGCCGAGCGCGTCCATTACGAAAAACAATATCACCGTAATGGTTATAAGCCCCACAATTATTCCGTACTCCGACTTGTACCGCCGCACCGTTACGGTCAGGACACCTCCCACCA
>ODAI013282378.1_pt1 | contig 14210 bp, 9 predicted proteins | sample 1539321 | NCBI WGS metagenome assembly ODAI01 (sample SAMN02144231, study PRJEB22623) | gut metagenome | biome: sheep rumen | host: Ovis aries | place: New Zealand
CGCAGCGCACGAAGAAGGGGTGCCGAACGTAGCTGCCCAGCGCCGGCCCCTTGGCTTCGCTCTGGGCAAAGGCTTCGCCGCAGGCGCCGGCGGCCGCGCGGGCGAGATCGCCTGCCGTGGCCACGTGGAGCAGGTCTTCAAATTCCAGCGTGCAGCCAAGCTCCTCCTGCAGGCGGGCCAGGAAGCGCGGAAAGGAGGAGGAGCGCAGGGAGAGGTCGAAGCGCAGGTCCTGGGACGGCTGGATCTCCGCTTCCGGCCTTCCCGAGGCCTCGGCAAGCAGGGCGCGCACGGCAGGCCAGGCACGGCCGGCTTCCTGCGCAGGCGCAGCAGGCGGCGCGCCCGGCGTACTCGGCGCGCCCGGCGCCTGTGCCGGCGCGTCGGCGGGCGAGTCCTCCTCCTGCGGCGCGGCAGGCCAGTCCTGGCGGGCGCGGGCGGCCTCGCGGATGAGCGAATGCCGAAGATGCCCCAGGGCATAGAGCCTGGCCAGCGCCAGGCGCATGCTTTCGCGCTCGCGGCCTCTGGAGGAGGCGGCAAGGCAGACGGCCCGAGGCTCGATCTCGCGGATGAAGCCGCACAGGGTGTCCTGGGGGCCTGTCTCGAGGAAATGGCGCACGCCCTCCTGGCACCACATGTTCTGCACGCAGGGCAGCCACTTCACGGCGCTTTCGTCGAGATCGACGATGTAGCGGCAGATGTCGGGCTGCTCCGGAGGATAGAAGCCCGTGGTGACGCAGCTCATCAGGGGCGTCTTGGGCGGGTGCATCTCGATGGAGCAGAGCATGCGGTAGGAGAGGCTTCTGGCCACGCGCATCTGCGGATGGTGGAAGGCGAGCTTCATGTTGAGCACCACGGCGGGATGGTGCTCCCGCCGCAGGGCGCGCCTTGCCTCGGCAAGCTGGTCGCGGGGCCCGGAAAGAATAAACTGGTTCGGCGTGTTGTAGTTGGACACCAGGAGTCCTGGCCAGGCGGCCTGCACCTTGTCGAGCACCTCCTGGCCGGCGTAGACGGCCATCATCCCGCCGCGCTTCTCCGCCTTCTCCTCGAGCTCGGCCATGAACTGGGAACGGGTGTCCATGATGAACCAGCAGGTTTCGGGCGAATAGACGCCGGCAAAGCACAGGGCGATGAGCTCGCCCAGGGAATGTCCGCAGAAGAGGGAAGGCTTGAGGCCAAGGGAGCGGAAGAGGGCGAACTGGGCGTACTCGAGCAGAAAGAGGTAGGGCTGCTGCCAGCGGGTGAGGCCGAGGACGTCGAGGTCGGGCTCGTCCATGAGCGAGAGCCCGTCCCAGCTGGCGCAGGCTGCCAGCCTGTCCATGGCCTGGCGGCAGGCAGGGAAGCTGTCGTAGAGCTCGCGGCCCATGCCGGGCCACACGCCGCCCTGGCCGCAGCAGACAAGGGCAAGCTTGGGCTCCTGCACGGCCCGCGGCGCCAGAAAGACGCCCTTGGCTTCAAGGGCGGCCAGCTGCTCCGGCGAGGGGCTGGCCGTAGCCGGCATGCACTCCATCCAGCGCGGATTGACCGTCCCCATGCGCCAGAGGCCGCCCGGCTGCTTCAGGGCCGCGTAGCGGACGCCGTCCAGGCTGACGGCCTGCTCTCCAGCCACTGCGCTGCTCGTCTTCGTGTCTTCCTGCATCGACGCTCCGGGCCCTGGCGCCAAGGCGCAGTCCCCTCGTAGGTTGCCGGCCCGAGGCCGGACGGGCTCCGCAGCCCTTCAGCGGCCGCGCGGGCGCCGGGAGAGCCGGAGCGTTGGGCAGGACATGGCCTGCCGAACCACGCCAAGCTATAAACGACATCGCCCAAGGTGTCCACTTGAGCGGGGCGGGCTGAAATCACGGCCTTGGACAGCCTCGGCCCCAGCCGCCAGGATGCGGCTGGCGTGCAGGGCTGGCATGCAGGGCTGGCGGCGCGCCTTGCATTCCTGCCTGCGTTCAGTTAAAGCTTGACTTTAAGTTCAACGCCACGCTGCGCCTGCGCCGGCAGACGCCTTCCCCGACGCCCCGGCCCGGCGGGCCCTCCCCGAGAGGGCGCATTCCGCACACCCGCTAAGGAAGTCACATGAACAAGCCCCAAAGCGCGTCCGACGCAAAGACGCCTGCACAGACAACGGAACAGAATCCGGAACAGATCCCAGAACAGATCCCGGAAACGACGAACTTTACCAAGGCCCGCGCCAAGCTTTCCTTCGACAGGATGGTCGAGCTCGGCGCAAAGATGGGCCTGCCGAATCCCCTCTTCCACTGCGCCGACCGCGCCGCCAAGGCAACCATTCACATCGACGGCAAAGACTACATCAACTTCTCCACCTACGACTACCTCGACATCAACACGCATCCCGAGATCACCGAGGCCGTGACGGCGGCCGCCAAGGTCTACGGCACCTCGGCCGGCGCCAGCCGCCTGGTCGGCGGCGAGCGCGTCCCGCACCGCGAGCTCGAGCAGGCCCTGTGCGACTTCCTCGGCACCGAGGACTGCATCGCCTACGTGAGCGGGCACGCCGCCAACGTGACCACGCTCGGCTTCCTCTTCGGCCCCCGCGACCTCATCCTGCACGACAACCTCGCCCACAACTCCCTCGCCCAAGGCGCCCGCCTCTCGGGCGCGGCCCGCTTCTCCTACCAGCACAACAGCTGCGAGGATCTCGAGCGCCTGCTCAAGGCCAAGCGCGCCGAGCACAAGAACTGCGTCATCGTCACCGAGGGCCTCTTCAGCATGGACGGCAACATCCCGGACATCCCGCGCCTGGTGGAGCTGAAGAAGCAGTACAACTGCATGCTCATGGTGGACGAGGCCCATTCCCTCGGCGTGCTCGGCGAGCACGGCCGCGGGGTTGGCGAATACTTCAACCTCGATCCCGGCGACGTGGATCTCTGGATGAGCACGCTCTCCAAGACCCTCTGCGGCTGCGGCGGCTACATTGCGGGCCGCAAGGACGTCATCCAGTACCTCAAGTACGGCGCTCCCGGCTTCGTCTTCAGCGTCGGCATGCCGCCCGTCATCGCGGCCGCCTGCACCACGGCCCTCGCCATCCTGCGCCGCGAGCCCGAGCGCGTGCACCGGCTCCAGCACATCTCGCGCTACTTCCTCGAATACGCCCAGAGCCGCGGACTCAACACCGGCGAGGCCCAGGGCTACGGCATCGTGCCCATCATCACGGGCGAGTCCTTCTTCACGGGCTTCCTCTCCGTCCGCCTCTACCAGCGCGGCATCTACGTCATGCCCATCTCCTCCCCCGCCGTGAAGGAAGGCGAAGGCCGCCTGCGCTTCTTCCTCTCCGCGGCCCAGACCGAGGAGAACGTGCGCCGGACCATCGACGCCGTGGTCGAGGCGATGCCCGAAGCCCAGAAGTTCGTCGACCGCTACCGCGGCGAACATCCTGCCGGATAGCCCCCGCCATGCCCGACGCCGCGCCTTCGCAACCCGCGCCCAGCCCCGCCTCCTTCCCGGGCACCTGCGCCTACGTCCTCCTGTGGTTTCCGCTCTCCTCGGAGACCTTCATCTTCCGCGAGGTGCGCGGACTGCAGGAGCGTGGCATGCCCATCGACGTCTTCAGCCTCTACGCCGACAAGCCCGCAGGCCAGTCGCGGGAGATGCGCGGCTATCAGGGACGCGTCATGCGCCTTGGCGCCAAGGCCACGTGGACGCTCTTCACCACATTCCTTTCCCACGTCCGCAAAACGCCCCGCCTCGTCTGGCGCCTGGCGCGCGAGGTGCTCTTCCGGCGCCTGCGCAGCCTCGAGGCCCTTGGCGAGAACGCCTGGGCCTTCTTTGCCGGCTTCTGGATAGCCGACCGCGCCAGGGAGGCTGGCGTCACCCTCTTCCACGCCCCCTGGGCCAACGGGCCTGCCACGGCAGCCTGGGTGGCCTCGCGGGTGTCCGGCATCCCCTTCTCCTTTGCCGGGCGTGCCGGCGACATCTATCCCCAGGACGGGCTTCTGCCTGAAAAGATCCGGGATGCGAGCTTCGTGCGCACCAACAACCAGGCGGACGTGGCCTGGCTGGAACGCCATGCCCCCAAGGGATCCGAGGGCAAGGTCAGGCTGGTCTACAACAGCCTCACCCTGGAAACCGCAACCACCTGCTCCTGCCCCTGCCAGTCCCCCTGCCGGGTGCTTGCCGTGGGGCGATTCTGCCGCACCAAGGGCTTTCCCTTCCTGCTCACCGCCATCGCCCGCCTGCGCCGGGAGCGCTTCCCCGTACGCCTGACGCTGGTCGGCGACGGCGTCTGGAAGCGCCGCATCCTGCACCAGATCAAGCGCCTCCGGCTCGAGGACGCCGTGGACCTGCCCGGCTTCGTGCCCCACGACGGCATCGCCGAATACATGCAGAGCCACGACATGCTGGTGATGCCGAGCGTGATCCACAGCAACGGCGACCGCGACGGCATCCCCAACGTCATCATGGAAGCCCTCTCCCACGCCATGCCCGTGGCTGCCTCCGACGTCTGCGGCATAGCCGAGGTCGTGCGCGACGGCGAGACCGGCCTGCTCTTCCCCCAGCGCGACGCCAGGGCCATAGCCCACGCCATACGCTGGGTCTGCGGGCACCGGGAGGAGGCGATGGCCATGGCCAGGCGCGGCCGCAAGCTCGTTGCGGCCATGTTCGACGCCGAGGCCAACACGGCCAGGCTCTACGAACTCTACGCGGCCCACGCGGCCAGTGCCACCAGCGCGGCCAACGCGAAGAGGCCCCAGGGCGCCGGACAGGCCGGCGCCAGGGCGGAGGACTAAGCCATGGCCAAAAGGGCAGTGCGCGTCGTCTGCTCCCTGGACGTCGAGGAGGAGGGCCTCTTCCGGGGCCGCTATCCCGTTGCCCATCCCCAGACGGCCAACCTCGGGCACCTGCACAAGCTCAGCGACATCATGGCCCTGGGCGCCAGGCCAACCCTCTTCTGCGCCTATACGGTGTTCGACAGCGACAGGGCCTGGGAGGCCTGCGAGCGGCTTTGCGGCCAAAGCCCGCAGGGCTACTGCGAGATAGGCTGCCACCTGCACCACTGGAACACCCCGCCCCTTGCCAGCCAGGCCAGCGAACTCGCCAGCGTTCCCTCCTGCGAGCTTGCCAGGGAAAGCCTGTCTGCCAAGCTCGAGGCCCTCTTCGGACGCGCCAGGGACCGCCTGGGCTTTCGGCCTACCTCCTTCCGCATGGGCCGCTGGGACATCCGGCAGAGCCACTGGGATCTGCTCGCCGGCGCCGGCATTCTCGCCGACGCCTCCGTCCGCCCCCTGCACGCCGAAAACTCAGACCATACCCGGCCCAACCATTTTCAGGCTCCCCTTGGCCCCTACCGCATCGCAGCCGGGACGGGGACCATCGTCGAGCTGCCGCTGACCTGCGCTCCCCTGTTCCCCGGCCTGCCGGCGCTGGCCCAGCGCGGCCCCAGGGCGCTCTACCATGCCTTCCACCAGTGGGGCGTACTGGCGCTTCTGCCGGTCTACCACCCCCTCTGGGCCATGCAGGCCGCCACCCTGCGCCACCTTGCCTGCGGGGACAGCACCATCTCCCTCACCTGGCACTCCTCGGAGATGATGCCTGGCGGCAATCCCCGGCTTCCCACCGAAGCCGCCGTCCAGGGGCTGCTGGAGAAGATCCGGCGCTACCTGCGCTGGCTGGCATCGCGCTGCGAGGTCTCCTTCATGACCCTTGGCGAGTTCGCCAGGGAAGCGGGCCCCTCGCTGCCCCTCGCCTTCGCGCAGGGGGATGCCGACTGGAGCACCCAGGCCCCGCCGGCCTAAGCGGCAGAGACGCCTGGCGTCGCCTCCCGCTTCCGACCCGTTCCGCCGTATTCCGCCACGTACCGCATTTTTCCGCCACGCTCTTCCGCGGGCCGGCATCGCCCGCACCCACCGCACGCTTTCCATTTCAAGGTTTCCGCCATGCACCAACAGGCACCCACGCACGACTGCCCCGGCAGCGCGCCGATGCCGGAGGGGCTTCCGCACGTCGGATGCATCCTGCTCTGGTACCCCCTCTTCACCCAGCCCTTCATCTTCCGCGACGTCGAGGCCCTGAAGCGCCGTCTGCCCGTGGCCGTGTACTCGCTCTACGGCAGAAACCTCAGGCACTGCTCCGCGGAGATGGCCGAGGCCGCCCCCTCGGTCCAGACCATGGGCATCAAGGCCCTGCCTGCCATGCTGGCCTCCTGGGCCAAGCTCTTTCTGACCAGGCCCCGGACGGCTGCCCGCATTTTCCGCATCTGCCTCTTCCACCGCTGGACCAGCTGGGAGACCTTCGGCGAGGACATCTGGTCCCACGTGGCCGCCGTCCATCTGGCGCCCCGCTTCGTCGAGGCCGGCATCGACGTGATCTACGCACCCTGGCCCCGCGGCACGGCCACGGCCGCCCGCACCATCAGCCTGCTCACCGGCATCCCCTACGCCACCTCGGCGCGGGGCGACAATCTGAACCCGCCCGACCCCGACCTCAAGGACAAGCTCCAGCACGCCCTCTTCATCCGCGCCAACAACGCAGCCGACGCCAGGCGCATTGCGGACCTCGCCGGCCCCGAGGCCGGCGCCCGCACCCGCCTTGTCTACAACAGCCTCACCCTGCACGTGGACGAACTGGCGCCCCTTGCCTTTGCCAAGCCCTGCCGCATCCTTGCCGTGGGCCGCTTCGACGTCACCAAGGGCTTCGACGTGCTCATGCAGGCCTGCGGCCTGCTCAAGCGCCAGGGACGCGACTTCAGGCTCACCCTTGCCGGCGGCGGCGGGCGGGCCATGGGCCTTGGCGCCATGACGGAAACCATACTCGGCCTGCGCAAAAGCCTCGGCCTCGAGGCTGTCGTGGACCTTCCCGGCATCGTCGGCCACGACAGGCTCCCAGCGATCATCAAGGCCCACGACATCTTCACGGCCCCCTGCGTAGTGCACGAATCCGGCCGCAGGGACGGCATCCCCAACACCATCATCGAGGCCATGAGCTTCGGCCTGCCGGTGGTGGCAACCAGCACCAACGCCCTGCCCGAGGCCGTCCACGACGGCGAGACGGGCCTGCTCGTCGAGCAGAAGGACCCCAAGGCGCTGGCCGATGCCCTTGCCTGGCTCATGGACCATCCGGACGAAGCCCGCGCCATGGGCAGGGCCGGCGCCAGGCTTGCCCGGGAGATGTTCTCGCCCGAGGAAAACGGCGACAGGCTCGCCCAGCTCTTCATCGACGCCCTGTCGGGCGCCCCGTCCCCCAGCAATGACAGCCGAGGTGGCGCATGTGCGGAATAGCCGGCATTGCAGCCCTTGACGCGGCGAGCGCGCTTGCGCCCGAGGCGGCGGCCCAGGTCAGGGCCATGACCGCCAGCATGGCCTACCGCGGTCCCGACGGCGAGGGCGTGGAACTTCTGGGAAGCGTCTGCCTTGGCCACAGGCGCCTCTCCATCATCGACCTTGCCGGCGGCGCCCAGCCCATGCGGGACGCCTTGGGACAGCTTGCCATCGTCTTCAACGGCGAGATCTACAACTTCAAGGACATCCGCCGCGAGCTCGAGGCCCAGGGCGCCCGCTTCCAGACCCGCTCCGACACCGAAGTGGTGCTCGAGGCCTACCGGGCCTGGGGCACGGACTGCCTTGCCCGCTTCGACGGCATGTTCGCCTTTGCCCTCTGGGACAGCCAGGCCAGGCGCCTCTTCTGCGCCCGCGACCGCTTCGGCAAGAAGCCCTTCTTCTACACCGTCCAGCAGGGGCGCTTCGTCTTCGCCTCGGAGCTCACCTGCCTCAAGCAGGTGCCGGGACTGGCCTTCACGCTCGATCCCCAGTCCCTCTCGCGCTACCTCGCCTACCAGTACGTGCCCTGCCCCGCCACCATGTTCCGGGAGGCCCGCCAGCTTCCGCCGGCCCACGCCCTGGTGCTCGAGGGCGGAAGACCCGCCGTCTTCCGCTGGTGGGACATGCCCCCAGCCTGCGACAGGGGGCCGGACGAGCGCGAGGCCATGCAGACCCTGCGCAGCCTCATGCAGAAGGCCGTGGCCAGGCGCATGGTGAGCGACGTGCCGCTCGGCGTCTTCCTCTCCGGCGGCATCGACTCCTCCATCGTGGCCGGCCTCATGGCCACCCAGTCGACCAAGCCCATCGAAACCTTTTCCATAGGCTTTACCGAGGCGAGCTACGACGAGAGCGCCTACGCCCGCTGCGTGGCCGAGGCCTTCAAGACCCGCCACCACGAACGCATCCTCTCGGCCGAGGCCTGCGCCGACATCCTGCCCGACGTGGCCGGCGCCATGGACGTCCCCATGGCCGACGCCTCCTGCGCCCCCACGTGGCTGCTCTCCAAGGCCACGCGGGAGCACGTCACCGTCGCCCTTGGCGGCGACGGCGCAGACGAGCTCTGGGCGGGCTACGAGCACTACATCGGCTTCGACATCGCCGAGCGATACAACGCCCTGCCGGAATTCTTGCGCAAAGGCCTCCTCGAGCCCCTCTGCCGGCATCTGCCGGCCTCCTCCGGCTACGTCAACCCCAGGCTCGCAGCCGAAACCTTTCTCCGGGCAGCCGCCAGGCCCGCCTGGCAGCGCATCCAGTCCATGCTCACCGCCTTCACGCCGGACATGCAGGCCGAGATCCTGGCCTCGCCCGACATGGCCTTCCTCAAGGACGAAGCGCTCTTTGCGCCCACCTTCGCCGACTACAGCCACTGGCCCGACGCCAGCCCCCTGAAGCGCGCCTTCCACGTCTACGCGCGCGAATTCCTGCTGGACGACATCCTCGTGAAGGTGGACCGCTGCTCCATGCTCAACTCCCTCGAGGTGCGCGCGCCCTTCCTGGACCGCGACGTCGTGGACTTCGTCTGCCGGCTGCCGGTGCGCTGCAAGCTGCGGGGCTTCAAGCGCAAGTACCTGCTCAAGAAGGCCTTCGCCAGACTGCTGCCGAAGATGATCCTCAAGCGCAACAAGCGGGGCTTCCAGATCCCCGTGGCCCAGTGGCTCAGAGGCCGCATGCGGCCGCTCATGGAAGACCTGCTGGGCAAAGACGCCCTGCTTGCCGACGGCTTCTTTGCGCCGTCGGCCGTGCGCCGGCTCATGGACGACCATGTCGCCGGACGACGCGACCTGCGCGTGCCCCTGTGGACGCTCATGGTCTTCCAGCTCTGGTGGCGCGCCAACGGCACAGGCTCTTGCGGACGGCCCAAGGCCTCCAGCTAAGGCGCCGGCCGCCCTTCCCTCTTCAGGGAAGGGTTCTTATATTGGCGTCACAGGCGTCCGCGATCCCCGCACCCCGCCTCAAGCCCTTCACGGCATACCAAGGAGCCCCCATGAACGGCCATACCAAGACCCTCCTGCTTCTGGCCTCCCTCTCTGGCCTCATTCTCCTCATCGGCGCCATGCTTGGCGGCCGCGGGGGCGTCATGATGGCCTTCCTCTTCGCCCTCGCCATGAACGTGGGCAGCTACTGGTTCTCCGACAAGATAGTGCTGCGCATGTACCATGCCCAGGATCTCTCGCCTTCCGAAGCGCCGCTCATCTACCAGATCGTGGGCGAGCTCGCCCAGAACGCCGGCCTCCCCATGCCGCGCATCGTCCTCGTGCCCGAACAGTCGCCCAACGCCTTCGCCACGGGCCGCGATCCCGAGCATGCCGTGGTGGCTGTGACCGAAGGCCTGCTCAACATCCTCAATCCCGACGAAGTCCGCGGCGTCCTCGGCCACGAAATGGCCCACGTGGCCCACAGGGACATCCTCATCCAGACCATAGCGGGCGTCATGGCAACCACCATCACCTACCTCGCCTACTCCCTCCAGTTCGGCGCCATGTTCGGCGGACGCGGAGGCGACGGCGAACGCAGCAATCCCCTTGCCCTCATCGCCATGGCGATACTTGCGCCCATTGCGGCCTCCGTCATCCAGATGACCATCTCGCGCCAGCGCGAATACCTCGCCGACGAGTGGGGAGCCCAGTTTGCCCGCTCCCCGCAGTCGCTGGCCAACGCCCTGAAGAAGCTCGGCGCCTACTCCGGCCAGATTCCCATGCAGTCCGGCAGCCAGGCCACGGCCAGCATGTTCATCGTCCAGCCGCTCTTCCCCGGACGGTCCATGGCCTCCCTGATGAGCACCCATCCCCCGCTGGAGGAGCGCATCGCCCGTCTCGAGCACATGCAGATGACCGGCCAGTACCCCACCGAGGGGACCCTCTAGGCCAGGCTGAGGAACACGCCCATGCGAAAAATCCTTGCCGTCTGCCTGCTGGCTCTGGGCCTTGGCGCCTGCGCGCCGGCAAAGCAGCCCCAGCTCATCGAGCCAGCCCAGCCCGAACAGACCTACCCGGGCCCTGAGGAGCCCTGCGACAAGGTCTATGCCATCGCGCCCGGCAGCTTCATCATGGAACTGACGCCGGACCCCGAATACGAAGTCGTGCTCGAACCCTCCGTTGCCGAGTTCAGGATCTTCTGCACGCCTGAGGCCGCCCGCGCCTACATCAACAAGGGCATGGCCAGCGGCGCCCTGCAGAAGGGCGACTGGAGGATCTACCAGGTCCAGGGCAGCTACAGCGAGATTGGCAAGGCCAAGGCGCCGGGCGAGTACATCCTCGCCAAGCAGACCACTCTGGTGGACTGGGTGCGCGAGGAACCGCAGACCAGTTCCAAGGGCAGACGGGCCAGCAAGGCAAAACCTTAGCTGAGAACATCTGCCAGCATAAACGCGCCCCATAGCGTCGACAACGCTATGGGGCTGGTGGACTGGGTGCACGAAGCGCCCTGGCCGAAGGCCAGATCCAAGCCCAAGGGCAAGGCTGGCAGATAGCGATGCAGGGGCACGCTGCGCGTGGCAGGTGTCCCAGCTCCTTTGCTTCCTTTGGCACATCGACGGCTTTGCAGCGCGGCCATGCCTGGCATGACAGCATCTGGCCTGCCGTCCAGCCCCTCTGCGCAGAGCTTACCCCTCTCGTCAGGCACGCCTCGACGCACATGCACGAATCCGAGGCACCTGCACAAATCCGATGCCGGCGGAACCTGCCGTGCCTCCGTGCGTGCCGGAAGGCGCTCAGCACAGGGCGTTCGCGCATGCCGTCATCACCAGGGAGACGGACCGCAGGGCGGATCAAGCAAGCGCAGCGCCTCTTTTGCCCCTCTATGAACATAGTCCTGCATCCGCTCAATGGCTTGCTCTGAAACGGGAATGTCGGCATGCCGCTTGAATGCCAGATGCGATGCCGTCTCAAGCATGCGCTCGTGCCGTGGACGAACAAAAATCTCAAGCTGCCTTTCGCGACTAAAGCTACGACAAGATTCGTCTTGTGCAAAAGAAAAGCCGTGATCGAATAAGGGCGCTGGCATAAGAACTTCGCCCGTATTATTGTCAAAGAGCATGCCGAAATTTCCAAGATGCCGATCAGAATTACCTATCAAGGCATCAAAAACCATCATGTCCTCATAGAACTCCACACCCATTGCTTGAGCAAAGGCCACATGCGTTTCCGTCATGCTGAGGGCGTCTACCAGTCCATTCCAGGCGCCATGGGACAGCAGGAAGGCCCCTGCTGGCATAAAGCCGGTCCTTATGTCCGTGAAGGCTTTGCATTCGCACACAGGAGAAAGGATGTCCCCATGCAAGGGACGCAGGACATAGGCCACAGCTTCCAGCCCCATGGCCTCCGCAGCCTGCCAGGCAAACCATTCCATGACTGTTTGGCAGAGACCATCCTGATCAGGCGCATCTTTCTTGGCTAAAAAAATTTCATTTCCACGTTTGAACCAATGTTTTGCCATATCGCCTCCAGTGGAGAATTCTGGAGATCTCGATATTTCAGAGAGCATAGGTATTGGTTCTTCAGAAAAAACTGCCTTAGCAATATCAGGATCAAGCTTGTTTTCATAAAAATTGACGTCTCTCCAATTGTGAGAGCCATCGCTAATCCACCAAACATCATTGAGAGAAAGTCCTAGCGTCACACCCAGAATGCCAAGAGGACCTTCGCTCCTGTGTTTTACCTTATTCAATATTTTCCTGCCAAGAGGCGAAACTCGCGAGTTCAGCCATGCAGCAAGCTGTCTTGGCCCTGCCTGCAGACTAAGAAGCGGAGGAAAAAGCCTGCTATTTTCTTCATAGGCACGTATGACCTTCATGCTATCTGGATAAAATTCCAGCAGTTTTTTTTCTGCTGACATAATGAAGAAGGTCTGAGACATGATGCGCCCCCGTCTTCCAGCTGACAGCGTGCTGACTCGCCGTGGCCTTGGCCCCTCAATGGAGCAGCCGCCCTTGTCTGGCGTTCCTCTGCGGCAAGGCCCCGGACTGCCCTTATCAGGAGCGCCGCGAGCGAGGGGGCCTTGCCACGCAATGCCGCGCTACGAGCGGTAGTCCGAGTTGAGCTTCACGTAGCCAATGCTCAGGTCGGAGGCCTCCAGGGTGTAGCTGCCCGGCCCCTTGCCGATGCAGATGTCCACGGGGATGTCGATTTCCTTGAGCGGAGCCTCAAGCTGGGCGTCGAAGTCGCCGTGCAGGGGCTGGCCTTCGCGGAAGAGCTCGATGCCGCACAGGGAGACGGAGACGGCCTCGGGCTTCATGTAGACGCCGGCACGGCCAATGGCGGCCACGATGCGGCCCCAGTTGGCGTCCATGCCGAACATGGCGGTCTTGACGAGCTGGGAATGGCCGACGGTGCGGGCCACCTGCTCGGCGTCCTTGTCGGAGTCCGCGCCGGTGACGGTAATGTGCATGACCTTGGTGGCGCCCTCGCCGTCCTTGACGAGCATGTGCGCGGTGACGCGCAGTATCTCGGTGAGCTCGCGCTCCAGCACCTGCATGTCCTCGGGCGAGAGGGCCACGCCCGATGCGCCGTTGGCAAGGCCGAGTATGGTGTCGTTGGTGGAGGTGTCGCCGTCGACGGAGACGCGGTTGAAGGTCTTGTTCACGCCGCGCACGAACATGGCCTGCCAGGTGTCTTTGTCGACGGCTGCGTCGGTGAGCACCACGCAGAGCATGGTCGCCATGTTGGGGCAGATCATGCCGGCGCCCTTGGCCATGGTGGTGAGGCGCACCTTCCCGCCCTTGAACTCGAGCTCCTTGAAGGCAAACTTGGGGAAGGCATCGGTGGTCATGAAGGCGCGCGTGAAGCCCTCGGCGTCGCGGGTGCCGAGGCTGGCGACGAGCTCGGGCACGGCCTTTTCCCACTTGTCCATCTTGAGCTGGTCGCCGATGACGCCCGTGGAGAGGGGCATGACGGCCTCGGGCGCGATGCCCAGGGGGCCTGCCACCATGGCCTGGGTGGCATGGCAGTTGGCAATGCCCTCGTCGCCGGTGCAGGCATTGGCCTGGCCGGAGTTGGCGACAACGGCCCGGCAGGAGCCGAAGCGCTTAAGGATGTCCTGGCAGACGAGCACGGGAGCGGCCTTGAAGACATTGGTGGTGAAGACGCCGGCAAGGACGCAGTCCCTGTCGGAGACGATGAGGCCGAGGTCGTCGCGACCCTGGGCCTTGAAGCCCGCGGCGGCCGCGCCGGCCCTGAAGCCGAGGGGCAGGTCGTTTTTCATGGTGGAGTCCTTTCTTGCCGCCGTGCCGGCCCCAAGGAGAGCTTACGGCAGGCCAGCGGCGTAAAAAATGGCGGAAGCCCGCTGGATGCAGACTTCCGCCACGTTCAGTTCACGGGGACGAGGGGTGCGCTACTTGGTCTTGTCGGCCTTGATGGCGTCGGCAATGGCCTGCGGCACGCGCTCGTAGTGGTCGGGCTGCATGGTGAAGGAGGCGCGGCCCTGGGTCTTGGAGCGCAGGTCCGTGGCGTAGCCGAACATGCTGGCCAGCGGAACCTGGCAGCGGACGGACTGGGCGCCGCCGGCGCGGGCCTCCATGTTGACCACGCGGCCGCGGCGGCCGTTGAGGTCGCCCATGACGTCGCCGAGGTATTCCTCGGGCGTCACGACCTCGACGTCCATGATGGGCTCGAGGAGCACGGGATCGGCCTTGGCCATGGCGTCCTTGATGGCCATGGAGCCGGTGACGTAGAAGGCCTGCTCGGAGGAGTCGACTTCATGGTAGGAGCCGAAGACGAGGTTGACCTTGATGTCCACGCAGGGGAAGCCGGCCACGACGCCGCTCTTCATGGCGTCCTGGATGCCCTTGTCGATGGAGGGGATGTATTCCTTGGGAATCACGCCGCCGGTGATGGAGTTGACGAACTCGTAGCCCTTGCCCGGGTTCGGCTCGATCTCGATGACCGCATGGCCGTACTGGCCACGGCCGCCGGACTGCTTGACGTGCTTGGTGTCGGACTTGGCGGGCTTGGAGATGGTCTC
>ODAI011814759.1_pt1 | contig 14208 bp, 15 predicted proteins | sample 1539321 | NCBI WGS metagenome assembly ODAI01 (sample SAMN02144231, study PRJEB22623) | gut metagenome | biome: sheep rumen | host: Ovis aries | place: New Zealand
CGATCATTTCCGTGTTGGACAGAATGACGGTGAGGGGTGTTTTCAGCTCGTGGGAGGCATCTGCGACAAACTGCCGCTGCTTGTCCCAGGTGCGGGCAACCGGACGCACCATCCATCTGGCAAGCAGAAACGAGGTGATGAAAAAACAGATCAGGGCGAAAGCGGAAAGAAGGAGCATGTTGCGTATCTGATCCCGGGCAAACTGGCGGTCGACCTGGGTATCGGCAAATACGTAAAACGTTCCGTTTGGAACGGAATGCCGGAGATAGGCCAGCCGCTCCCTGCCGATTTCACCGCTGTCCTTTTCCTCCTGTGAAAGCTGCGTGATGTATTCCCGGATCTGATCCTCTGTCAGAAAAACAATCTGATTGTTCTCGATATGCAGCTCACCGTCATCGGACAGTGTTGCGGCAGCAACCGGGGTCCGGAACTTTGGATCATGCTCCTCGCGCTGCATCGGAGACCGGACCGCACGGGCAGTCTGCACCTGCAGCATATGATGGACGGAATTGATGGAAAAACCCAGAATCCCCAAAAGAAACAGACACATGACCGTCATAATGACGATGGTAATCTTCCGTCGAAGTTTTGGAATCACGGTTCGCTCACCTCCAGACTGTAACCGATCCGGCGTCTAGCAGTAATCTGAACGCGTGATCCCAGGAGCAGGAGCTTCTTGCGCAGGAAGGAAATATACGCTTCGACATTGTTGTCAACGGCATCGGAATCATATCCCCAGACTTTTGTGAGCAGGGTCTCTTTGGAAACGGGGGAATGGGGATTGAGAAACAGGAGACTCATGATTTCCTTTTCTTTGGCGCTGAGGAGCAGGGAGCGGTCCCTGCAGGTCAGCCGTCCCTCTGTCGGGGAAAAAGAGAGATCATCGAACTGGCGGATTTCCGGGATGATGGCCCCTTTCCGGCGGATAATGGCCCGCAGACAGGCCTGAAATTCCAGCGTTTCAAAGGGCTTGGTCAGGTAGTAGTCGGCGCCGGATTCGAGCCCGCGCACACGGTCTGCCAGTTCAGACCGGGCGGTCAGCATAAGAACAGGCGTTTCAACGTGTTCTGCCCGAATGGTTTTGAGTAAATCAAAACCATTCAGTCCGGGCAGCATCACATCCAGGACGATGGCCTCATAAACGCCGGAAAGTGCCTCGTCAAGCCCCTGATTGCCATCATGACGAATGGCCGCGGTATAGCCCATATCCTCAACAATATCGGCAAGGGTGCCGGCCAGGCGGGGTTCATCTTCTATGATCAGGACGCGCATTGAGTATTCCTTCTCTCACATGGATTGGATTGATAACTGATTTTACCATGGATTTCTGAAAATAGGCTGAAAACGGGCTCGGCGCGCAGCGCCGATATGTCCAATAGATGCACTGGAAAAACACCGGTGCCGAAAGACCGACGATGGATCATAAAGGGCTCGGCGCGCAGCGCCGATATGCCAGACAGGAGAAAACCGTTTTCAGCCGGACAGAAAAAAGCAGAGAATGGTCTCTGCTTTTTCTGTCTGTTGTGGTTTCAGAGCATGGATTCAAAGATCTCATGGCGGGGCGAGGGGATGACGCAGGTGGAAACCAGCGTTCCGTTTTTCCGGCTCGGAACAGTGCCTGCATCAATGGCCGCCTGAACCGCCGCAACCTCTCCGCAAAGCGTGACATAGGATTTCCCGCCAATGCCCAGGCCCAGGCGGACTTCCATCAGATGAACATCTGCTGCTTTTGCCGCCAGGTCTGCGGCGACCACGGCCGCCGCAATGGTATAAAACTCCATGACGCCCATGGCATTGAGACGCGACGGAGGGTTTCCTCCGGCAATGGCCTGAATGACCTGAGGATCCAGGCTGGCAATGGTCAGGTCGTCGACCAGAAATTCTCCGGCCTGGACCTTGCCGGCATCCATGGAAGCAGAGACCGCCGCGACTTCGCCGCAGATAAGAACGGTATATTTGCCGGGGCAGACGGCTCCTGCCTTGAGCAGAGTAACCTCTGCGGCTTTCAGCATGGCATCGCCTGCGATGACGCCGCGGGCGATGCTGTTGGTTTCCAGCAGACCCAAAGAAATCATGAGCTTTTTCCTTTCCTGGATGGAGTTTGGAGGTGATCAGGACCGGGCGCGGATGACGATGAAACCGTTTTCAATCTTGTCAACGGTTCCGCAAATGCTGGCATGGACATCAGCCCCCAGCGCGCCATCGGCCATGCGGCCGATGGTGTCACCCTGCTGTACCGAATCCCCGGCCTGCACACAGGGGACAGCCGGCACACCGATATGCTGTTTGAGAGGAATGCAGACGAAGGGAGCGGTGACGTCAATGCAGTTTTCGGGAACGGGGATATCGTAGCGGCTGGCATGAATTTTGGCCAGTACACGTTCAGAGGGGGCCTGATGATATTCAGCCAGAGCCGGCGGATCTTTCAGCTGAAACGCAGGCTTCTCGCCGGCCTGGCGGAGCTCTGCCTTCTGTTTCTGCTGAATGCGTCTTGGATTAAGTCCCATGGGGCAGGCGTATAATTCACAGATGCCGCATTCCATACACAGCATGGCTGATTTTTCCAGGCGGTTTCCGGCCGCAAAACTGCGCATGGTCAGGTGGGGATAGATGGGATGTCCCAGCAGATGTCGGGGACACAGATCGGTACAGGTCCGGCACTGGATACAGACGGACATTGCCCGTATCCGCATCTGTTCCGGCGGGAGTTCCGCATGGCGGACCAGGAGATGATCTGCCGGAAAGACCAACACGCCGCCGAGGGTTTTTGTGACGACCGTTTCGGTATCCGGAGCGGTAAGGGAGCCCATCATGGGACCGCCAAGGATCAGGCGATAATCCGAAGCCGTTGGTCCGCCTGCCTGCTCCAGCAGAAGCCGGACGGGCATGCCAATCGGAACCCGATAGACACCTGGACGCTTTACCTCGCCGGCAACGGTGATAAACCGCCGGGTAACGGGTTTTCCCTCAAGCGCACGGCGGGCATTGAGGGCCGTGGACACGCTGACCACGGTGCAGCCGACCGAACCGGGCAGTGCGCCCGGCGGAACGGTTCGTCCCGTTGCACTGTGCACCAGGGCCTGCTCATCCCCGATGGGATAAACGGTGGGGAGGAGATGCAGGCGGACGGCAGGTGCCAGGGACAGGGAAGGAAGGGCATCGGTAAGGGCGCGGATCTGGGATTTGTAATGGTCCTTGAGACAGATGACCGCCTCTTTGGCACCGATGATGGAGGCCAGACGGGAGGCGGCCTGCAGCAGCTCCTTAGGATAACGCTGCATCAGGTACTGATCGCTTTTCAGAAGAGGTTCACATTCGGCGCCGTTGATCAGCAGGATCTCAGCCGGAGCAGAGAGCTTTTTAAAGAGAGGAAAGCCGGCTCCGCCGCCGCCCACAACGCCGCCGCTGCGAAGCAGATCCAGATCGTTCATTTTCCCTGTACCTCATGAATATCAATGATGGCCACAATGGCCGCATCAACAGGGGAGTCCTGCTGACCGACCGCTTTGCGGGCAGATGATCCCTGTGCCACCAGAACCATCTCGCCGATGCCTGCGTCAATGGTATCGACGGCGACCAGCTGTTCGCCGGTTGACGTGCCGTCCAGTTTGGAGGGTTCCACGATCATCAGCTTGCGGCCGATGAGGGAGTCCTCCTTGCGGGTTGCCCACAGGTTTCCAACCACTTTAGCGATGAACATCGGTTTAACCTCCGTAAATGAGTGTAATGCCTGCCTCTCTCGCGGTATCTTTGGCCAGCGGGGTGATAATCTGTCCGCGGGAAAGATGAAGAGAGGTACAGCCCGAGGACCGGAGTTTCCGGATATCCTGATCGGTGATCAGCCTGCCGGACAGTTCACAGGGAGGAACCGGAGCGGCAGGCAGGGCATTGGACTGACACGGACCGGCAGAAAACCCGGCTGAGAGGATCTGGCAGGTACAGTCTTTGCCGGCGCCTGCCGCGTTGGCCTCATCCGTGTCCATGTGAAGGGCCAGGGCAGACTGCTCGCTGACGCGCACCGGAACATCCTCCAGAATGAGCGGACGGGTGCCAAGGACGCGCACACTGACCGACTGACCGTGCTGCACGCCGAAAGCAGCGGCATCTGCGGGGGTCATATGAAGATGACGCCGGGCGATGATGGCTGCATTGCGGGTGATGAGTTTATTTCCTGCCTGCAGGGTAATGCAGGCGGCATCCTGCAGTTCGCCGGAGAGGCGAACGGGCGGGGAGATGCCAAGGGTACGGGCATCGGTTGCGGAGATCTCAACCTGAGTGGCCGGGCGTGTCGGTCCCAGAACTGCCACGTTGTCAAGGATGCCCTTTGGGCCGATCAGCCGCACACGGCACTCAGAGAGAAACTGACCGGGCTGTGAAATCTCCCGGACGCAGGTCAGATGATCCAGCCCAAACAGCGCTTTCAGGTCCTCTGCACTGAGGTGTACATGCCGGGCAGACATTTCAGCAGGGATCAGCCTGTCGGAGCATGCTCCGCCTTCGCTCTTCAGGCGGGAGAGAACTTCCCGTACAATGGCTTCAATGGAATCCATGTTGAATACCTCCTGATCAAGGGTGTGCGGCACGCAGCTGAAGGACATAGAAATAGCTGGACAGACGATTCAATGCCATCACCAGGTCCTCCCGGGTGACTTTCTGGCCATCCCAGAAAGCCGTGACCGCCGCCAGTTCCGTTTCGCGGGTAATGGCCCGCAGACGGTTCAGCTGGGCGGCCAGCAGGCCGTGCTCCGGGGCCGGGAGGATGTGGCCGGGGAAGCCGAATTCCTCCGGATGGTGGGAACAGCGGTGAATTTCCTCCGGATTCATCCCCTGGAGTGTCCAGGGGGCCAGCGGGATTTCCCGGACCTCTGCGGCCAGAATGGAACGGGTCAGCTGCAATGCCTCATTCAGCGGCTCGCGCCATTCCGGGGAACAGGTGGTCTGGAGGACAAGAATCTCGCTTTCAAGCGTATCCAGTTTTCCGCGCAGATGAATGCGCGGATGCGTTTTGCAGACCATCTCATGGGCATTCAGATTAGTCATATGCTCCGGCTTGCGCTTTCCGGAGGAGACCGGTGCGGAGGCCGGGGATGGATGCCTGTACAGGCGAAGGTCCATCAGATACTGCCTGGCTGCGGGGGTCAGCCGGCATCCGGCCGGAACCTGATACTGTTCAGGTATTCCGCCGGCAAACTGATCCCGCAGTTCAAGCTCTGTAATGAATCGCATGGTCATCCATCCTTTCTGCGTTTTCTGTCTGTCTTTGCCCGGAAACGGACTTTACCAGAGCAGGATCAGGTGTCCAAATGAGGCAGAATCCCTTCCACTTCATTATGCGGACGCGGGATTACATGCTGGGAAATGAGATTGCCGACGCGCTCGGCTGCAGCGGCACCGGCATCGACGGCCGCCTTCACCGCGCCTACTTCGCCGCGGACCATGACGGTGACCAGTCCGCCGCCGACGTGAACCTTGCCGATGAGGGTGACATCGGCTGCTTTTACCATGGCATCTGCGGCTTCAATGGAGCCGATCAGGCCGCGTGTTTCAATCATGCCAAGCGCAATTCGTTCCTGATTCATCGTGAACCTCCTATTTAGGTTTCCATGTTGGGAAGCAGATTAAGTATCCAGATGCGGCAGAATGCCTTCCACTTCAGGATGCGGACGGGGAATGACGTGTACGGAAACCAGTTCGCCGACGCGCTGGGCAGCGGCAGCACCGGCATCCGTGGCTGCTTTCACGGCACCAACGTCGCCGCGAACCATGACGGTAACCAGTCCGCCGCCGACGTGAACCTTGCCGATCAGGGTGACATTGGCGGCCTCGACCATGGCATCGGCAGCCTCGACGGAGCCGATCAGTCCTTTGGTTTCCACCATGCCAAGAGCAATCTTTTCATAATCCTGACTCATAAAGTACCTCCTCCAGGATTGAACCTGTATATCTATTCATGCCTGCACGACAGGCGGGAAAACATTACTGACCGCGTACCTGACGCAGTACGGCCTGAACAATCCGTTCCATCTCATCCGGGGAGATGGAAGGGGATGGATTGGTCTGGGAACAGGCGGGGCAGCTGCCGGTCCGCTGGCTGACCTCCTCCGGCTCAATCAGGCCGTAGGCGGCCCGCCGGATCTGATACAGGTGATGGACCGTTACATTGTCACTGGTGGCACTGCCGCCCACGGCACCGCATCCCAGGGTAAAGGACGGGCTGATGCCGGTGGTGGCACCAATGCCGCCCTGCGTCGAGCCTGTATTGACCAGAAGCCTTGAGACAGGCTTTTTGAGGACGAAGGTGCGGACCAGCTCCGGATTGTTGGTATGGATGGACAGACTGTGTCCGATTCCGCCGTAACGGAGAAGCTGCAGACAGCGCTCGCAGGCGTGCTGCCAGTCGGGAGCTGTGTAAAAGGCCAGCAGCGGGGAAAGCTTTTCAATGGAGAACGGATATTCTTTTCCCACACCGTCCTGCATGCACAGGATGACTTTCGTATCAGAGGGAACGGGAATACCGGCCATTTTGGCAATCTCCAGGGCGCTCTTGCCTACGATTCGGGGATTGACGGTTTCCGCGCCGGGACGCCGGATAATGGCCTCCAGCTTTTTCTGCTCCTCACCGGATACGAAGTAACCGCCCTGACGCTTGAACTGGGCAATGACCTCATCCCGGATACAGTCCTCCGTGACGACGCTCTGTTCAGAGGCGCAGATGGTGCCGTTGTCAAAGGTTTTGCTGGTAATGATCCGGCGCACCGCATTCGGAATGTCGGCCGTTCGCTCAATATAGGCCGGGACATTTCCGGGGCCGACCCCCAGGGCGGGGGTTCCGCTGGAGTAGGCCGCCTTGACCATGGCGCTGCCGCCGGTGGCAATGATCATGTTGCTGAGCTTCATCAGCTCGTTCGTGCCGCCCAGGGTGGGAATGGTCATCATGGTGACCAGACCATCCGGCGCACCGGCCTCCACGGCGGCCGTATTCAGGATCCGGACTGCCTCCCCGATACAGTTCAGCGCGGAGGGGTGAGGGGAGATGATCAGGGCATTGCCTGCCTTGACGGAGATCAGTGCCTTGAAAATGGTGGTGCTGGTGGGATTGGTGCTGGGAACCAGACCGGCTACGACGCCGACAGGCACCGCGACTTCCAGCATCTTCTTTTCGGTATCCTCACGGATGATCCCGATGGTTTTTTCATTCTTGATAAAATCGTAAACGGTGCGGGCCGCAAACAGATTCTTTGTGATTTTGTCGTTTTCTTTGCCAAAACCGGTATCGCGGATGGCCATCTGCGCCAGTTTCTGCGCAGCCTGTTCTGCGGCAGAGGCCATGGAGGCCACGATACGGTCCACCTGCTGCTGGTCCATTTCAGCCAGCACCGCCTGGGCGGCTTTTGCTTTTCTTACCAGGTCACGCGCTTCCTGAATGGAGGCAAGGTCCTTGTCCAGTTCCATGGCGTTCGCTTCCTTTCTTTATCCGGAATGGGGATTATTTTCTGTAATAGGTTTCAAGCGCAGTCAGCAGCTGTGCTTTGGTCGCGTAACGGATACTGTTGGGCTTGAGCGGGAAATCGGGCAGTTTGCGAACGAAGCTTCGCAGATCAATGACCCGCCAGCCGGCGAGTTCCTCAAGATCCGGCAGAGGCTTCGGAGCCTCGGGTGCCGGGTTCTCTGTCTGTTCGGGCAGGACCTCCGGCTCCGGTTTCTGGGCATCCGCATCGGCGGGGGCGGAGGGGGCCTTTTGACAACGCTGCAGTTCCCGCCGTCCGCCCTCGCAGCCGCCGCAGGCGGCACATCCGCCGCTGTGGCGCCGGCCCGGACCAACGGAGGGATCACTGGCCAGCATGCAGAAAACCTCGGGCATGGCACGGGGGATGACATGTGCACTGAGCACATGACCGACCCGCTGTGCCGCCATGGCACCGGCATCGACTGCCGCCTGAACGGCAGCAACACTGCCCTCAAAACGGACCATGACCAGACCGCCGCGGACGTAGTCCGTTCCCAGCAGGTGCACATCGGCGGCTTTCAATCCGGCATCTGCCGCCTCTATGGCCGTCAGCAGTCCGCTTGTTTCAATCATTCCCAGAGCGGTTATTTCCATGCGCCGCCTCCTCTGTTCCAGAGTTTGATCTTCCGGCACTGCTGCTTTTCCGGTGCTCACACCTGACCAAAGCCGCTGTGCACTGGCCGACTCAATTCAGTTAGATGGTTGATACAAATGCTTCGACGATTGCCATTTATCCGTTTTCTTCCCATAAATACACAATTACTCGCTCCACCTGACCGGATGATTGGCCACATCAATGACCGCCCGGGCGAAAGCTTCGCAGGCTGCCTGGCAGTCCGACTGGGAACCGGTCAGGAGTCCGCCTCCGAAATTCGTCGGAGAGGGAGGACCATAAAAGGACACAATACGGACCTGTGCCGCCTTCAGGGCCTTATCCATTGCGTAGATGCTCTCAAGAGGCGGAGCAATGAGATAGGCCAGCGGGCTGCCCTCCGGAATGCCGCATTGAGCGGACAGATAACTGCCTGTCCGGCTGATGCAGTGGGCATAATAGACCACACTGTCATCCGCAGTGGCGGAATAGAAACAGGCATCGTGCTGGATCATCTGCCGGGCGGCTTCAAGACCGCTCTGGACCTCATCCGGTGAGGGACCCGCCAGGATGCCCAGAAACTCACCTGCCAGGGACGTATTGGCATTTGCCGCACCGGCATACATGGACTGGGCATAGCAGACGGAAACACTGGCTTTCTTGGTTGCCTCATCCAGCGCCGTGTATCCGACGTCATCACTGTCACAGGTAATAAGGCCAAGGGAACAGATCCCGGGGGCAAGTTTCAGCTGCTCTTTGAGGCCGGAATCCACCCGCGGAATCAGACGCACGGCAAGTACATTTGCCGGCATACGGTCACCCTGCAAGCAGATCCCTCCTTCTCATGATCGTTTTGGATGATTCAGTTTTGTCCTGGCCCGGCTTAGACAAACGGCCATTTCGTGCCAGGAACTGTTCATTGTTCTCTCAGAAGTAACCTGTCCGGATATCCGGAGATCATACGGGCAGATCGGTTCCGCTGGCCTTTTTCTCCATCATCAGCAGAATCAGGTCAACGATATGCGCACCGGCCTCGACGGCGGGCGTTCCGCCCCGGTGAATATTTGCCAGAACGGTACGGCGGCTCTCCGCCATTCCGACCGTTGGCCGGTAGGCGATATAGGCGCTCATGCTTTCTGCCGTAACCAGACCGGGACGTTCGCCCAGCAGGACACAGACAACATCTGCATCGGTGGCTGCGCCAATCTGATCTTCCGTGGCCACGCGCCCGAACCGGACGAAGAACGGATCATTCACCCGCAGACCGGCGGCCGCAAGGCCGTCATGGATGACCGGAAGAATATTGGCGGCATTGGCAGTGACGGCACTGGATGAAAGACCGTCTGCCAGATAGAGCACGACCTGTGTGCCTTTCGGGACAGAGGCGGCAATTCTGGCGAGAGTTTCCGGCGGGAAAACCCGTCCTTTATCCGGACGTGTCAGAAATTCCTCCCGGTTTTCACAGGAAGTCTGAAAAACAGGGAGATGCATGTCCTGCAAAAAGGTTTCCGGAACATCCGAAAAGACGGCATCCTGGGCGGCAGCATGATCCGCCTGGAAACGGAGCATGGTTTCTGTCCGGTAACGTGCACCCGCGTGTCCCGTACCGATGCGGGCAGGGGTGCGTTCCTTCATGGCCAGGAATGCAGCCTGATCATGCGCGTGCTCTACCAGATACTGCCGGCGCAGGTCGACGGCGGAGATATCGGGAAGGGGATCTCCGGAACCGGCCGGAGCCGGCGGTGCAGGGGAATCCTGCCCGAGCTGACGGAGCACCTGCTCAATGACAGCGCGAATCTCCTGTTCGGTCATGTGCATTCCTCCTCTTCAGGCCTCACAGTTATCACTTGCCGGAGCAACATTGTATGAGACCTGGATCTGATCAACTGTCGCTGCGCGACAGGGCGACTTCTTGATTGATGGGTTTTTCGGCTTTTCAGAAAGGATCATCCTGCCGTACAGCGGCCGAATTAAAGGAAAATCGACGCATCCCCGGCATTGGGACCGAGACGGCCGTTTTGCCAGAAGCCCCATTTTTCCATCCATTTTTCAAAGGCGGAAATGGGCCGCAGGTGCATGGTTTCCCGAATGGCCGCAATGTCATGATAGCTGGTGGACTGGTAATTGAGCATGACATCATCCCCGTGGGGGACGCCCATGAAGTAATTACAGCCGGCGGCCGCAAGGAGAACCGCCAGATTCTCATTGTCATACTGATCCGCACGCATGTGATTGGTATAACAGCAGTCACAGCCCATGGGAAGGCCGTGGAGCTTGCCCATGAAATGATCTTCAAGTCCGGCGCGGATAAACTGACGGTTGTCATACAGGTATTCCGGGCCGATAAATCCCACTACCGTGTTGACCAGGAACGGACTGAAATGCCGGGCAAACCCATAGCACCGGGCTTCCATGGTCACCTGATCCCAGCCGTTATGGGCATCACTGGAAAGTTCACTGCCCTGGCCGGTTTCGAAATACAGCTGATTGGGTCCGTGACTGGTTCCCTCTCTTGCCATGAGGTCTTTCGCCTCGGCGATCATGGCATTGCTGATGCCAAAGGCGGCGTTTCCCTTTTCAGAACCGGCAATGCTCTGGAAGATCAGATCGCAGGGAGCACCCTGCCGGACCGCTTCCATTCCGGTGGTCACATGGGCCAGTACACAGATCTGCGTGGGAATCTCATACTTGTTTTTCAGTTCGGAGAAACGGTTCAGAATGGCCTTCACGCTTTCCGTGGATGCATCCACGGGATTGAGGCCGATGACGGCGTCGCCGACACCATAGGTGAGGCCCTCCAGAGTGGAGGCGGTAATGCCCTCCACATCATCCGTGGGATGATTGGGCTGAAGCCGGGCACTGAGCGTCCCTTCCTCGCCGATGGTCGTCACACAGGTGGCCGTGACGCGCATTTTCCTGGCGGCATAGATCAGGTCCAGGTTGCTCATCAGCTTGCATACAGCGGCGATGACCTCACTGGACAATCCGCGGCGCAAAACGGCCAGTTCCTCCGATGTGGCAGAGAGGATATATTCCCGCAGCGCCCCAATGGTCATATCCTGAAAGCGGCGGTAAATGGTGGTGTTCAGATCATCCAGAATCAGCCGGGTCACCTCGTCCCTCTCATAGGGAACCGCCGGATTTTCACAGATGTCCTTTACGGTCAGATGACTGAGCACGACGCGGGCAGCGACCCGCTCCTGAGGGGAGTCTGCTGCGACACCGGCCAGGCGGTCACCGGATTTTTCGTCATTGGCCTTTCCCATTACCTCCCGGATCTCCCGGAAGGTATAGGTATGTCCGCCTAAAGTAACACTGAGCCGCATGTTAGTTCCTCCCTGTATCCTGTGAAAAAGCAAATGTTTTGACAATAACGGGAACGACACGTCCGCCGCTCAGAGGTTCACCGATGTCAACCGTGTCCCCGTACATCAGTTCGATCCCATCCAGGCAGAGAAAGGGGGTTCCCTTCGGCCAGCAGCGTGACAGTGCCTGCCCCAGTGCCTTGGCCATATCCTCCCTGAGAATCAGGACCTTCAGACCGGTGGCCTGCATGGCAGAGGCGATTTCCCGTGCTGCGGCCGTGAGGTCGGCGAAGGTGGGGGAGGCAATGCCCTCCATGTACAGCGCACATTCTCCCTCAAAGATCCGAAGCTGATCCGAGATGGCCCCGGCCAGTCCCGGGATATCCGCGGCGGAGGAAAAGGGCACCTTGGCCACAGGCAGGGACGGCAGGGGAAAATGAATGCCGCTGAACTGAACGGTGCTGCCGGAAACGGCAACGCTGTACGCACCGGCCCCGATGACGGTTGCGTGAATGGTTTCCGCCGGACGGAGCACGCGTTGTTTTTCAAAGAAGAGAGAGCGGGCCAGCGCATGGCCCAGGGCTTCGCCCAGATCACAGAACGGATTTCGCTCCGGGGACAGGCCGTAGATACAGTCGGCGACGCCGCCCGAGAAGGTGAACAGTTCTGCATCCGGATGCTCCGGCAGTTCATGCTCCACAGTCAGCGCATGATACAGATCTGTCCGGGGCCGCAGACCGGCCGCCTCCTCAAGAACCTGAGCCATCCGCTGTGCCAGACGGGCCTGATCCGCATCTGAAAGCGCGATCCCTGTCCGGAGGGGAATGCCCGTATCAAGGGCAATCTGTTCCATGGCAGGAGTAAAAGAGAGCACGGTATGCTGGTCTTCCGTAAAGCGAAGCAGACGTCCGCCCACATTGAGACATCCGTCGGCAACCGGATCGCCGCCGGAAAACAGCGCCATATTGGTGGTTCCGCCGCCAATGTCCAGGTTCAGTACCCGGCGTCCCCTGTGCAGGGAAAGATCTGCGGCGCCGGAGCCGCGTCCTGCCAGGATGCTCTCAAGGGACGGACCGGCGGTAGCGACTACAAAATCACCCGCCAGCTGGGATAATGCCTGGGTAACTGCTTTTGCATTGGCCTTTCGGGCGGTTTCACCGGTAATAATGACCGCGCCCAGACGGATATCGGCCGGGGAAATGCCTGCCTGATGGTAGGCGTTTCGGACGATGTCCTCAAGGGCTGGAGCATCGATGGTGTCACTGCTGAGAAGCGGGGTGAGCACCAGGGGAGCACGGTAGAGGATCTTCTTTTCTGTAATCCGGATGCGGGGAACGGAAAACGCCGAGGCGGTGTTGCTCAGCGTCAGCTGACTGAACACGCACTGTGTGGTGGAGGTACCAATGTCAATTCCGACACTGAGCAGCTGTTCTTCCCGCATTGAAGGTGCCTCCTTAAATAAACGGTGACTGGATCTTTCGGCACCGCTGGTTTCCGGTGCTCATATTTGACAGATCGACGCTGCGCCTCGAGCCCGCACCTGCCTGCATTTGGCCGTTGAGCATGGGCTCTGGTAAGACAGAGACGAAGTGTTAAATCTCTCCAAAACGTATATACCACACGCTGTAAGTTTTGTCAACGTGAAAAGAAATTATCGGGAAAATCGCTTCCTTGACAGAGGCAAATTGCAACATTATAATACCGTTAAATTTGGTACAACGCAACAGCATTTTTCTCTTTTTGGCAAAGAAAAATGCGGACAGGCGGTGAACAATGAACTGGATGAGAACGGAGATGGAACGGCCGGGACAAAGGGAGCAGTTTCGGGATGCTCTCCTGCGCGGGGATCGGCCTGCCGTGGAAGAAATGATCCGTCAGGGGCAGGCAAATGTTCCGTACTGGCGGGATGAACTGCTGGGGGAACTGACGGAGCAGTATCTTGAGGGGACTGTCCCATTCTCTCAGCTGACAGTCCTTGCCGAGGCAGCTGCGGCACTGGCGGAGCATTTGCCGCCGGTGGCCGTATGCGGAAGCCTGGCGGGAAATCCCGGGGATACGGGGCGGAACTTCATTCAGATGCTCTTTCGCGCTTGGGGCGTTCCGACACTGGATCTTGGTGCGGATGTTCCGGCAGATCACTTTCTGGATGCTGTTTCGGGGCAGGGAATCCGGTTCGTCATTGCCGCAGCCTTTTCCGCGGATGATGCCGGCGCAGCCATGCTCCTGCACCAGAAAGCGGTGGAGCGGGGAATCCGGGATCGGTTTGATCTGCTGGTCTGCGGTGCGAAGCTGACGGAAGAAACCGGGAAGAAGCTGCAGCTGGCGTGCATGGATCACCGGGCGGCGGCCGTGGCCAGATGGGTGGTGCAGACATGGAAAAACAGATGATCTTTCCGGCAAACCGGTTTGCGCTTGTACCGGACAGGGATGAGGTGTTTTCCTGGCTGCAGTGTGATGCAGGCCCGTGCCGGGCTGCATTTGAGAGAGAGTGGGTACCGGCCCTGCAGATGCTGGAGGAGACGATGGCACCTGTGGCGGTATGCGCGCAGCGGAATGCGAATGCACTGACCGTCTTTCTGACCATAGGGATGGAAACGGAAAAGCGCGTGACGGCACTGTTTCGGGAGGAGCGATACATTCTGGGCAGCCTGCTGAATACCCTTTGTGATGAGATGCTTTTCCAGATGGACAGTCAGCTGGCAAATATTCTGCAAAGGGAACTGGCCTCAGAGCATCTGTATATGGCCGAGCGGCTGGAGCCCCGGGTGCATCTGTCTCCGGAAACGCTGCAGGCTGACTTCGGC
>ODAI011707682.1_pt1 | contig 14207 bp, 10 predicted proteins | sample 1539321 | NCBI WGS metagenome assembly ODAI01 (sample SAMN02144231, study PRJEB22623) | gut metagenome | biome: sheep rumen | host: Ovis aries | place: New Zealand
ACATGTGCATCCATCGATTGCATCAAGGATTTTACTGTTGGCATCTGAATGGACAAGTGCGATACCGAGATCCGCACGGAGATAACCCTCGTCATGCCATTCATTCTTTTCGTGCCATGCAGGTTCAACATCTATTTCAAGGTCATCATTTATTGATACATAGTATTCCTTTGTGTACCTATTCCACGAAGGGGAATACAGTTCAACACAGTTAAATGTTGTCCCTTCAATGCACGCCAATTCTTTGACTAGACGTTTTGCATCTTCATAGAAGACAACTGTATAAACATTTTTTCCAATTTCCGCCATATTAACCATGCACATGGCAAGGTCTAAATGAGTTTCGAAACTCAAATCAAAATTCGTCATCATAATCTTCTAAATCCCCCACTATTCCCTCTTTTACCGCTCTTTTAACGGGGATGCCCATTTTACATCTCGCCGTCTTCATAGCCTCATATTCTTCGTACTTTCCTGTTCTTGGATTGTAGCCCTTGCGGTCTTTCCTGTCGGCAACCCAAAAAGTGCAAAAACCTCTAAGATTTACTTCGTTGCCATTGACAAGTTCCTCAGTAACGATTCCTTTCATGGCTTCCAAAACCCTGTCAATATGATATTTTGGCAGATTGATTTTCTTTGAGATTTTTTTTGATAACTCAGATTGTACCATCTCTACCTCTCTCTCTTTTTTAATCAACTTTCACATCGTAGATGCACACAAGCCCGTCATCGTCAACCACTGATACCGTTTGTTCCGGGCGGTTCTTCAGCCTCCTGTCAAGACAGTAGTTGTCTGAACCAGATACGCAGCCTGACTGGATGACCTTCGCATCATAGATTGTAGTCATTGCATTTGTATGTCTATGCCCCATTAGAACGATGTCTGGCTTAATGCCAAAAATCATCGTAAATCTCTGCACTACATTACTGATTTCATCTTTATCGCCATGTACTCCAAAAACATTGGAATTGCGTACCTTGAATATTGCTACATCACAATCTTTCATATTATCTTCAATGACTATCGATGTGTAATTCTGAAGACTTGCTTTTAGATAGTGCGGAAGTAGAACATCAAAGTTCTCTCCACGAAGAGACATTTCCTTATTAGCAACAACTCTTGAATGGTTGCCCGGCGTGACGTAAACATATACCTTATTAAACTTCTTTGAAACTTCTGCTAAGAACTCTGAAAGCAGTGAAGACACGTAGATGAACTGCTCGACTACATTCTCGTTATTTTCAATCCTAAGTTCGTGATGAATGAGTCCTGACAGAATCTCGCCAATCACGACATAACAGTTTTGTGAATTGTGCCGTTTCTGTATTACGAACAATTGGTCTAAATAATTCCACAGTCTCTCACGCAGAATATCCATGTTGAAGCGGTTATACCAATGGTCTATGTCAATTCCTGCGTGCAAGTCCGTAATGTGGCAGATAAGGTCATTATCGGTTGACAGATAATCTTTTTCTGTATACTCAAGTTTCAAAGGCTCTACTTTTTGAATCTGCCTTGAAACCAAATCAATATATGCTTCCTTTCGTGCCTGTTCACGAAGCGCACGGTTCAACTCAGTACGCTCATCAGAAAGTTTTTGTTTTTCTATTTGCAAGGCGTGCTTGGCTTCTAGCAATTCTCTAATGCGTTCATCTTCAGATGTGTATTTATCAAAAACACCAGCATTGAAAAGTTTTACCGCACACTGATAGAGTTTTCTATATGCAGACTCACTCCTGTACTCGGATTCGTCTTCCCTGAACTCACGGTTCATGATGTCAGCAATCCCATTCCAGTCAAGGTCAATCAGTCCTGAGTCTTTAGCTTGTCCAAGACGCCATAGGTATTGTTCCTCGTTTTCCCCAGCTTTTCTGTTTAAACTCTTATCCATCTAACCCCTCAAAGGTCTACATCCCCTGAGATGTAGAAACCGCTCATATTATTCTTTTGGCAAAAATCAATAATCTTTTTCTTTATAGATGCATCCGTTGTATACTCAAGCAGAAAAGCACCGATGCCGTGACGAAGAAGACGGATCATGTAGGATTCGTACCACTTATTCATCTCTGATGTCTGTTTCCCAAATTTGCCTTTGCCATCATAATCCTTGATGAGGCTGATAACTTCTTCCTGAGTAACACCATCTATAAATGTGATTGATTTGTGATTTTTGTCTGAATCCATAAGTTTAGAAATATACTCTGAACCGCCATTAATCATGACGTAGCCACCAAGCGCCTTGATTGACTTCAAGACGCTTGTAATGGCATTGTACATTTCTGAACTTTTATGATATTCATAAACGTCTACATTATCGCACCACCACCCGTCAAAGCCCATCGCTTTGATTTCTTTTGCCCTATTGACGCACCACTTTTTTGCTTCTTCTTTTCTCAAATCGAGATACCACTCGTGATGCCAGTCTTCTAATCTGCTTAGACGGAATGGCTTTAACGTGCTGTAATATGGACGTTCATCAGAAACGGAGCCAACTGAGATATAACCCAACAGCATGTCTCCGTGTTTCTTTAACTTTTTGATTTCCTCTAAGGTATAATCTTCTGGCTCAATGACTAATATCTTGTTAGACCTTGCGTCATTCCCTATAGCTTTTGTGGTAAGCATAACTTTATAGCCAGAAGTTTGAGTCTCAATTTTTTCCTCAATGATTGTAGCAGTAGGAAAGATTTTTCTTACTAATGCAAGAGTCTTCTTTGCGTTTTCTTCATCTCGGAAAGCACCGCATTGAACCCTGTAGAGAGCGCCGAATGGAACGAGAACGCCATTGAACCCGACATCTTTAACTTCTTTCAATTTTCTTTTGGCATTTTCGATATTTGAAAAAGAGCCAACCTGAACTTTGTATAACAATTCGCCCATTACGAACACTCCTTAATGATTTATATTTATAGTCTTGCGACTGATGGAAACGGGTTTTTGGTCTCCGTCCCGACCAACGGGTGCTGACTATTATTTCGTAAAAGTAGCACTGATATTTTTCTTCGAAGAAGAAAGCGTCATTTTGTTGCCAATACAATTTATATAAATATCACCGTTCTCGTAGTTGCGTGCTACGATAGCACCTACAGCTTCAAGCCGTTTGCGAGTAGTGCCACGTCCAGACTTCATTCTGTGGTGATAATTCCAAAATGCAATCTTAGGTCTGACAGCTTCACAGATTGCAGTATTGCAAGCATTAGCATCGCCATGCCACTGACACTTAAAGATGTCTGCTTCAAGGTTTTTAATCTCTTTGATTAAGAGATTATTTCCCTCATTCTGTAAATCGCCAGCTGTATGATATTTCCAAATTCCATCGAGAGTGAATACAAGTACGACAGACTGGTTATTTACAAAATGATGGCTGTCGTGTTCTCTCAGCTTATTTGCAGGTGCTTGCCAAATGCAATTACACTTGATTTTACCGATCGCAAATGCGCTTCCTTTTTTCAGATAAGTACACGAAGCACCGTACTTTTTCGCTTTCCTTTCCTGATTCCTGATTCTGTCACCGTAACTCTTCTGATGTTTATCAAGTTCGGTGCAGTCTGGGAGATACAGTGCGTCAACCCTAAAGTTCTTGAATACTTCTGTCAGGAATCCGTAATGATCGCCGTGAGCATGTGACACAACAACGGCATCTATCTTTGTAACACCAGCCTTTTTCAACTTTTTTATTGTGTCGCATCCGTTCATTCCAGTGTCTATAAGAATGACATGTTGTATATTGTCATCTTTATCGTATTGGATGATGGCTGTTGCATCGCCGTATTTTGATTCACAGGTTTCTGTAAACCAAATTCCCCAAACCATTATCCTTGGATGTTCCTGTTCCTCGACAGGTTTTGTCTCCTGCTTTTCAGGTTCTTTTGGCTTTTCTTCATGTTTAACAAAATATTCAACAATGACAGATTTGAACCCACGATGTTTCAGATTTTCCTGCATAGTCTGTGCATTCTTGATCTTTATATAAGCACCAACCTGAACTTTGTACAAAGCCCCAGATTTGACAACTATCGGATTAAATCCCTTTTTCTTCAGCTTCTTTAGAAGTCTGTCGGCATTTATCTTTAAGAGAAAAGCGCCGACCTGAACTTTATAAATTACTATATTCGCCATCAGTCATCCTCCAACACAGTAGCTTTGCTGATTTTGCTATTAACAATATCGGCAGCAATACTGTTCGCTTTTTCTCTTGAATCAATTCCATATACGGCGACTTTGTAAAGCGTATCAATCTGCTTTACACATACGCCGAATCCTGCTTTCTTCAGTTTTCCTGCAAGCCTATCAGCATTCGCCTTGACGCCGAAAGCACCACACTGAACTTTGTAGATGCTAGTGTCTTCCTTTTTTTGCGCTTCAACTTTCACTGTTTTGTCTGCGAATTTGTCATAGAAAGCGTTGCCAAAAGAAGCACGGGCGTTCTTGACAGAACTACCCTGATTCGCAGGTTTTTCAAAATCGGTCAGCACAATAGTAGACGCCTCGTAAACACTCTTTGCGTTTTTGAGGACAGACATTGTTCTGGCGTAGTTCTGAAGTTCTTTCCACAGGAACTCAAGCTGCATGACTAAATCCGCAATAGATTTGCCTTGAGATTTTGCATAATCATAGAGTCCTGCTTTTCTCGTGTGCCATGTCCACTGTGCGAGACCATAGCCAGCAGAATCGTGTGCGAATTTGTTTCTCGAATAGGATCCGTCATCAACCTTCTTCGTGTATGTTTCGTCAGAGCCAAGTCTGCCCTCGAAATTGTTCTGAAGGTTGTCAGGACGGAGATTGCTCTCTGCTTTGAGATTTCCCATGAGACCTGCAATGGCAAAATCGTTCAAACCTTTTGACTTGAAGAAATCCCAGATTGTGGCATCATTCTCTTTTGCAGAGACGCTGTTTGAGACGCTCTTTGGAATTTCAACTTTTGCTTCTGCTTTCTGTGGCTTCTCAGATGAGAGTTTTTTTGTTACTTCATCGGCGACATCACCTAAACGAGAGTAGAGCCAGTCGCCCGGGCATGACTTATTAGCAAACCACCTGTGAACCGTGATAATCATTTCGTTGCTTTTTGGCTCATAACTTAAAGATTTCTCTTTATTGCCAAACCAAATTAACTTATTTTTTCCATTTCTTTGGCAAATATCTACACACAGATCAATTAGTTTGTTATAAACCTTATCGTTCATCCAATACGGATGATACGTGTTGGACGCACATTCAATCGTGACCGCACGTTGGTCGTTTGAGTTTGAACTTGTACACCAACTTCTGTTTTTCTCTTCGACATACATGCCTACTCGTCCATCTTTGTCAATTCCGTAATTGGATGATGCTTCTTTGTTTGGACTCGCAAAAATCGCACCAAGCGATTCGGCAGTCACCTGACCGACAACACAGTGTGGTGAAATGCGGTCAATAGTATGTGTTCTTTTCCCTGAGTGATTTGGACTCAACCTCGTGTAAACAACCAATGGACTATTCGTATATCCCATATAATCCCCCTTATATATTCACAAGTAATAATTTGCATTATTCTAAAAAATAATAACGACAGCAGTAGGATTTGAACCTACGGAACGATATGTTCTCTGGTTTTCAAGACCAGTGCATTAAGCCTCTCTGCCATGCTGTCTGATTTTGAGCATAAAAAAAGCAAGGTTTCCCTTGCTTTGTATATTGCAGCGCACCCGATACAACAATTCTGCAAATACCGAGTGCGCCAGAGAAGAGAGAGACTAAAAGAGATAAGAATAAAGGAACGGTATATTATATATATACCATATAAGTATTATAGTTAATTAGTACCACAGTTTGCTTTTATACAACCATTTTCCGTTGTTTTCGTTTCTTTTCTCTCCAAATCCTTCTTTTCTCTTCCGCATGACATGCAGGACACCGAATTGTCCTTGCCCTCATTTTGATTACAATATCTTTTCCACAATCAACGCATTGTCTAACTCTTAGACCTTGCGCTTTTAATGTGTTCTCTAATCCATTATCCGCACATTTATAGCAAAGTTTATCTACATTATCTTCTTCACACAAAGTTAAACATCCACACTTATCACACTCTATTACATTTTTACCTTTGTACAAATCGAACACGATAGAAGAGTTTTCTGATACTCGGAACGACTTAAACAAGTTATCACTATCAAAACAGGCAAATGGTATTTTGACTTTGTTCTTGTAGATGTAAATAAACCGTTCAGATTTCAACTTATCCATTAGCAGTTCATATTCTTCGCCTGTAATTTTTACTCCACTTATTTTGCGGAATGGAATCTTGTCGATTTTAATATATTGGTCATCCGCATATTGTCTTCTGAGTTTGTAGAATATCAACAATGCGGTCAGATGCCTTTTGGCTGAATACGAATCCATGCTGTCGCCAAAATCTATCGAGTCTAATTTATCTATTGTGGCTAATTCGCTCTCATAAATATCCACAACAGGATTTTGATAATCTTTTTCCAAAAGTTCTGTTGGGGTATTAATCAAGCTATCATACATAGATTCAGCCAAATTAATTACTTCACCTATAATTTTCTTCGACTCATCTTTCGCCATGTCAAGAATATCTTGCATTATCTTTTGCTTAGAGTCTTTATGTAAAATGCAATAGCCAATATAGTAATTCAGCTTGAAATAAGTGCTACCATTCTTAGTTTTTGTGAAATTTTCTTTCAATTCAGCTATGTATGATTCAACGTCTAATATTAATGGGCGCTTCCCTTTGTATTTATACACAGAGAAATGTTTGTTTTTCATACCCTCATTTCCACCTTGGCACAGATTATAATACTGTGGATTATCGTAAGCATTCACTTTCTCAATTTCTTTAAACTCTGCGTCCAATGCTTCTTGCTCGGTTTCGTACTGACCAATGACCCTTCTTGAAAAATTTCTTCTGCCGTATTTACTCAATGCTTTCAGCATTAGAACTCCGCTCCCATAGTAGTCATCTTTCAGGAACGGAAGTCCTGTTGAATGTTTACCGATGTATTTCTTGCCGTTGACCTTGTTAGTTGTCTCGTAAACATAATGATTCATCCTTTCGCCTTTGCCCTCAACTTACGCATATTTTCTCTTTTGATTCTTTTCCTTTCCTCTGCATGGCACGCAGGACACCGAATAGTCCTCGACCTCATCTTGACCTGAAACTCTTCACCGCAGTCTACACAATATCTAACCTTCATACCATCTTCTACAGGTGGCATACAATCTGAACAATACTTTCTTGTATTATTTTTAGAGCCTTTAATTAAACGTCCGCACTCAGCACATCTGACATAATTCTCGCCAAGATATTTAAGGTATTCATACCCTAGTTCTCTATAATCAGTGATAGAGAGGACTTTTTCAGATTCGTCATCGATAAAAGTTACCCTGTTGGACAGATTGCCAGTCTGCTTTGGGAATTGTAATAGACCAAGCACCATTAAATCGTGAAGCATGAAGTCTCTGTCCGGGACGCTGCGCTTCACCCTTGCAAGTTCGAATATCTCCTTTGCGTCATTGTTTGTCCATCCGTTGTTTTTCTCGTTCCTCTGGTTTTTCAATTTCGCAAGACACAGAAGAGTGAAGATGACTTGCTCCATGTCTCTGTTGCCAATAGACTGAATCTTTTCGAGTTCAGACTTCGTGATCCATACGCAGTCATCTTCATATAGTTTCTGTTTCCCAGCCCTCTTCGCAATCCGCTCGATAGTGTCTTCCCACTGCATCTTACTTGCGATATACCGCAGATTATAATTTTTCCTCATGTAGTCATTCAGAAAGTCTTCGATTTTCTGCCGTCTATAACCGAGAACATGATACAGATACTTCGCAAGCATGTTCAGCGTTACATACGGCTTCTCGTCCATCTCATTATTTTTCAAGTAGTGTTCTTCGACATAAGTTTTTTCATTCAATACTATCATCTTCATCCCCCACGCTCATATCCACAGAAACCATATCAAAAGTCTCACCGCCAAACTCAAACTCAGTTCCGCCACGTTTTGGAAATGATATGACTCCTTTCTGTTCAATCAGATTCTCTACAATCGCATCACCGACAATATCCCATGCGAACTGTTTCAAGTTTTCGTTTTGATAACACAAATCAAGAATGATGTCGCACAGTTCCTTCTCGTTTGGGCAGATGGCTCTGCACTCACCTTTGAACTTTTCAATAAACAGTTCTTTCGTGTATTTCAGGTCATCGCCGTCATACCCGGAAGAAGACATCCTCTGTCTGAATGATTCGAGTTCTGTTTTGTATGTATCATAAATCTTTGCGACTTCATTAAAACTCTTTCTTGAGTATTCAACATGACACTTGAGGATATCGTAGTCGAAATCGCCGTCATCGACATTATTGCCAATACGATTAGGGAATACATCCTCGAAAATCCAACATATCCTGTTAATAACGCAAGGGTTCATGCCGACACCCATACCTTTTTCGTAATATTTCAAATACTCCCCTACACCATCGGCGGTACGGTCTAACTCTTTTATGCTGTTTACATTGAACTTCTTGCGGACATCGTGTTCGCAGTTCCGCTCCCAAGAGAGGTAATCTTTGCGGAGATGAGGATAGACGTAGGTCATGAAGTATGGTTTGTGGGCGGCTATGATGTTTGTATTGAGTTGATGTCTTTCAGGATCCTCTTTGGATTCGTTTTCTCGGTTTGCAGATGTTGAGTACCAGTATGGGGGCATTGGTTTTGCAATGATGCCCTTAATCCGATCGATCGTCGCCTGCTGGGCAGCTTGACCACACATGATTCTATATTGCAGTTCTTTATATTCTTTTGAATCTTTTTCGAACCCTGCCTGAACTTCAAACATACTCGTTACATGATTGGTGACTACGCCAATCTCATCATTGAATCCTAATTTATTTGCCGAAATAATATCTTCTTCTGTCGGCACTTTCTTTTCTGCATTTCGTTGCATACATATGATGGTCGGCGGATTCAGTGTGTTTTTCAAAATCACTGGATTGTCCGTGACCATATTGGTATCACCCAATTGCACCCTCGGTTTCCCGATATTTCAATACAGGTTTAGACTATATCTTCTGTTAATATCCTGTCACCAGATATTAACAGCTTGGCACTTCCAAATGCGGAGTTTCACCGCAGATGTACTCTACTCGCTTCTTCACGCAAGTCTTTCTCTTGCGCTATGCTTTGGATAGTCGTTTCACTTTACTTTTCTAAATTCTTTTAAATCCAAGTTTCGTTGTGAACTATATGAGAAATCGTTGAATATCCCCTACCGTAGTCTTTCGCAATGCTATAAATTGATTTTCCGCCCCTGTACAGTTCCCTTATCAATTCTGCGTCTTGCATTGTTAATTTTGACCTTCCATTCTTTTCATGTTTATGAGATTTGCTTCGTTCCTCAAATGGGACTCTGCATTTATTCTCATAACTTGAAATCCACCGAAGATTATCAACTGAATTATTCTTTCTGTTTCTGTCTATATGGTCTACCTCTGGCAACCCAAGAGGATTATCTATAAATGCTTCCGCAATAATTCTGTGTACCGATTTTGCCGTCCTATTACTGTTTACCCCAACAGTAACAACCATATATCCGTCTTGATTTTCTCTTTGAGATATTTCTTTGTGATATTTTCCACGACCTATATTCTTTGTGCTGAATATTCTTCCATCGTCTGAAACTATATATTCAACACCCATCACGTTTGTTATTTTTTCCATACACCCCTAATTGCGAATTTAGAAAAGTCTTAGCACAGGATTAGCCATACGCTTTCCCCTGTTAGCCAGTCGATTAATCACCATTTCCTGTGATGGCTAACGCTCAACTGACACCCTACATTTGTAGGTTCACCAAGTTTTACAAGGACAGTTTAACGTATCCTTGTCAGCCCCGTTCATCGCATCGCATGTCGTGTCCCATGCGTTCAGAATGATAGCTGTTTTAATATATCGATACCAATATGCACATTCTTCTGACTTGTTCAATTTTAGTTTGCGGATGTTGTTGTGGCACTTTCACGGAACGGTCTCGCTACGACCTCATGCTTTCGCATGTCCACAGACTATATCTTCGCCCCGGTGGGGCGCTCACCACTGTCCTGTGCTTACAGGCTCTTAGTCGTTGAACCTTTCTCTGTTCGAGGCTTGGCTGCTGATTGTCCATTGTCACGGCACTTAGGATTTGACCATATGCCATCCAACCACTTCTTTCTGCTTTCGCAACTTTCACGCTTGCATATCTTTCACTGCTACGTTGTAGTGTGATTGGCTTTAGGAGTTTCCAGCAATTCAATGAGTTTTAGCTTGCACGTTGCCGTACAAGTGACCTGCCATTCAAGTCATCGGCGCTCTGAAGCACGCCAACTCGTCCGCACCCTTGTCAATCCAATATCTGTGATAGAGTTCACCCGACTTTAAAAGACCCGTTATTGCCAAACCAAACATGCTCTGACATAGTGCGTAAGGGTCTCCAGATATCATCGCATAGTTCGCCTCAACTTTAATCGACCCTTTCTTGGCAAGTTCTATCCTCTTGCGTATCATCGAGTAAATCTTCCGTCTGATGAAGCTGTCGTTGATGAGTTCAGGCTCGACCATCAGCGCCCGGATATAGCTGTCGAGTTTATTGATGTTATGCTCGTTCATTGAATAACCGCCAAGGAACACAAGACTCTTGCGATAGTCCATTCCGAGAGCGTCATTGATCTCGTCAATCGTGGGCTGGCAAAGCTGTTCGAGTTCCTCGTCCGTGAACTCATAGCTTTGAAGGAACTGATAGTTTGTGTTCCGCACATTCTCTAACTGTTCGGGTGTTGTCTTCGGCGTTGCAAACTGATAATGGTTCTCGGCACAGTTCTGATAGTAGTCTTCCCAACTCCTGTAGCTGTCCCACAGCTTCAGCATGGAGACTGTAAGGATAACGTCAGCATCACGGATATCACGCCTGTCCCCCCATGCGTCTACTACCTCGTAAGTCCCGGCAACCTTCTCGGCGAACTCTGCAAAGTCGAACGTGTAGACCATCCCCTTGTTCCATGCATACCTAGTGTTCATCCCCGACAGTGGCTCACTGCTACCTGTGAGATACTCATTCACCATTGATGCGTATTCAGGTGTCATCAAGCCAAAGCCGTCTGAATCGTTATGCTCAACCTCATAGTCCTGCTCATATGTGAGCAAAGGCTCACCGTCCACAGAGTCGTTGATAAGGATCACGTTGTCCTTGAAGTGGGTGATGCAGTCGTTTACAACGATGAACCCTTTGGGTTCTGGCAATGGAGTAGAGCCTGAACATATAAGCGCTTGATAGGCTTCGAGTTTCGCAGGAACAATCTTCTTCTCCTTGTCCCTTCCGTTATCCAGCCTCTTCTTGAGTTCGGGGTAAATCCGCTCGCTCACGTAGACTATGGTGCTGTTCTTTATTCCGCCGTTCGTACCCAGAAACCTTCTGTACTTGATCCCGTTGATGAAGAATCCATGATTGGCACGGTCGTAGTCTGAATATGAGTCCATGACCAAACACACATAGTCCTCTTGGAATTGGAGTTCATACATCTTCTGATATAGGTTTCTCATCATCGCCTTGGTCTCAGGACTCTTTGCCCTCTTCTTGGTGTAGGCGATCTTCCTCTTTACAGCCCTGACCTCATCGTCCACGTTCGTTTTGCCATTGATGCTGTCGATGAACCTCATGCATTGGCTTGAAGCCAAAGTCACAACGCAGTCCGGGTACTCTTTAAGAGCAAGCGGAAGTGGAAGAGTGAGATCCCATTTTGCTTTCTTTAACTGTTTCGTGTGAAGTTTGTAGATTAGTCTCTGACATTGTTTTTGCTCTATAACCTTTACCTTCCTTTGGCAAAGCTGATTGTTAGATGATGCAAGTGATGCTTTGCCTTGTTTATAGCCAAAAGTAACAGTTCTGTTCTCCCCGGCACGCCCCCTTCCCATGCCTTATCTCTTTAATATATATATATATATAATTATATAGAGTACAGACTATATAAGTGAGAGTATAATATATCATCATATAGAGTGAACACCTATATAAAGATAATCCCTGTATTATTATACTGAGAGTAAGAAATTAAGAGTCTATACCCATACACTATATATATTATGCTTCTGGTAGAATAAGAATCCAAAATACATAAATATTCTAGATATTACTTCTCATAGATATTCTATGAAGAATATTTATATATTTTGTATTCTAAAATTCTGGGTCGATTTGTGCAATATTACCAAAAAAAACGCCCCTCTTCCACCGTCCTTATTATACCATAGGTTGTCAAGATTTGTCAATAGGTGTGTGCAAGATTTATTAATGCGGATGTTGATTTTGGCGATTGCCGTAAGAATAAGGAACTACAGGATCATAAGAACATGGTTCTGCTAAGTGGACAATCGGCGACAGAGATTAGCTAAACCAAAAAATGTGTGCATGGCGGATATTGTCTTTGGCTAGTAATTGAGAATCCTCTGGGTGAATGATATGGTTTAAATGTCAGTTCCAGGGAGAAGGTGTTTGGACGTTTGGCGATTAAAGACATGGCAGTTCTGCTAAGTGTTTTCGGCGATAAAAGCAGCTTTATTGGAAGATGGGAATTTGCCAAAAATGCGAGTTAAGGGGCTTTATTAGCCAAAAATAATATCATTTTATATCAATTTAAGAAGAAGGATCCGGGGCGGATTCCCATCCCTTCACGGTTCAGCTAATCATTGAAAGTAGCTATTATAGCCGTTTTTAGCCAAAAGAAAAATCATCATTTCCTTTGCGCCCTGAAAAATGCTTCTGTGAACCGAAAACACGTTTTCGTAAATATGCAATCATTGTGCATTAAGTGGGAGTTGATGGGATTGTTTCGTAAAGTAGCGATAATTGCGGATGAAGTCCATTTTTGCCGGGAGTTTTGGGCTGTTTTCGTAAAGGGGCAATAATAGCCAGCGGAATATAGGATGGGAGTGGAAAATGGATTTTATTTGGGAATGGAGTTGGAATGGGATTTTTGGGATGGGAGAGAAGAGTGGAGCACGAGGGCTGCGGTTAGCGGTGACTGACTGGGTTAGTCACTTCAAACCATCCCCGGTCGATCTTTTGACCTAGTTGGTAAATAGGCTATAATTGCGGTCTGGCTGCATAACTCTGTAATAGTGCAAAAAACAGAATTAAAAACAGTCCCCCGGATCCTTATTAAATCCGCAATTATAGTATGCGAAACTATCACACGTAGTTTCCAAAACTACATGGCGCAGGAATGAAAACGATTTCAATCCGACATATGTTGACATGTCAACATATTTTGAGATACCGAACAAATTGTTCATTAGTTAACATAGAATTAACATAGAATTAACATAGTAAACACAATTTAAACACAACTTAAACACAAATACGACACAATTTAAACACAATATCGACACATTATGGTCACATATCGTTTATTATTATACTCAAAAACGATGTTTCCAGACCCCCAAAACACTAAAAAACCGTCAATAGATAATCAATATACCGTACACTATTCCATATTCTATCCGCCCAAATTGACGCTATCCCATTCATTAAACCGTCACAAAACTATCACAAAACCGTCTTTTTTTGCCTGGCATTGAATAAATATTTATTCAACAGATAGCATACTCCGATACAATATATAGACATTAATGCAATGATATAATCAATATATAGTATATCTGTTTTCTTTATTGGCGACTCATTGACGCAAATATAGACGGCAAAACACACAAATAATGACGATTAAGCGATTCTTTTTTTGGTGCTCGAAAAAGGACCGATCCGGCATGCACCACAATATATTGATTGAATAACGATAATAAACACAAGATATTGTATCTGTTTTCATGGCATGCCTTTTTCTTTTTGGCTAGTGATACAATATATTGATACTATCATTCCATAATATACAACATATAGTATTGATATTCGCTGGCCATTGTTAATATGTTAACGATATATTGATTATATTATGTTGGCTTGTGCTTATCTCTTCTAATATATGCATGATAAATGCTTTTTCTTTTTCTCTTTTCCTTTTGTGTTTTCTTTTTGGCTTTTCCTTTTCCCGTGGTATCACGGGATCCGCTGCAGATGTCATCATCCTGACTGCAGATGTGGGAGACCGGGAGACCGTCACGGGATCCGCTGCAGATGTCATCATCCTGACTGCAGATGTGGGAGACCGGGAGAC
>ODAI011613339.1_pt1 | contig 14206 bp, 12 predicted proteins | sample 1539321 | NCBI WGS metagenome assembly ODAI01 (sample SAMN02144231, study PRJEB22623) | gut metagenome | biome: sheep rumen | host: Ovis aries | place: New Zealand
AATTATTGCCGAAGGCAATACCTTCATTTTTATTTCTTATTTATTCTTTATTCTTTATTCTTTTGGCAGGCGTTTCACCGAGTAAACGCAAAAACACTTCTGCCGTGATACAGCAGAAGTGTCGGGATAAATACTGATTTATTGAGCATCTATCGAGCTGTAATACTCCTCCAGCTTGGGTCTTGCGCGGACGTAGATCGGTTCAAGGCGTTTGTCGAACTGCGAGCCCATACCCTGCATGATGATCGTGTCAGCCTCCTTGAAGGACATTTTTTCCTTATAGACCCGCTTGCTAACAAGGGCATCATAGACATCTGCGATCGCCATTATCCTTGCCTCAAAGGGGATAGCATCGCCGCCCAGCTTATCGGGATAGCCGGAGCCGTCCCAGCGCTCGTGATGATAGTGAGCCACGTTTTCGGCGAGGATGTGAAATTCGATATCGGGGGTGCCCTTGAGGATCTCGTGGACGATCTTTGCGCCCTCGGCGGCGTGGGTCTTCATTATTTCAAACTCCTTCGGGGTGAAGCGCCCGGGCTTTCTAAGGATAGCGTCATCTACGGCGATCTTGCCGAGGTCGTGCATAGGCGCGGCCTTTATCATATCCGAGCAGAACTTTTCCGTAAGGCAGAAGCTTGGATCCTTTTTCATTTCCTCAATAAGTATCCTTACGCCCTCGCTGGTGCGCTTGATATGACCGCCGGTGGAATTGTCGCGGCTTTCGACCATAGCCGCCATACCGAGGATAAGCTTGTTATGCATTTCGACGATGCCGGCGGTCTTTTCCGCCACCTCGGACTGAAGCTTGGTATTGAAGGAATTTATCAGCCGGATATACTGCTGGTTCTTGGTGTCGTCGGAGATGACGAGCTGATAGCCCCGCTTGTGCCGTCCGTCGAAGAGGTAGCTTATTATCACAAGATAGGTCTTATCGTCTCTGACGTAAAAGGTCTTGTTCTTGGTCTCGTCCTTTTTGAAATTGGTGAGCCAGCGCATCATATTGCTTTTAAGGTAGATGCTGCGGTTCAGCGGCTTATCCACGGTAAGCTCGTTAAGCTCGGGGATTATCTGATTGGCGGTGGGATTGCTGCCGAGGTAGTTCATTTTGAAATCGAAGGAGATAAATCCCGTATCGCCCTTTTCCACCAGCGTGTCGATAGCGGTATCGGCCACATCATAGATAGCTATCCTGTGGATGATGACAAGATAGATCACCAAAGCGAAGCAATAGGCAGCTGGGACAAGCTCGACCTTCCCGATGATCTTCCGTCCGCCGAAGAAGGCGATGATCGAAACGGTCTCGGGCATAAGCAGAAGGTAAAGTATCTTTCTTGACACCCGGTTTTTCATGAAGTAGCTGTAGATCATTACGCCTATACCCACGGCGAAATAAGCGGCTATCATGATATAGAAGACGGTGTGCAGGATGCCGTATTCCTTATTATAAAGGATGCCGATCCCGTCCTCGCGCTTGAAGTCAAAGGACTTATAGAAAATGCTTGTATTCCCTATAGTGAGGATCGAGACATATATCGCTCCGCTGAAAATGAAGAGCCCCACTCTTGCCCACCGCCGCAGGCTGATATTGCAGAGATCGAGGATAGCCAGCAGGAGCATCAGCGGCAGGAAGCAGGCACCGATATAGGTCAGCTTCTGCGCGAGGACAGCCTCGTCAATATTTTCAGATCTTGCCAAGAGCAGCATACCCAGATTGTTTATCGGCACGAAAACAAAGATCAAGGAGATATGTATATCATAGTGCTTATGCCAGATATAGACATAGAACATTCCCAGCATCAGCGATACGAGAAAGCAGATGCCGTAATAGGTCTCGATCAAGCCTGTCCCCCCTTTTTATGCCTTTATCAGAATAATTATATCATGCCGCATAAAATAAGTCAAGAAAATGTAAGACCCTTTCCGCAATAAAACGCTGAAAGGGTCTTATGTCTTAAATCTCGCCGTCAAATTCAAAGGCCTCGGCGTTGCGGCGGACGTATTCCTCCAGCTTGGCTCTGATCTCGCTTTCATGGGTGCGGAAGAGCTCGTCCTCCTTATCGAACCAAAGCTCCTGCTCCTCGATGATCCGAACTCTTTCGGACTGGTCAAATGGCAGCTCGGGGTCAAAGCGGTCACGGAGAGACCGCAGGTTGTCGGCGGCATCGGCGGCGCCTATCTCCTCGAGACCCGTAAGGGCCTCGCGCCAGAGCATACCGGCGGGGTCATAGAGAAACCTCTCGTGCCCGCCCTCGCTGACCTCACTTACATAATTGATCACGGCAAAGGTCAGCAGCTGCTCGGGGTTCAGCAGCGAAGCATCAGCGAGATAGCTGACATATCCCGCGGTGAGATCAATTATCCCGGCAGCGGGAGCAGCGGCATCCGCTGCGGTAAGCTCTCCCGAGCGCAGCCCCTCGGCGGTGACCGTAAGATGTTTTCTTTCCATAGCTCAACCTCTTTATATTGATCACAATTATGATATATTGCTGCAAATGACAAGTTAGTGCGCTGCTTTCAATGCACAATGCATAATGCACAATGCATTGTGCATTGTGCATTGATTATAACCTGCCGTTTGCTGGTCTCTATACTATTATGAATGTGCGTCCTACAGCACGATGATAAGCGTAACGATCAGCCGAACGGCTGCGAACAGCAGCATTGTGAAGAATGCCGAAGCGTACATGATCTCGCCGGCGGCGGCAATATCGTCGCTGTCACTGATGCGATGCTCGTCGCCAATGGAATTGAAGGAGATAAAGCCGTCCTTCATGGTGCTGCGGGGAGTGAGCGAGATGCCCAAGGCTCCTGCATATACACAGCGGCAGGGAGCAAGGTTCGCAGCGGAGAGCTGCCTGCGGTCGCGCTTGAAAACAGCGAAGCACTGATCGGTGTCAAAGCCGAATACCGATGCAGAGAAGCTTGCCAGCAGAGCGCAGATGTGGGCGGGGACAAAGTCCAGCAGACACCAAAGGTCATTGGCTGCCTTGCCGAAGTTGTCGCTTTTTTCGCTTCTTGCGGCGTATGTCCTGCGGACTATGGACACCGTTCTGTAAACCAGCGCCCCCACGCCCCCGAAGATAGCGGCATAGAACAAAGTGCCGGCGGCGTTGTCTGCGCCGCAGTCGGCGGCGATCTCCACCGAGCGCTTTATCATCTCGTCCGGGTTCATATCGGAGCAGTCGGTGCCGGTCAGCATCGAAAGCCCCTTTGCGGCAAGATCAGAGCGGCCGGATGCCAGCGCCCTTGAAATGCGGTTGAGTTCATTGCGGGTGTGCATCACGGAGAAACAGGTCCAGCAGAAAAAGCTGTCGATGACCAGCGCCAGCAGGGGAGAGGCTGAATAGAGCAGCCAAAGCAGCACTCCCGGTATCGCGGCGAATACGATCAGCGTAAGCACCAGCAGGATGACCCCCGCCATTCTGTGAGCCTCGGCCGAGTCCTTGTAGAGGCGCTTCAGCAGACCCTCGGTCTTGATCGTGAATTTGGGCACCAGGTTTTCGATGTTGAGTATCCCCTTTGGCGAGCCCAGTATTATATTGAGTGCAAAGCCGGCGCAAAAGGCGGCAAAGGTGTTCATAAGCATTGCGGTTTCCCTTTCAGATATGATATACTGCTATAGATTATTATTATACCACATTCCCGCTGTTATTTCAAGTATTCCCCGTGAGGTTCGCCGTTTTTGACCTTTTTTACCGCTTTGCAGGCGGCGGATTTTGGACTTTTTGTCATATATAATAACTAATCTGAACAATAAACAGCGGCTCAAGGGCTCTGCAATTGTGCAGAACCTACAACGATTTTGAAATATATTTGTGCATGATTTTTTTCAAAATGGGTGTACAAATGAAGTTTAATATGTTATAATGGATAAGGACGGTAACAGAACGTCTAAATTTCCGAAGCGTAATCAATTCATATTATAGGGGGGTGCCTTATCATGAGAACGATCATTACCATAAGCCGTGAATTCGGCAGCGGCGGGCGCGAGATCGGCAAAAAGCTGGCTGAACAGTTCGGCATTGATTTTTATGATAAGGAGCTGCTTGAGATCGCCTCGAAGGAGAGCGGCATAACCCAGGAGCTGTTCGTCAAGCATGACGAGACCTACACCAACTCCTTCCTTTACTCCCTTGTTATGGGAAGCTATCCCATAACTCCCGACGGGCGGATAAATCCCGAGCTGCCTCTTAACCAGAAGATCTTTCTGGCGCAGTTCGATACTATCCGTTCCTTAGCGGAAAAGGGACCCTGCGTTATCGTGGGGCGGTGCGCGGACTATGTGCTTAGGAACCGTGAGAATGTGGTGAACTTCTTCATCACGGCAAATATGGCTCACAAGCGCCGCCGCATCCTTGAAAGATACGATATCGAAAAGAGCAAGGTGGAGGATTTCATCCGCAAGACCGACAAGCGCCGCGCCAATTACTACAACTACTATACCGACATGAAGTGGGGCGAGGCACGCAACTATGACCTCTGCATAAACTCCTCCAAGACCGGCATCGACGGTGCTGTGGATATCCTCAAGGCCGTTGTTCAGACGGTCGAGGCCGCTAAATAACTAACGCTTACAAGTAATCTTTTTCAATTCATTTTACTTTCCTTACTTTTTGAGAAGACCGTTTCCGGGAGGAAGCGGTCTTTTCTCTTTTTGTTCACGCTTGGGGTCGGTTTCGTTATGTGACCGTGACACCGCACCTACGGCTGCCCTTTCACTGTCAGCTGTAAATGTTTATTATGTGAAGTAAAAAACACTTGCAATTTTGGGCGGGGTGTAGTATAATAAAAGGTGGAATTTTATTGGGAAGGATATTTACCATGAGCAGCAGAAAAATCGGGTTCGATAACGAAAAGTACCTTAAAATGCAGTCGGAGCATATCCGCGAAAGGATAGCGGGGTTCGGCGGGAAGCTTTACCTTGAGTTCGGCGGAAAGCTTTATGACGATTACCACGCCAGCCGCGTTCTGCCCGGGTTCAAGCCGGACAGCAAGCTGCAGATGCTGCTGCAGCTGAAGGACGAGGCCGAGATCGTCATCGTTATAAATGCCGGAGATATCGAGAAGAACAAGGTCAGAGGTGACCTCGGCATTACATACGATGTTGACGTTATAAGGCTCTACAATGTGTTTACCGGCATAGGACTCTATGTAAGCTCGGTGGTGCTGACACAGTATGAGGGTCAGCGCCAGGCGGACGCCTTTCAGAAGAGGCTGGAGTCGCTGGGCATCAAGGTCTATCATCACTACAAGATAAGCGGCTATCCCTCTAACCTCGGCCTTATCATGAGCGACGAGGGCTATGGACGAAACGACTATATCGAGACCTCCCGCAGGCTTGTGGTCATTACCGCTCCGGGACCGGGCAGCGGAAAAATGGCGACCTGCCTTTCGCAGCTTTATCACGAGAACAAGCGGGGCTTCGCTGCCGGCTATGCAAAATTCGAGACCTTCCCGATCTGGAACCTGCCCTTGAGACATCCGGTCAATCTGGCATACGAGGCTGCCACATCTGACCTCAACGATGTGAATATGATCGACCCCTATCACCTTGAGGCCTACGGCAAGACCACTGTCAACTACAATCGGGATGTTGAGATATTCCCGGTGCTGAATGCGATGTTCGAGAGGATACTGGGCGAGTCGCCCTATAAGTCTCCCACGGACATGGGCGTGAACATGGCAGGCAACTGCATCTCGGACGACGAGGCGGTCAGCGAGGCTGCAAGGCAGGAGATCATCCGCCGGTATTATATCGGCCTCTGCGGCAGGAAAAAGGGCATCGTATCCGATGACGAGGTCTATAAGCTGGAGCTTCTGATGAACCAGGCGGGAGTGACCTCTGATGACAGAAGGGTAGTTGCAGCGGCTCTGAAGCGCGAGGAGGAAACGAGCGGGCCTGCGGCGGCTATGGAGCTTCCCGACGGCAGCATCATTACCGGCAAGACCTCGAACCTTATGGGCGCGGCCTCGGCTGTCCTGCTGAACGCACTGAAGGCTCTCGGGGGCATCGGTGACGAGGTGCTGCTTATGTCGCCGGAGGTCATCGAGCCTATACAGAGCTTGAAAATACAGCATCTCGGCAACCGCAATCCCCGCATACATACCGATGAAACGCTGATCGCGCTGTCGATCTGTGCGGCGACGGACGAGAACGCCCGCATAGCTATGGAGCAGCTTGAAAAGCTGCGCGGCTGCGAGGTGCATTCAACGGTCATCCTCTCTGCGGTGGATGAACGCATATTCAAACGCCTCGGCGTTAATCTGACCTGCGAACCGAAATTCAGCTGAAAATAATTAAATATATTTGGAGGTTTTAAAAATGGGAATGTTTGACAAGCTGATCGCCAATCTTAAGGCGAGCAAGAAGACTATCGTGTTTACCGAGGGTACGGACGAGCGTATCCTTTCCGCGGCCGACAGACTGCTGCGGGAGGAGCTTATGGGCGTTATCCTCTGCGGCAAGCCGGAGGAGGTAAAGGCTGCTGCCGATAAGGGCGGCTTTGAGATCGACGGTGCCGAGATACTCGATCCCGAGACCTATCCCGAAAGGGAGGCTCTCGTGGCGCAGATGTTCGAGCTTCGCAAGGGCAAGATGACCGAGGAGGAGTGCCGCACCCTGCTCAAGAAAAGCAACTACTTCGGCACTATGCTGGTAAAGGCGGGCAAGGCTGACGCTCTGCTGGGCGGAGCTACCTACTCCACCGCTGACACCGTCCGTCCCGCACTGCAGATCATCAAGACCAAAAAGGGCTCAAATCTGGTAAGCTCCTCCTTTATCATGTTCAGAGAAAAGGACGGCAAGGAAGAGACTATCGCTATGGGCGACTGCGCTATCAACCTTAGCTATACCGACACCGTCGATAAGGAGGGCAATGTTACCCTTACCGCTGCAAGAAAGCTGGCAGAGGTGGCAGTTGAGACCGCAAGGACAGCAGCCTTCTTCGGCATCGACCCCAAGGTGGCAGTGCTTAGCTTCTCCACCTACGGCTCCGGCAAGGGCGGCACGGTACAGCTTAGCCACGATGCAGTCATCGAGGCTAAGAATATCGACCCCGAGCTGGTCATCGACGGCGAGTTCCAGTTCGATGCGGCAGTATCTCCAGAGGTAGCAAAGACCAAGTGCCCCGACAGCAAGGTGGCAGGACAGGCAAATACCTTCATCTTCCCGCTGATCGAGGCCGGAAACATCGGCTACAAGATCGCACAGCGTCTTGGCGGCTTTGAGGCCTATGGCCCTATCCTTCAAGGACTGAATGCTCCTATCAATGACCTCTCCCGCGGCTGCAATGCCGAGGAGGTCTATAAAATGGCGATCATCACCGCCGGAATGGCATAAAGCACTTATATAACGGCAGCAAGCGCCTGCACCTCCGAGCGGGGTGCGGGCGCTTTGAATAAATGCAGACTGATGCAGGAAAGGAGCGTGGGTCATGAATAAGGCGGCGGATAAGCTTTCGGTGCTGCTGCTGTGTACGGCGGGGTTTGCCTTTTCGGACAAGCCGGTGGTGCCGGTGGCGGGGCTGATACTCTCGGTCATCATGACCTCGCTGGTGTGGCTGAACGAGGGAACGGTAAGAGCGGCGGCGGTCATCGCCGTGAGCGCGGTCTGCTGTGTGCCTTTCCCGATGATACTGTGTGCCTCGCCGCTGCTCCTGTTTGACGCTATGGGAGAAAAAAAGCCGTGGCTGGCGGCTCCGGCGCTGCTGGGACTGGGGGGCATCTCGGAGCTTGGCTATCAGCAGATCGTGATCATCATGGTATCGCTGGTGGTGACGGTGATCCTCCGTCAGCGGATAAGCTCGCTGGAAAAGAGCGTTGAGAACCTCTCCCTGCTCCGGGACGAGGTCGAGGAGAAGAACCTTCTGCTCAACGAGAAAAATCTAAGCCTTGCAGATGCGCAGGACAACGAGATATATCTTGCCACTCTCCGGGAGCGAAACCGTATCGCCAGAGAGATACACGACAACGTGGGGCATATGCTGACCCGGTCGCTGCTGCAGGCGGGAGCGCTCACCGTCATCAACAAGGATGAAAGGCTGAAGGCACCGCTTAACGACCTAAAGGATACGCTGAACACCGCTATGACCAGCATCCGCGAGAGCGTCCACGACCTGCATGACGAGTCGGTGGATCTGGACGCGGCGGTGAGGGAAAGCATCCGCAGCATAGGCGGACGCTTCAAGGTGAGTTATGACAACGATTCCGAGGGGGAGCTGCCCGCAAAGCTTCGGCTCTGCTTTCTGGCTGTTATAAAGGAGGGACTCTCCAATGCGGTGAAGCATTCAAACGGCGACAGCATAAGCATCACCGTCCGGCAGCACCCCGCCTTCTATCAGCTGACGGTGGAGGATAACGGCCGCTGCAGCGATACCGTTTCCGAGCGCACGGGAGGGATAGGCCTGCAGAATATGCGGGACAGAGCCGCCGCCCTCGGCGGGATGATAAGCTTTACCTCCTCGGAGAACGGCTTCCGCATCTTCATGACAGCACCTGCAGAACAGAACTAAGAGCAACGGAGGAAGTATATGAATATAGCAGTAGTGGATGATGACAGGCTGGTGGCGCTGTCGCTGAAAACTATCCTCGAAAGCGAGGCTGACCTTGAGGTGACGGCAATGGGCTCCAGCGGACAGGAGGCCGTGGATATTTACGAGAACTGCCGCCCGGATGTCATGCTTATGGATATCCGCATGGAGGGGATGAGCGGCCTTGAGGCGGGAGAGAGGATACTCCGCAGCCACCCCGAGGCGAAGATACTTTACCTTACCACCTTTTCCGATGACGAATATATCGTCCGGGCACTGACTATCGGCGCGAAGGGCTATATCCTCAAGCAGGATTTCGAGGGCATCGCCCCCGCCCTTAGAACGGTCTATAACGGACAGAGCGTTTTCGGCGATAAGGTCATGGACAAGCTTCCCGAGCTGGTAAAGCCTAAGACAGAGGAGTTCGACTACGCCGCCCTCGGCATCAGTGACAAGGAGCGGGAGATAATCGAGCTTGTGGCAAAGGGCTGTTCCAATAAGGAGATAGCGGCAGAGGTGTTTTTGAGCGAGGGAACGGTGCGGAATTATCTTAGCACTCTGCTGGAAAAGCTTGCCCTCCGTGACCGCACACAGCTGGCGATATTTTACTATACCGAGATACGCAGGTGAGATATTCGACACCGAGGCCAAGTACCCGTGCAAGAAATCTGTCCGGCATATCAGCTTTTTAAGAGAGCCTTTTCTCGGCCTTGCAGCTTTTTTGAGGATCGTGTCGCAAAAGCATATAAAAAACGTAATATTTCCGTATTAGATGTTTAATTTTTGATACGTATGTTAAATCTTTTGTATAAAAGAATATTAGCATATAGTATAATAATAATCGCAGAGGGGAAAGCCCCTCAACGAAAATATGCCTGTGAGGCAGGCAGAATAATATGGAGGTATTTGGTTATGAAAATGAGAAAGGTTTTTGCAGGAATGGCAGCAGCTGTACTCGCAGCAGCAACAATGGCAGTTTCCGCTTCGGCAGCAACAAATGTTTTTGACGTAGTTACAGTTACGACCGGTGATGACGGCGCAGTTACTTACGATCCCAGCGTTGGCGCTATGGGCTTCTTCATGAACGGCACATGGGACGACTGGAATCAGGGCGATTGGGTAGCTCCCGACGAGAACGGTGTTCTCACTGTTGAGTTCCCCATTTCCGAGATCGCAGCTATGGAGGCAGAGAGCGGCGAGACCTCTCTCGGCATGATGGGCGTTATGATCTGCAATCTTCCTGCTGAAAGCTTCCCCTATGAGCTGGAGATTAAGGAAGTATCCTTTAAGGATTCCGACGGCAAGGTAACTGATTTCGACAGCCTTGAGGGCAAGATCGAAGGTGCAAATTATATCGACAACGGCAAGGAGTCCAACACCTATCGCCTTATCATCCGTCCTACCGATGAAACAAAGGACGACGGCACAGTTGTAACAAAGGCAGCAGCCGAGGCAGAGGGCTGGGGCGAGGCCGGCGCTTTCAAGGCCGGTACACTCAAGGTAGTCATTGATATGCTGAAGCCCGCAGCAGGCGAAGAGTCCAAGGCAGATGAATCCAAGGCTGACGAGTCCAAGGCAGATGAGTCAACAGCAGACGAGTCCAAGGCTGAAGAGACCAAGACCGAAGAAAACAACGGCGGCAACGACGGAACCACCACTACCGGTACTGCCGCAAATAATACAACTGCAAATAATACTGCCAACAACAATGCAGTAAATCCCGCAAACAGCGGCGACAACGCTAAGGCCGGTGCAGCAGAGGGCATCGCTCTCGCAGCAGCAGCAGTTGCAGTTGCAGCAGCAGTAGCTTCCAAGAAGAGAAATTAATCGACGGCTGGCAATGCGATCGGAGGTATATAAATGAGAAACTTCAAGAAATTTGCTTCCCTTGCGGCAGCAGTCATTATGGCAATGGGAGCGGCATCCTGCGGTGATACAAATTCTTCTGATGCGGGAGCCAACGATGACGGCACCGTGACGACCACCGCTTCGGGAAGGGACCTCAAGGAAAGTCAACAGGAGGCTATCAATGATATCGCCTCCGAGAGCAAGCCCGAGGACAGACAGCTCAGCAACACCAATATCAAGTGGTTCTCCTTCTGGGATATCAACCCCACCTCAAGCGAGGATAAGGATATCGGCGTTGACCTGGCTCTGTTCAAGTCAAAATACAACGGTACCATTGAATATGTGCAGACCACATGGGAAAAGAAGTTCGACGATCTGGCAGCCAAGATACTTGCCAACGAGTCTCCCGACTTCTGCGGCGCAGACGATATGGATATGTTCCCCAAGGGCGCTATCAAGCAGATGATCGAGCCTATCGACGACTATATCGACTTCGAGTCCGACCTCTGGAAGGATATGAAGTCAGCCTCGGATCAGTTCATGTATGAGGGCAAGCACTATGTGGGTATCTCCCGCGTTGACCCCGCTTATATCTGGATCTATAACAAGAAGGTACTGGAGGAGCTGGGCATAGAGGAGCCTGCCAAGATGTTCGACGAGGGCAACTGGAACTGGGACACTATGGCACAGATGTGCGTTGACTTCGTTGATCCCGAGAACGAGAAGTATGCTCTTGATGCATGGTACTATGAAAATGCGCTCACCGAGTCAACCGGCGTTCCGCTTATCGGAATGAAGGACGGCAAGATCGTGAACAACATCGAGGATCCCAAGATCGCTAAGGTGCAGGAGAAGATGTACGAGCTGCAGAAGAACAACGTCGTATATCCCAAGCATGAAAATGCCTGGAATGTAAGAGGCGGTAAGGATAAGTGGGGCACCGGCCTTGCTTCCGGTCTGACACTGTTCTATCCTATCGGCTTCTGGGCTATCGAGGATGCGCCCTCTGTTACCGCTCCCTTCGGTGATATCTCACAGGGCGAGGTAATGTTCGCTCCCGTTCCCTGCGATAAGGATTCGGATGCACAGTATATCCCCTCAAGAGTACACGGCTTCTGCATCTGCAAGAATGCACAGAACCCCGAGGGCGTTGCTGCATGGCTCGACTGCACAAGAATGGCAGAGGCTGATCCCAAGGCTAAGGAGATCACTATGGAACAGCTGAAGAATGACTACGGCTGGACCGATGAAATGATCGAAATGCGCGACAGGATCTATCAAATGGCTGCAGAGCATCCTGTATTTGAATTTGCACAGGGCGTTTCAACAGATATATCCAACATGACAGACAGTATCATTAAGAAGACCATGCACCCGCAGGAGACTGCAAGCTGGACAGAAACTGTTCAGTCCTATAAGAAGAAGCTCGATAAGGCTATCGAGTTAGCGCAGAAAACTGTCTGAAACACTATGATTCCTTCATAATATCTCCTTATTATTTGCTGCACCGGGCGAATTGTCCGGTGCGGCTTGCGCTGTTTATTTATTGATATAGATCACAGAAAGCCCACTGTCAGCAGCGTGGATGACCCCGTGCCTTCCATACCGCTGACACCGGTCTCTGCCGGAAATGGTAAACGTTTTCATGCGCAGGAGAAGCTTCGCAGTGCAGGCTTGAGCAGCAGATTTTGTAAGAAGAATATTATATTGGCATAAAATCCAAAAACAAGCAGACGCAGGAGAGCATTTATCGCAGCCCGGCGTCAAGAATGCGGGCATCGAAAGTCACATCACGCCGCAAGCCCAAGCGCCCAACAGGGGCGCAGCGTGAATCAAAAAAGAGGTGAGAGGTTATGAGTATCAGCAAGGAGCTGAATTACCGGGAATTTTATCAGCGGGAAAACGGATTGCTGCATTCTCCTTATCAGAAGGAGCTGGAGTTCTATTCCGCCGTAAGCTCGGGAAATATCAGACGTGTAAAGGAGCTTTACACGCCCCTCGCAGTCGAGGGCTACGGAAAACTCAGCAAGGATCCTGTCAGAAATATAAAATACCATTTGGTCATTACCATAGCGCTTATAGCAAGATTCTGCATCGAGGCGGGTATGCCTATGGAAACGGCCTATACGATCAGCGATATCTTCATCAACCGGCTCGATGAAAGCACCACAGCAGAGGAGCTGGAGGAGATCCACCGGGAGACCTTTCTGGAGTATGCAAGACGTATGCAGAAGGTCAATTCCGGCGAGGCCTATTCAAAGCATATACTTGTGTGCCTTGATCTTATCTACGATAATATCTATAAGGGCATAAGAGTGCAGGAGCTGGCGGATATGCTGGGGCTCACACCGCAGTATCTCTCTAAGCTTTTCAAGTCGGAGGTCGGCGTTACGATCTCGGAGTATATCATGTCCAGAAGGATACAGGCCGCGGAGAATATGCTGAAATTCTCGGACTACAGCCCCCTTGATATCGGAAATTATCTCAACTTCAGCTCTCACAGCCACTTCATTTTCTGCTTCCGCAAGCATACAGGCATGACTCCGAAGCAGTATCGCGAGAACTATTTCAGAATGAAATGGACAAACGAAAAGCATTCTGATGAGTAGATTAAATTTCTGATACTTTCATTAAATTTGCAGTAGAAAAATTTCCTCCTTTGTGTTATCATATAGTCAGAAGATAAGAACTGACCGATGATAATAATAAGGAGGAATTTTTTATGAAGAAGGTCATTGCAGGATTACTGTGTACGATCATGGCTTTGGCAGCCTGCGGATGCGGTTCGGCAGACTCCGGCTCAAAGGCCGACACTTCCACAGCGGCAGCTGAAAGTGCTGCCGAAAGCACAGCCGAAAGCACGGCAGAGAGTGCCGCCGAGAGTGAGGACGACTCGCCCTACACGCTGAACGGCGATTTCTCAAAGGGCGAGAACACCGTCAAGTGGATGAAATCCGACGGCTGGTCAAACGGCTCGATGTTCAACTGCACTTGGAAGGGCGACAACGCTGTATTTGAGGACGGGCTTCTGAAGCTCCGCATCGACAAGATGTGGGACGACAGCTTCTCCGGCGGAGAGTACCGTACAAACGATTTTTACGGCTACGGCCTGTACGAGGTGTCGATGAAGCCTATCAAGAACAAGGGAGTGGTATCCTCGTTCTTCACCTACACCGGCCCCTCTGACCAGAACCCTTGGGACGAGATCGACATTGAGTTTTTGGGCAAGGACACTACGAAGGTTCAGTTCAACTATTTCACCTCGGGCAAGGGCAACCATGAAAAGCTGTACGATCTGGGCTTTGATGCAACGGAGGAGTTCCACACCTACGGTTTCCGCTGGGCGAAGGACAGCATCACATGGTATGTTGACGGCAAGGAGGTACACAAGGCGACGGAGAGCATACCTGTAACGCCGGGAAAGATCATGATGAACGTATGGAACGGCATCGGAGTTGACAGCTGGCTGGGAACATATGACGGCACGACCCCGCTTACAGCGGAGTACCAGTGGGCACGCTTTACGGCAGAGTCTTGATCGAAAGCACGCGAAGCGCATTCCGCAGTTATGATCATCCCTCGTCAAGCTCGGGATGATCCGGGCGCGGCAGCCTTTGCGGGAACGGTACTCTGCACGCCGTCCCGTTTTGGGGGATTTCCGGTCGTCCCAGACCCCTTCGGTATGCGAGCATATACAAAGTGAGAAAGCATCAAACGGTACTCGGCATCAAGAATGCAAGTACCCATATCACATCACGAAATGACCAAGCGTGAATAAAAAAGACTTGAAAAAAAAAAAAAAATGGGGTATAATTGGTTCAATTTCTGAA
>ODAI010500698.1_pt1 | contig 14205 bp, 14 predicted proteins | sample 1539321 | NCBI WGS metagenome assembly ODAI01 (sample SAMN02144231, study PRJEB22623) | gut metagenome | biome: sheep rumen | host: Ovis aries | place: New Zealand
AGGCGAGGCACCGCGGGAACAGTGCGGTGATACCATCCGTCCACGTGGCACAGGCTTTGAAACAGAACGCGCCCGCGCCAAGCAGGCCCTGCGCGATGAGGTGAATGCCCAGACCGGGCAGAGCGTCCGGAAGATCGCGGCAACGTCAGGCCTGGCTGCCAATGATGACCGTATACTGCGTGTTGCCGCATATTGCCGTGTCTCCACGGATGACATTGATCAGGTGATCTCCATTGAGTGTTTCTTCTACGCTGCCGCGAACCAATTCTTTGATTTGTCCCTTGATTACTTTCTCGTTAATCTGTACAATCTTTTCAGGCATGGTTTGCATTCTCCTTTCAGAATGGTGTGTCGTGACTTCATTCTAACAGAGTCTGCAAAACTGTGTCTTTTTCTATTCTCAATTTTGCGCAACTTATTCTACCTTATCAGTTATTGAGCGGTTACCTTGTTTTTTAGCTTTGCGGCCTTCACGCCGTCTATTTTACAGCAAAATGGAGCTTCCTTCCACCTTTTCAGCGGACGGAAGCTCCATTTTGGTTTTTAAGTTCTCAGCAGCTTATACTTTTCGCCCATATGACCGATTCTGGGGCACGGGCGCACCTCTTCAGCCCCGCTTCGCTGCATTTCGCAGCGCCGTAACGACAGGAAGCTCCTCCCCCGTCAGGAACCGAATCAGCGCGCCGCCGCCCGTGCAGATGTAATTGATCTTGTCGGATACGCCAAATTTCGCGGCAGCCGTCACGCTGTCTCCGCCTCCGATTACGGTGTGCGCTTTCGTCCTGGCCATCGTCTCAAGCAGCGCCCTCGTCCCCGCTTCGCTCTCCGGCTTTTCAAAAATGCCGACCGGGCCGTTCATAAATACGGTCGCGGAATGGAGGATTTCCGCGCGATACGCTTCAATCGTATCCGTCCCGATGTCTGCGGCATCAAAGTCCGCAGGAATCTGGCCGACCCTGGCTTCCTGGCGGATCCCATTTGCCGCCGTCGCCAAATCGATCGGCAGGCGAATGCGCGCGCCATACTGCTCAAGCAGCTGCTTTGCTTTGTCCGTCAGCCCCCAGTATCCTTCCTTTTCGATAAACGCGCGGGTCTGCGAGCCGATCTGCTCCCCTCTGGCCGCCAGCATGATTTCGCCGACCAGGCCGCCCGTCAGGATGGTATCTGCCGAGCCGTTTTCCAGCACCGTGTTCATCATCAGGAAAGCGTCCGCAACCTTCGCGCCGCCAAGCAGGAAGGTGCACGGATGGCTGGGATTTTCCATAAGCTCGCTGATGGTGCAGTACTCCTGTTCAAACAGCCGCCCCATCGCCGAGGGCAGCACCTCTTCAAAGCCGCACAGCGAAGGCTGATCGCGGTGCGCTGCGGCAAAGGCGTCGCAGACGTAAAGATCTGCCAGAGGCGCCAGTTTGGTCACCACCTGCGTTTTCGCCTGCTGCTCGTGGGTGAGCTTCAGGCTGGTTTCAAACAGCGTCTGTTCCTCGGAGCAGAAGCGCACATTGTCCAGCAGAAGAATCTCTCCGCACTTGAGGCTGCAGATCCTCTCCCTGGCAGCCGGGCCGGTTACATCGTCAATGAACTCAACCGGCCTGCCAACAAATTCCGAAAGCACCTGCGCATGCGGAGCCGTGGTATAGAAGTTTTTGTATTCAATATCCGATCCCTGATGCGCCAGAAGGACGACCTTGGCCCCTTTGTCAGAGAGCTCCCTGACCGTCGGCGCACAGGCCCGGATGCGGGCGCTGCTTTTCAGCTTCCCCGTCACGCGATCGACCGGCTGATTCATATCCACCCGGCAGATCACCGTTTTCCCGGCCAGGTCGAAATCATCTAAGGTGTGTATTCCAAAGCGCATGTTCTTTCCTTTCCGCAGGAGAAGGAAGGGGCGGCTATGCCACCCCCTCGTCCGCTGTTTATTTCTTCTTAAACTTTCCGATTCCCAGATAACGGTTGGTCTCTGCCGTTCCTTCCTCGCGGGTTTTCTGCATGCCCATCGCCGCGCGGATTCCGTCGATCGTCTCCGGAATCGTCACGCTCTCCTGCGGAATGTTGATGGCGTACATGATGTCATTTCCGCTCTCGACGATGGAATCCTCCCACAGGCCGATCTCATACATGTCGCCTCTGGGATTGCCCAGATCGCGCGCGTACTTGAACAGCGAAGCATTTCCCTTGAATCCGTCATCGATGCGCACCACGCGGATCCTGGGATGCGCCTCAAAGACCGCCAGCGCTTCTTCTTTTGTGATCTTGCGGCCATCCTTCCCGCTGGCCAGCACGGTGATGATATGCCCGTGCGTTACCGGGGTATGCACCAGGATGCCGGTAGCTTCCACATGCGGCATGATCGTCATCAGGTCCACCGCCTGATGGGACGGCGCCTTATCCATCTGCAGTGCGTTGGTCAGGCCGCGGTGGTAATCGCCCGGGTCCGCGACGCGGCGGATGATCGTAATGGCCACCTTGGAAATGCCATACGCGCGGTCCAGCGCGTCGACCGACCGGATAAGCCCCGTCGTATTGCAGCTGGTCAGCTTCAGGTAGTTCTGGTTCAGGCCCTTTTCGTAGTTCGCGTATCCGTGGAAGAACACGTCTGCGACGCTGTTCTTTTCCCCGCCCTGGAAGATGGCCTTGACGCCCGCTTTTTCATAAAGTGCCTTGTTTTTCGCGCCCACGCCTCCGGGGCTGCTGTCCAGCATGATGTCGACCTTGCCGAGAAGATCGTCAAATGTTCCCGCGACCGGAATTCCCAGCTTGTCAAACTGCGCCTTGTCCGCGCCCTCTACGAGGTATAAATCGTAGGGCATTCCTTTTTCATGCAGCGCCCGGATGGCCAGCGTCGGCGCAAGATCCGCAACGCCGATCAGCTCCATGTCGCCCTGAAGCGCAACTCCGTCCGCCAGCCGCTGGCCGATCGTGCCGTAGCCGGCAACTCCTACTCTTATCTTTGCCATAAGCCTGCCTCCCTCGTTTCTTTTTCGTTATGCCAGTTCGGGCAATCCCAAAACGCCGCGTATCTGCGCCACGCCTGTTTCCAGGCTGGTCAGCACCGGAACCTTCACGTCCTCAAGCAGCGGCATCAGGTGATACATACTGCCCTGCGCGAGCACGATCACGTCGTGATCCTTCGCCGCTTCCCGCACCTTATTGCAGACCATCTCGTTGTGCTTTTGCTTGTCGCCTGTCTTGAGCAGGAAATCGTACGCGCCGTCCACATAGCACCTGTCGACCTGCACGTTTCGCCCGGCCAGCCTTGCGTAGTGCTCAACCAGCCTGCTGGAAGGCTCCACCGTCGAGATGGCGGTGGCAATCACGGCGACGCGGCTGCCCGTCTCGGCTGCCTGTTTGGCCATAGGCCCGTCGATCTTTACGACCGGAATGCCGATCAGCTTCGATGCGATGTCAGCCGACTCACCCACAGAGGAGCACTGATTCAGCACGCACCGGCAGCCCAGTTCCTGCATATTGGTGTAATAATCGCACATGCGGCTGATGATGCCGGGCGTCAGCCCCTTGTTTGCAAGCGCTTCTTCCAAAAGCGAATCGTCGATGATATTGATCATCTCCACCTCCGGTAGAAACCGGCGGAACATCGCTTTCAGGTCTTCCACGGAATAAAGGAACGTATGCACGACTCCTACGCGAATCTTATCCATACTCTACCTCCAGTTGGGCCCTGCGGCCTCAGCCATGCACCAGCGTCAGGCCGCCGTCCACGAACAGCGTCTGGCCTGTAATGTAGCTGGCCTCGTCTGAGGCAATATAAAGAACGGCTTCTGATACCTCATGGGTTTCCCCGCGCCTGCCCATCGGGATTTTTTCGCACATCGCCCGGTGCGCGGCAGGATCGCGGTATTTGGCCTCGTTGATCTTTGTGGGGATGCTGCCGGGCGCAATGCAGTTCACCCGGATTCCGTCCCGGCCCCACTCCCGGGCAAAGCTCTTGGTGATCTGCGAAATTGCCGCCTTGGTTCCTGCGTAAACGGCCTGCTGCACGACTACCGTAACTGCATTGACCGAGCCGATATTGACGATGGCGCCGCCGGCCCTGCGGCGCAGCATATCCTGTGCCGCCGCCTGGCAGCCAAAGTAGTAGCCCCGGAAATTCGTATTTACAACCCGATTGAAGATCTCCTCTGTCATTTCAACGGTTGGCATCGGATGCTCGATGCCCGCGTTGTTCACCCAAATGTCGATGCCGCCGAAGGCTTCGGCTGCCCTGTCGCGGAAGGTCATGATGTCCTGCACGATGCCGGTGTCTGCCCGGCAGATGCAAATCCTTGGATCTTCCGGATCCGCGAACTCCGAGACGGCATCCCGCACGCGCTCCGCGCTGCGGCTGCACAGGGCAAGGCTCGCTCCCGCCTCAAAAAAGGCGCGGGCGATGTCCTTGCCGATTCCGCTGGACGCGCCTGTAATCGCTACCCGCTTTCCCGTGTAGTCAAACACCGCTGCCCCTCCCTTCCTTACATCAGCAGATTCGGCAGAATCGTGCAGATCTGCGGTATGTAGGTGATAACCAGCAGGGATACGATGAGCACGATTACAAACGGGACGATTGCGCTGATCATCTGCTGAGAAGTAATCTTTGCGACTTTCTGCGTGAGGAACAGGCACAAGCCGACCGGCGGCGTGATCAGTCCCAGCGTCAGGTTAAAGACGACCATCACGCCGAAGGCCACCGGATCGCAGCCCAGCTGCACGGCAAGCACGCCCAGAACAGGGCCGAGAATCATATAAATCGAATTGCCTTCCATCAGGCAGCCCAAAATGAGCAGCATGATGTTGATGAGGAAGAGCAATACATACTTGTTGTCCGACAGGGACAGGAAGAAGTTGCAGATTTTGGTCGGCACCTGGTTATGCGTCAGCACCAAACCGAAAACGCCTGCCATCGCCAATACGAATAACGTGGAGCTTGCGAATGTCGATGTGTTTTCAAGGATATGAAACAGCTTTTTAAAATTGATCGTGCGATACCAGAACAGCGAAATGAGGATGGAATAAACCGTGGCCACGCAGGCGGCCTCAGTCGCCGTGAAGATGCCGCTCATGATGCCCGCAATCAGGATAACCGGCATCATCAGCGCGGCAAAGCTGTCTTTCAGCGAGCTCAGGATTTCCGCCCGGGTTGCACGAGGCTGCAGCGGATAGTGGCGCCTCACGCTGATGAAATAAGCCACGATGCCCATTGCCAGGCCCATCAGGATGCCCGGCAGAAGGCCGCCGATCAGCAGCTTTCCGATGGACACGCCGGTAATCGAGCCGTAGAGGATCATACTGGTGCTCGGCGGAATGATCGGCGCGACCGTCGAGCTGGCCGCCGTCACCGCCGCGCTGAACGGGACGTCGTAGCCGGCGTCCGTCATCGCATCCATCTCCATTTTTCCGATGCCGGAGACGTCCGAGACAGAGGAGCCGGACATGCCGGCCATGATCATGCTCGTCAGGATATTGACGTGCGCAAGGCCGCCCGGCAGATGCTGAACCAGCGTGCCGGCAAAGCGGAAGATCTTCTTGCCGACGTCCGCGCCGGACAAAATCGAGGAAGCCATCATGAAAAAGGGAATCGCCATAATGGTAAACGAATCCAGAGCGTTGACTGCCTTCTGAGCGATCACCACCGAAGTCGCCGTCCGATTGATCAGCAGCATGATCGTCGCCGAAATGCCCATCGAAAACGCAATCGGCACGCCGATGAACATAAAGCCGATCAGGCATACCCAGATAATCGCGCCAATCATGCCTTGCCCCCTCCTTTCACCAGATCTGCAATAGACGTAATGAACTTATATACCGCAATCAGGCTGCTGAAGAACATGCTGATTGGCAGGCTCAGGTACAGCCAGAGGCGGGAAATATTCAGCCCCGTCGTAACGCCCCGGCGGATAATCGGATTGCGGCACAGGCCGATCCCGAATACAAACATCATGATGCAGAACGCGCTGATCACCGCATAGATGAAGACGCTGACTCTTTTTCGCATCTCATCTTTATATCTCGCCAGCAGCAGGTCTACCGTGAGATGCTCTCCCTTATAAAGCACGCCAATGCTGCCCAAAAAGGTAAACCAGATGAGACAGAGCTTTGCGAGCTCTTCGGTCCATGGTGTATTCATTTTGAGGAGCACGCGGCCGACAATCTGCCAGCTGACCGCAAAGATCATGACCAGCAGCAGCGTTCCCGTGATTTTTTTCTGCACGAAGACGACGCCGTCGAAGAACTTCTCACAGATTCGTCGTAACGCCAAGTATAGTCCCCTCCTCTATCATCTGTTCATCCGGCGGACAGCCGTCCTGGATGGAAGCGGAGCTGCCTCCCAAAGTGGGAGACAGCCGCCGCGTTTTGCGAGAGCCTAAGATCGTTTTCCTTGCCACTCAAGCGTTTTTATTTTTTCAGGGAATCGAAGAACTCTTCCGTAAAGTAGCCTTTGTTGACGAATTCCGTATGCACGCCTGCGCAGGCATCCTTGAAAGCCTGGAAGTCGATGTCGCCTTCGTAGAGCACTTCAACGCCCGCATCGGTAAACTTCTTCCATGCCGTCTGGATTTCCTCGGCCACATTCTGAGCGCGCCATTCGGTAACCTCTTCGCCTGCCTTCAGGATCGCCGCCTGCTGATCCGCGGTCAGGCCGTTAAACCACGCCTCACCCACGACCAGGGCAATGGGGCTGGGCATGTGGTTGGTCTCGGAAACATACTTGACGACTTCCTGCAGGTTGATGGAAGCCAGCTCGGTGATCGCGTTTTCCACGCCGTCACACGCATTGCTCTGCAGCGCCGTAAACACCTCGCTCCAGGCGATGGTGGTCGGCAGCCCGCCCATGGCGGCGATAATCGCGGTATTCGCCTCAGACGACGGCGAGCGCACCTGCAGTCCCGCCATGTCAGCCGGGCTGAGGACAGGGCGCTTCGTGTTCGCCATCACGCGCATCGGGCGATACAGCAGCGCGACCAGCTTCAGGTTCACGCCTGAAAGCACGCCATCGATCGCTTTGCGGGCTTCAGTTTCACCTTCCAGAATCGGCCTCATCTGCTCGATGTTGTCATACAGATACGGCATGCAGATGGCGTAGCATTCCGGCGCCAGATTGGCAATGCCGTCAAAGCCAACTACACAGGCCTCTACCGTTCCGAGCGCTGTTCCTTCCGTGAACTCGACCGAGCCGCCCAGCTGGCTTGCCGGATAAACCTCGACGTCGATCTCTCCATTAGAATACTTTTCAACCAGTTCCTCGAACTTCAGCATCGCCTGATACTCGCCGAGCGCCGGGTCCGCAGTTGTCGTGCCGGCGAACTTCATGACGACCGCGTCCGCCAGCGCCGCGCAGCTTCCCATCACGAGAATCGCGCATAAGAGGGTGCAAAGCAGCTTTTTCATAGAGATACCTCCTTCTTATTCTATGGGCTTCTGCCCAATGATAACAAGCGTCACGGTTCTGGTCTTACAGGGGGATGTGTTTGCCAATAACTGCGCTTAAGCGTTCATCCTCTCCCATCTCTTTCAGATGTGTCAATACTGTCACGCAGGCGCCGCCGCCAGCGTTTTTGTTTTCCGCTGCGCAGACCGACTTTACGGCCTCCCTCAGCAGCAGATCCGGGCTTCCCTGATAATCGCCGACAAAGCTTCGGATATGGCGCTCCAGCCTTTCACAACATGCAATTCCCTGCTTCGCCTTTTCTGCCAGCGCACTGCCGGGCAGCGGATCATTATGGTCGCACCAGATTCTTTCCGCCGATATGGAAGACAATCGTTCCATCGACAGCCGGTAAGCGAGTGAATCCGTATACTGCGGGATGCCGCTGAAAAAACCGTTTCCCATCAGCGTATCCCCGGTAAAGAGATCGCCGGTTTCCCGGACCAGAAAGCACACGCTTCCATCTGAATGCCCCGGCGTCGCGATCACTTCAACCGTCAGTCCTCCGAAGCGCAGCATCTCTCCGTCCTGCAGAAGCCTATCAGGCGTTACGGGAGCTCCTATTTCTTCCACAAAGGCTGTTCTTCGCGCTGGCGGCAGGTCAAAATCGTCCTCAAACTGACCGAAAAGAACCTGCCAGTGCCAGTCGTGTTCCTGGAGATACCGGAGATCTCCCGGATGTGCATAAACGAGCGCGCCGCCTTCCTGCAGGAACCGGTGGTTCCCGATATGATCCCAATGTCCGTGTGTGCACAGCAGCGCCGTCGTCTTCTTCGCGAAGGGAGCAAGATGCTTCCTGCCGGATACCAGTCCGCTGTCGATCAGGATGTCCGTCTCTCCTGCATCCAGGCAAAAACTATTGACATAGATTCCCAGATATGGATACCGAAAGGCCTGAACACCCATCGGGCTCACCTCCCCCGATCGTGCTCGACGATCCGAAGAAGCATATTCATCGCCGTGATCATATTCTTGGGATCGGCAGTGCCCTTCCCCGCCTTTCCGTAGGCTGGCCCGTGCCCGACGGAAACGATATGAGCGGGCAGGTTGGTATAGATCAGCACGCCGTCGCCGAAAAAGACGCTCTTCATGGCGATGTTGCCCTGATCGTGATACATGAACACCACACCGGCAACCTGCTTGTTCAGCGCCTTCAGAAAGACCGTATCCGCGGGGCTCGGGCCGATGACATCGTATCCGCGCTCCAGCAGCGCATCGATTGCCGGCTGGATCTTCGTGATTTCCTCGTCGCCGTAGAGGCCATGCTCGCCCGCATGGGGATTGAGCGCCGCCACTGCGATTTTGCATTCCGATGCCGGCATGAATTTCTTCATCGTGCCGATCAGGCTTTCAGCCGTATCAATGATCCCCTGCGTAGTCAGGCGCGCCGGGATTTCCGCCAGCGCACAGTGCCCGACTACCGTGCAGCGGAAGATGCCTCCGCCGCAGATGACTGCGCGCACCTTTCCTGCGCCGTAGAGGTGCATGAAAATATCGAACTCTGTGCAATCCTGCGTATATCCGGCTGTGAACAACGCCTCCTTTGTAATCGGCGCCATGCATATGCCGTCGATCACTCCTTCTTTTTGCAGTTCAATGGCCCTTGCAATCGAATCATAGATCAGTTTGCCGCTGTCAGCAGTCACGTGGCTGTAGACGATATCTTTGCCGGCTGGCACCTCAGAGAAATACACCGTTTGGGCGCCCTCAAAGCTGGGCCTGCCTTCCAAAGGGACGATCGCCAGCTTTTCTGCGCCCTTGACCACGCTTCTGGACATTTCAAATCGTTCCCGGTTTCCGATAAAGACCGGTGTGTAGCTGCCATCATTCGCCAGCGCAGTCATCGCCGCCAGCTCCGGGCTGCTTCCCGCATGATCTCCCAGGATGATGCCAAGCACCGGTTTGTCGTTCATAGCATCGTCTCCCTTCTCTGCAAGTTCGATTTCTAACCCCTCTGCTTTATAGGATGCGAAATCCGTGCCAATCTTGTTTCCTTGGGAAAAATTTCTTGATTCCAGATTATTCCGGTGTTTTCTGCCCTTCTTTTTTATGCTTTTGTGTCTGGTCTGAGTTTTATATCAGCGATTCAATCTTGTGCATCAATTCTGAAACGTCTATTTATCATTTTTGCAACACTAAATCTCCCCACAAAAACCAAATATGCTAAAATTCAAAATGGTTAAACATCTAATTTTTACAGATCTTTCTGAATCGGTTTTCGGTCGATTTGCCCCGGCATAGACGATTTTTAATGCTTTTGGGATTAGCTCGAATATAAGTTGACGCTGAAGCAGTTTCCTGTCCCAGCGTCTTTCTAGTTATTCTCCGGGCGTCTCTTCGCCGTTTGTCTGAATCCCAAGCTTGCGCGCCGTACGGTAAAGCGTCGTCGCATCCATATCCAGCGCTTTCGCAGCCTTTCGCAGGCTCCCATGTTTTTGCAGCGCTTCCGTAATAACCTCGCGCTGAATCTCTTCCACCGCTTCCCGCATGGAAGTTCCGGCTTGGATCCCTCCTGTAGGCCGTGTCGTCTGCGCAGCCGGCCGGACAGAAATCATTCTCTGGGGCATATCCTCCAGCCCGATAACATCGCCCTCAGAAGAAACAATCGTGTTTTCAACGATATTGCGCAGCTCACGGACGTTGCCCGGCCAGTCATAGCGAATAAAGTACTCCTTAACTTCTTGGGCAAACGTCTTTTCAAGCTTGTAGCGGTCGCAGAAGTAGCGCAGATAATAGGTACACAGGGGCAGAATATCGTCGCGTCGTTCACGCAGAGGCGGGATATTCAATTCCACGACATTCAAGCGATAGTACAGCGCTTCTGAAAACTGGCCCTGCTCCATTTTCTGCTTCAGATCGCGATTGGTAGATGAGATAATCCGCACATTGAGAGGGATCGCATGGGCTCCGCCGAGCCTTCTGACCTCGTTTTCCTGCAAAACGCGCAGCAGCTTGACCTGCAGCTGCATCGGCATATCGCCAATCTCATCGAGCAATAGCGTTCCCTTGTTTGCCAATTCGAAGAGGCCAGGCTTTCCTTTCGCTTTTGCTCCGGTAAAAGCGCCGCTTTCATATCCAAAGAGCTCGCTTTCCAGAAGCTGCTCCGGGATGGCGCTGCAATTGATTTTGATATACGGATGTTCGCTGCGATTGCTGCTGCGGTGGATAAAAGAGGCGACAACTTCCTTGCCAACACCCGTTTCGCCGACCAGGAGCACCGTCGTCGGATAATTGGCAACCTGCTTAGCCTTCTCGAACACGCGGATCATGCTGGTGCTGTTCGCAATACAGTCCCGCAGGCGAAGGCGTTCCAGCCGGGCATTAATATCAACCGATGATTTCGTGTGAATTTCGATTTCCTGTAATCCCCGAGGAACAATCTGCACAAGCAAAGCAATCGGATTAACTGTCGGCAATACCTTCATGCGAACAGACCAAGCCCCCACGTCCTGCCGCGACTTTCCTTCCTGAATTGCTTTTTCCTGCAATTCATTCCAGTTCGCTTCGCCAACGAACGGGTAATACGTATCCCATTTGGGGTTCCGGTGGATTTCAGTGCCGGACAGGCTCAGTATACGCACCGCTATGCTCAGAGCATCCAATATATCAGATGCCGACAGGGCATTCGATCCTTTTGTCATGTCCTCCTCCTTTCTCTCTAGGGCCCGCATTCATCCTGGCAGATCATTCCTCCATCACATGCCGCTGCATGATCGTCGTGAGCGTGGACATAACCGTACATATATTGGTTGGATTCGCGATGCCCAGCTGAGCGATATCCATTGCGCTGCCATGTCCCGTAGAGAGTATGGGATAAGGTACATTCGTATAAATGAGCGCTGTTGTTTCAAACATTTTAGCTTTCATCGCGATATTGCCCTGGTCGTGGTAAAGATAGATGATCCCGTCATACCCACCGCTGATGGCTCTGGCATAGATCGTATCTCCGGGATAAGGCCCGTCGATATTCACGCCATGCCTGCGCAGCTCGACGACGGCGGGATAGATGATTTCGGATTCCTCCTCGCCCAGGATGCCGCCTTCGCCTCCGTGCGGATTCAAGGCTGCAATGCAGATATGCGGCTTCGCATCCATCATCCTGCACAGTACGTGGTGCAGTCCCAAGCCGGTGTCGACGATCCGTTCAACCGTCAGCAGCTCTACAATTCTCCGGAACGGAACATGCCCGATTACTGTGGAACGAATAATTGAACCGCCCTTAACGACGCTCTGAACTTGTGAAACGCCGGCCAGTTCTGCAAATAGCTCGTATTCAGATGCAAAGCCATATCCGGAAAGGGCAAGGGCTTGTTTGTTGATCGGGCCCATGATCAGCCCTTCAATTAAGCCCAGCTCCAGCATCCGATACCCCATTCGAATCGAATGGTAAGCGATCGCGCCTGCAGCCGCGCTGACCTCACCGAGAACCACTTCGTTGATATCTCCGTCGATATCCACCACAGGGATACCGCTTAAAAAGGCGTTTTCTTCAACTCCGTCAGCAAGGTGCTCCAATGTAGTGGGCGTAAAGAAGAGCTCGGAGCCCATCCGGTACACCATTTGACAAAGCAGTTCATAATTGCCAATCAAAATCGGGCGTGCAAATGCATAAGTGCTCGGGCGCAACAGCAGCTTCAGGACGATCTCAGGCCCGATTCCCGCAGGATCCCCCAAAATGATTCCCACATAGGGCTTTGGTTTTTCATACACTACTGTCGCCTCCCCTTTTCTAAGGCCGCATCGCCTGCTAATCGCAGCAAGTATTTATAGTAATTCAATAAATATCCTTTAATTCCTCTTTCTTTTTTGCTTTTATTCCCGATATATACGTCTTAAAAATATCAATTATGCACATCCCGTATGCTTATTGATCTCAATTGTGTAATGCGCGAATCACCGCATCGCCAACCTCAGCCGTATTCGCATGGCCACCAATATCCGGGGTGAGCGTCTGTCCTTCGGTCAGAACCTGTTCAATGGCTTTCAGCACGCGAGCTCCCCACTTTTCATGTCCGAAGAAATCCAGAATCTGGCTCGCCGACCAGATGCTCGCCAACGGATTGGCTTTCCCCTGCCCAGCAATGTCCGGGGCAGAACCGTGAATCGGCTCGAACATGGACGGGTATTTTCGCTCCGGGTTCAGATTCGCGCCTGCCGCCAGGCCCATTCCGCCCGAAATTGCCGCACCCAGATCCGTCAGAATATCGCCAAAGAGATTTGAAGTCACAACGATCTGGAAACGCCGAGGATCCCTGACCATGAACATGCTGGCGGCGTCCACCAGCAGCGTATGCGTTTGGACATCCGGATACTCCTGCCCCACCTCGCGGAAAATCTGATCCCAGAATACCATGGAATAGTTGAGCGCATTGCCCTTGCTGATGCTGGTCAGCGTCTTTTTCTCCTTGCGGGCCATTTCATAAGCGTAGCGCATGATCCGCTCACAGCCCACTCTCGAGAAAACCCCGTCCTGAATGACGACTTCATTGGGCTTGTTTTTAAACAGCCAGCTCCCGCTACCGGCATACTCTCCCTCGCTGTTCTCGCGGATGAAAACCATGTCGATGTCTTCCCGGGGGACGTCCTTAAGCGGACAAGGCGCGCCCTGCAGCAGCTTGACCGGCCTCAGGTTGACATACTGATCGAAGCTTTTTCGGATGATCAGAAGCAAATTCCACAGCGAAATATGATCCGGCACGCCAGGCGCGCCCACCGCGCCCAGATAAATCGCGTCGAATTTGCTCAGCGTCTCGATCCCGTCCTTCGGCATCATGCAGCCGTTCTGCAGGTAGTATTCACATCCCCAGGGGAACTCCGTCCAGTCGAAAGCGAACGATCCGTCCATTTGCGCAACTGCGTTGAGTACTTTCATTCCTTCACGAATCACCTCAGGCCCAATGCCGTCTCCGGCGATGACTGCCATGTTATGTCTGAGCATATCTTTCTCCTTTCCTGGTCGTTGCAGGCTGATCGTTGTTCTTCTGCTATTCTGAATGCGAAAATCGTGCCAATCTTTTCATTTTTATGGTTTTATCCAATTGCTGTAAATTGCAGCCTGAATTTTCCCCTTTTCCCGCCAAAGGAGCATGGGCCTGTTTCAAAAATGAAACGCATCTCCTCTCAGCCTCCGCGCTCCTGCTTCCGTAAATTTTGCTTGTTGTCTTCACAAATAAGTAGTAGACTTTAGCAAGAACGATTCACAGGACGAGGAGGAGAACCCGATATGAAAAAGAAAGCTGCCGCTCAATTCCTATGGATCCTGGCTTGCCTTCTGCTGCTTCTGTCCGCCGCGGTTGCCGAAACGCGCCAGGGCACAATCGCCCTGGAGGGCATGGAAGAGACCATCGGGGAGACGCTGTATCAAAGCCCGCAGGGATTTTCGTTCTGGTATGCGGACGAGAGCTTTTCCGTTCGTTCCGAAAAAACAGACGGCGCGGAGCGCGTGATCGTCTGTGCCGTGTATACAGGCGAGAGCATGGCGCTCACGAAGATTCCGGAAGAGGAGGCATCTGAATTAACAGAAAGCCTCGGTATGGACATCGCAGAGCAGTCGGCCGCTTCGCGCGTACAGATCGATCTGTACCGGGAGCTGGAAGGAACCTCATTCCGGTTTTCAACCCTCATCGCAGAGAACGGCGAATACCTTCAGGCGAGCGGCGAGTATTCGATGGAATCTGCGGAAGGAATGTGAACCCCATGGAGTATTCCTTCCGGATCATAGGCGCATCCGGTAAGCCTCCGGAGCCTGAAGAAAGTGAGGGGGAAGCCAAACAGAAGGAAGCCAATAG
>ODAI013245547.1_pt1 | contig 14205 bp, 13 predicted proteins | sample 1539321 | NCBI WGS metagenome assembly ODAI01 (sample SAMN02144231, study PRJEB22623) | gut metagenome | biome: sheep rumen | host: Ovis aries | place: New Zealand
CCGTCTGACATCCTGTTCGCGCATGGCTCATTGCACCGCGCAAAAAACAGGAGGCCTCATGCCTCCTGTCCGAATATCTGTCAATCTCTTATAAATGTACTGTATGTACTGCCCGGTGCTCATTGCCGGCGGTTTAATATCCGGTCAATACCCGAATTCCTGTGCCCAGTCCCAGGAACCGTTGGGTGCCTGATATGCCGCGACACCGATGGAAGCGTATCCGCCGTTCAGGATGTTGGCCTTGTGTCCCGGAGATGCCATCCACGCATTGACAACACTGTTCGAATCATTGTAATTCATTGCAAGATTCTCGCCGTACATCAGCGCGCTGTTGACTGTCCACCAGTCCGTTCCGTCCGGTCTTGTATGGGAAAATGCCCTCTCGCATTCCTGTGCGCGGACCTGCGCCGCCTGTTCGAGGCCCTCGTTCCAGACCAGCTCCGCAAGTCCGGCTGCTGCTCTTTGTACGTTGACCAGCGCAAGTGTCGCCTGCGCCTCGGCAGCTGTAGCGGTTGTTGCCGCGCCTGCCGCAAGAGCGATCGCGTTGTCATCAATATAATGAACATCGCCCTCATCACTGAGTTCACGGCTGACTGCCGAATCATCTACCATCGCGGTTATTTTCTCAGACTTTTTTCCGCATCCGGCAAGGCCTGCAATAACCGATATTAACATGATCACTGTAAGTAGTCTGGTAATCTTCTTCATTGCTCTTCTCCCTTCGGAAGTAATCTGTCCGGTGACAATTGCAGTATAGCAACGGATAATTGTTGTGTCAATCATATTCTATATCAAATTTATAAAATTGATATAGAATATGATTATTTTTTCCATTTTGCCTGCTTCCCGTCCTCAATATGCCCAGCGGTGGCTCCGCACCATATTGACAAACTCGCCGTTTGTCCTTGTGCGCGCGAACAGATCAAGAACGCTCTCGGTCGCCTCTTCTGCCCTGCTGCCGACGAAGGATCTGCGGATGACATTAATGCATTCCTGTTCATCCGGCGTAAGAAGGAGGTCATCCCGCCGTGTCCCGGACCGCGCAAGGTCAATCGCAGGGAATATCCGTCTTTCCTGGAGCTTTCTGTTGAGGATCAGCTCCATATTGCCGGTGCCCTTGAATTCCTCGTAAACAACGTCGTCCATCTTGGAGCCGGTTTCGATCAGCGCGGTGGCAAGGATCGTGAGCGATCCGCCTTCACGCATGTCTCTGGCCGCGCCGAAAAACCTCTTGGGCATGTGCAGCGCCGCCGGGTCAAGTCCGCCCGAAAGAGTCCTGCCGCTGGAAGGCTCGGTAAGGTTATAGGCTCTCGTAAGTCTTGTAATGGAGTCAAGAAGGATCATGACATCCTTGTTATGCTCAACGAGTCTTTTCGCCCTTTCAATTACCATCTCGGCGACGCGCTTGTGATGGTCCGGCAGCTCATCGAATGTGGAGTAGATCACTTCGACATTCGGTCCTTCAATCGCTTCCCTGATATCCGTTACTTCCTCGGGGCGCTCATCAATCAGCAGTATGATGAGATGGATCTCCGGATTATTCGCCTTGACACTCCTTGCGACCTCTTTGAGAAGCGTTGTCTTTCCGGCCTTGGGAGGCGAAACAATCATGCCTCTTTGTCCCTTGCCGACAGGGCACATCAGATCCATGACACGCATCGCAATGCTGGCGCCCGGTTTCTCGAGCCGGATTTTATCATCCGGGAAGACCGGGGTCATGTCCTCAAAATTAAACCGCCGTTTTGCCATCTCCGGATCCATCCCGTTGACAGACTTGACGAATAAAAGTGCGCTGAACTTCTCCTGCTGCGTTCGTATGCGGATGTTGCCTTCAATAATATCGCCTGTTTTCAGGTTGAAGCGGCGTATCTGGCTGGGCGCGACATATACGTCATTGTCCCCCGGCAGATAGTTGGCGGACCGGATAAAACCGTACCCGTCAGCCATTACTTCCAGAATGCCGTGAGCCATCTCGCCGCTGTCAAGCTCATGGTTCATCACATCCTTGTGGGGGACCGGCGCGTCCGGTCTCTGGATTCCGCGTCTTGCATAACGCGCGGCTGTTGCCATGGCCTGCTCCGGGGACACTTCCTGTCTGGCAGGCGCTTCCTGCCTTGCGGGCGCTTCCTGCCTTGCAGGCGCTTCCTGTCTGGCAGGTGCTTCCTGCCTTGCAGCTGCTTCCTGCCTTGCAGGCGCTTCCTGCCTTGCGGGCGTTTCCTGTCTTGCAGGTGCTTCCTGTCTTACAGCTGCTTCCTGACGGACGGGCAGTTCCTGTTTTCCGGACTCTTCCCTGACTGCAGGGCCGGCCGGAGCGGTTTCCTCTGCCGCTTTTGCGCCCTCCTGTGCGGTCCTGACGGTCTTTGTATCTTCCTCAGCGCGCTTTTTTCTTCTGCCCTGCGGTTTTACGACAGTGCTCTTTCGCACGGGTTCGTTCTGGCTTTTCGCCGCAGGTGCGCTCTCCTGCTGCTGCGCTTCGGGTGCTGCAGCCTCACCGGCATCCGTAACGATACGAACCACCTTTCTGCCTCTTTTTACCGGGGCATCCGCGGACTGCGTCCTGCCTTTCGGCGCAGATTTGCGGTCCGTGTCCTGTGCCTTGTCCGTCTGGGGCTCCTTTACCTCGCTTCCTGCAGACATATTGTCTGCTGCAGACTTGCTGCCTGCGGAACGGGCATTTTTCCTGGCTTCCTTCAGGGCAGCCTGCTTTGCCGCCTCCTGGGACGCGTCCTTTTCATCCTGCTCCAGCATCAGATCGATCAGTTCGGCCTTCTTGGTCCTCACACTGATCTTCATGCCGCGCTGCTTGGCAATTGCCCGAAGGTCAGGCATAGCAAGCGACTCGTACATCTGTCTTGTCATAAAACTCCTTTACATGAAATATTTCGCCGCGCCGCACCCAATGGCCCGGCAGTAAAAATAGGATTGTACTAAAAAGTTGGAAATTTGATAGATTACGTTCAGTAGATTATTTACCGGAGTAAACTAATGTGCACTCAGGGAAATGGATTACGCCGTGGCTGTGCACATCGAGAAAATTATAAAACAACAAAATAAAATATGCAATCGATTGATTTACAGCGGCAGAGCCCTGATTCTCTTTGGCAGTGCCGCCCTACCTTTCCCCGTCCTTTCCTTCCGAAGGCGCGGCCAGGAGCCTGTTCAGGATCTGTGCATACAGGTCGCTGCAGGCATCTTTCCAGTTGTCCGCGATCTGCCTGGCTGTCATTTCATCCGGGGCCCCGACCGTCAGGTCGAGGATTGTCAGTCCTTCCTCCCTGACAGACATATGCGCAAGAAAGCTTCCTGCCCTGTCCCTGGGATTTCTGAAGTACTCCGCCGTAATATCCCTGTCTTTTCTTAAGTATTTTCCAATCTGTTTAAGATATGCATCGACCTGGCCGCGGATTCCGCTGCCGAGATCATTGGACATGTATTTCAGGATCTGTTCACCTTCATCCGTGATTTTCATGAAGGTCTTCCCGCCTGTTTCGTAGGTTTCAACCAGTCCGTCTTCTTCCACCTGGGAAAGGACCGTTGCCAGTGCTTCGAAATTGACATATCCGCTCTCAAGAAGAAAGCCGGATATGCGCGGTACGTCCACTCCCTGGCCGGCCTTGTCAAGCATATACAGTATTGTCAGTTTATAAACGGCATTTGTTGATTCCATCCGGTTATTTCTCCCGCTCCATCAGATTCTCATGCTCAGTATATTTTGTTTTTCCCGTAAGTCCTGCCATATGGGCCCGGATCACAGCCTCATATCCGTTCTCGGACGGCCGGTACAGGCTTATGCCGCTGATTTCCTCGGGGAGATAGCGCTGTCCCGCATAATGATCCTTGTACAGATGTGCGTACTCATAGCCGATCCCCCTGCCGAGCTTTGACGCGCCGCTGTAATGTGCATCCTGAAGATACGGCGGTATGGGAAGGCTCCCTGTTTTTTCAACCAGCGCAGCCGCGTCGGATATGGAATTGACGGCAGTATTACTCTTGGGCGCTGTTGCGACGTATTCCGCGGCCTGGGCGAGAACAATCTGAGACTCCGGCCATCCGAGGCGCTCTGCGGCAAGCGAGGCCGCAACCGCAACCTGAAGGGCCCCGGGATCCGCATTGCCGACGTCCTCGGCGGCGCAGATCATAATCCGCCTCGCAATAAATTCCGGCTCCTCGCCCGCACTCATCATCCTGGCAAGGTAATAGACAGCCGCATCGGGGTCTGATCCCCGCATGCTCTTTATAAAGGCGGAGATTGTATCATAGTGATTGTCCCCCTTTTTGTCATAGCGCGGGGCTTTCTTCTGGATACACTCCCTGGCAACGTCCGTGGTAATGTGAATTTTTCCGTCTGGTGCCCTGTCTGTTGTCAGCACGGCAAGCTCCACTGCGTTCAGCGCATGTCTGGCGTCGCCTCCTGCAGTTTCCGCAAGGAACTCGGCCGCATCCTCGTCGATAACCGCATCATATGCGCCCATGCCCCTTTCCCTGTCATAGACCGCCCGCTCGATCAGAACGCGGACATCCTCCGGACTTAAGGGCCGGAGTTCGAAAATCATTGAGCGCGACAGCAGAGCCCCGTTAACCTCAAAGTAAGGATTCTCCGTGGTCGCGCCGATCAGCGTAATCGTTCCGTCCGCCACAAACGGCAGCAGATAATCCTGCTGCCCTTTATTGAACCTGTGAATCTCGTCAATGAAAAGAATCGTCTTTTTGCCGTATCCGCCCAGATACTCTTTGGCCTTGAGGATGACCTCCTCCATATCCTTCTTGCCGGCGCTCGTGGCATTGATCTGTGTAAACTGTGCGCTGGTTGTATTGGCTATGACTTTTGCGAGCGTCGTTTTTCCGGTTCCGGGAGGGCCGTAAAAGATCACACTCCCGAGCTTGTCCGCCCTGATCGCCCTGTACAGCAGCCTTCCCTTTCCTATTATGTGCTGCTGTCCCACGACCTCTTCGAGCGTGCGGGGCCTCAGCCTCGCCGCAAGAGGCGACTCCCGCTCGGTATTTTTTTCCTGCATGTATTCAAACAGATCCATGTTCCTGTCACCGTAAATGAATTATTTTTTTCCGCGCTTTTTATTCTTTTCGGGCATCCAGATGCCGCGCATCATGTCAAGAGCGCACAGGTCCGCCGAATACCTGCCGGCCTGCGCAATGCTCTCAAGCATTCTGCCCGGAAGGTAATTCCTGTCCGCGCAGTTTTCAAAGAAACGATCCTTTGCTCTGATATACAAATCCAAAACATCCCCGCCATTTTCAACGTCGGGGGCGACCTGTTCACCCGCGATCGTGACCGTTCTGCCGTCATCCGGATCCCCGCAAAGCGACAGGCAGGCTGCGCCTCCCAGTTCGCAGATTCTGGAATAAAAGCTCCCTAAGGTGCCTGTCTTTTCCGTGAGGTTTTCAACCAGGTCGCAGGCAGCCGCGAGTCTCTGGGCCGCAGAGGCATTCAGGTCCTCAAGGCAGATGATCCGCATAAACCGCGAGCTTTTCTCATCGCCGCCCACCAGCTTCTGGAGACCTCTGAAAACCTCGCCCGTCTCCCTGCTGCAGCCTTCGCCCCCGGTCCTTACAAAGAATATTACGGGAACCTCCGGCTCCCATCCGTCTTTGATCCTGTTGTATCTGTGACGGATATATTCCGAAAAGAGCATGGCAGAGTCCCGGTCCGGATATTCCAGGAGCATGTCGTACACGGCAGACTCGCCGCTCCCGGTAAGCGCCAGTTTGTTTTCTTTCTTGACGTTCCGGAGGGCGCCAAGGACAGCTTCATCCCCGCTGTGCTGCATCAGCCGCTCCAGCTGGACCGGATCCCATTTGTATACATCGCTCACCGTCTGGGAGAGATAGTCGGCAAGCGGGTGATTGGATGCCAGGAGCCATCTTCTGAAGGAGACGCCGTTGTCCCTGACAAAAAACTTTCCGGGGTAAAGCGCACGGTATTTTTCTGAAAGTACATTTTCCCCGGAGCCGTCTTTTAGAATCGCCGAGAAGGCAAAATGCAGTGCGAGGCTGGTCACATTTATATTGTTGTCTTTATCGATAATCAGCAGGTCCGGATCCTGCGAACGGGCTCTTGCCCGTTCATCAAGCTCCCAGATAACCGGCAGCAGCATTCCTGCCGTTTCCACAAGCTCCGGCACGGAAATAAGGAGCGGCTTTTCGGGCAGACTGTCCATAGAGCAGTAGCATGTGGCGGCCACAATCCGGATTACCTCGTCAAGGCTCATCGCCTTATCCTCGGTCATGATCCTGATCAGCTCCGGAATAATAAGGGCAGTGAAATCTCCGGTCAGCTGAATGACTGCATGGTCGTAAAGCCTGTTCAGGTCATACTTTCTCGCCTTCATTTCGCCGAGTATGCAGCGGGCAGCTCCGCTTGCGAGTGTATACATCCTCTCCAGGTCGCTCAGTCTTTCCGGCGATCCGGCACTCTTTGGCGGACTGATAAGACGAATCTTATTTACAAAGCTGTCATATCCGACGATATCGTAGTCATAGACGCGGACAGGCATATTTTTGCCGTGAAGCCGGACATACCTTACCGATTCTTCTACGTTCTCCCACCTGTCCAGTCCCGACAGGAAAAGATTTAACGCAGAGGCGCCCTCCTCCTCTACGGAAGCGCTGGGGGTATCCTCCCTGAGGGCAAATCCCTCCATCGGGATCCCGACGGTTGCCGCGGCTTCGACAAGCTCTCCCGCAGTCCATGCGCTGTCAAACTCTCCGATATCCGCCGCCTCCGCCTCCTGTTCTTCAAGCTGGCTGATCGTTCGCCCGTATTTTCCGAGCAGCTTTTTCATATGGTCATATATTCTCAGGTTGATCAGGTTGACGGATAAGAGGCGGCCAAGCTTCAGCTGTCTTGCAATCAGGTATACCTTCTTTTCGCCGGCAGCCCGCTCAGTGACCTGCAGAAGTCTTTTACAGTAAACCATCACGGTGCAGTACAGTTCCGTATCTGTACACTTCATGGCAGATTTTCCGAATCTTTCCTGCGCAATATCATGGAGCTGGTGCTCCATATTCATGATCAGGATATCTCTTTGCATATTGGTTGCCCGGACTCTCATCTCAGTCTCCGATCTGCGGACACGGCCGCACGCACTCAAGGCATTCGTCGTCCTGCCTGTGCGACCGGCAGGAGCCGGCACACAGACATTCAGTTTATTATATCATAATCCTCCCGGCCGGGCTCCGGTAAGGCACCGCGGGAGGAATTTGTGCCTCCTTTTACCGCGTTGTGATACAATGATGTACATGAATGCGCACAGAGCCTTAACAGCCTATCTTCTGATATTTACAGCCGCCGCATGCGCTGCCTGCGGCAAGAAAAAGAATGCTGTACAGGAAGTCGATTATACCGTGAAAGGAGACAGGGACAACACTCCCATTGTCCTTACGCCCGAGGCGGAGGGGGATCTTACCCTCGGCAATGAAGAGGTTGAAATCGACGCCTCTCACCTGGACAGCGGATATATCGGAGTGCGCTATACGGGAAACAGCTCCAAGGTCAAGCTCCAGATCACACCGGAATCGGATATCACCTATACCTATGACCTGAAGCTCGATGACAAAATTGATTTTTTCCCCTTCTCCGACGGCGACGGGCATTACCGGGTCGGCGTATATACGAATGTAAAGGATACAATGTATGCGGTCGCCTATACAACCGAGTTCGATATCGCGCTGAGCGATCCGTTCGCACCGTTCCTCTATCCGAACCAGTACGTGTGGTTTACGGAGGACATGGAGACAATCGATACCGCCCGGATGGTCGTAAATCCCGCAAACACCGACCTTGAAGCCATTACAAATGTATATAATTATGTCATAAGCCACGTCGAATATGACTGGGATGAGGCAGAAACTGTCCAGAGCGGATATCTCCCCGATGTCGACGAGGTACTCGATACCGGCAGGGGAATCTGCTTTGATTATGCCGCGCTGATGGCCGCCATGCTGCGAAGCCAGGGGATACCGGCAAGGCTTGAAATCGGATACGCCGGCACAGCCTATCACGCATGGCTGTCCGCCTACACGGAGGATACAGGCTGGATCAACGGAATCATCCGTTTCGACGGCACCGACTGGTCTTTGATGGATCCCACCTTCGCCTCCAATCAGGACAGCCGGGAGCTTGAGAAATTCATCGGGGACGGAGACAATTACCGCAGTGTCTATATGTACTGATTACAGGTGACTGCGCCGGCAGACAAGGCAGGGAGCAAAATGCAGCTGATAACAAAACTGAAAAATCTACTGTTTCATATTACGGGCGGGCGTCACGATGAGGGACGCCTCTCCAATGCAATGATATTCCATTTCTGCCAGCAGCTGACAAATCTACTCTCTGCGGGCGTAACTCCCTCCGCAAGTCTTAAGATCATGCTGGACGATACGGATAACCGTGATCTTACCAAAGTCCTCACCGATATGCAGGAAGTCGTCTCCGCAGGCGGTCGTCTTTCCGAGGCGGTCGATAAAAGCGGAGTATTTCCGCCATATGTTACCGAACTCCTCATCGTCGGCGAACAGACCGGCAAGCTCGAAAGCGTTACCGAATCCCTCGCCCGTTATTACGAAGATCTCGACGACCTCGGGGAGTCTGTCCGCAGCGCGGTGAGCTATCCCGTGATGATGGTCGTCATGATGTTCGTTATCGTAATTGTCCTTCTCTCCCGCGTCATGCCGGTCTTCTCTCAGGTTTTCAGCCAGCTCGGCACCTCCGTCGGCGCAGTGACACAGATGCTGATGAATATCAGCGCCGTCCTGAGCCGCTACTATACCGTCATGATTGTCCTGTTCGTGCTCTTTGTACTCTTCTATCTCTACGTTTACTACACGGCGAACGGAAGAAAGCTTTTTTCCCGCTTTCTGGAGCGCTTCCCGGCAACGAAAGATTTTTCCGAAAAAATGGCTGTGGGCCGCTTTGCTTCCGGCATGCAGCTGACCTATGAGGCAGGGCTCGATACCTACTACTCCCTGGAACTGGTCTCGAACATCGTAGAGAACGAGACGGTCCTTAATAAGATCACCGAATGCAGAAAAATGCTCGATAACGGCGAGGGGCTGGCCGACGCGCTGATGAAGGCGCATATGTTTACCGGCTTCTATTCCAGCATGCTGACGATCGCGGCAAAAAGCGGCAATGTCGACAAAGCCCTGGGCTTTATTGCCGAGCACTACAGGCAGGATACCGATCGGAAAATAAACCGGCTGCTGTCAGCCATAGAACCAACAATGGTGATCATCCTGTCCGTTATCATAGGGCTTATTCTTCTTTCGGTAATACTCCCGCTTATGGGCGTCATGGCGTCGATCGGCTGACGGGGACGGTGGAGGAGCCATGAGAAAGAAAAGACTGGTTAATACCATTTTCCTGAGCGTTATCCTCATAGTGCTGTGGGTGTTCCTGTTTTCGGGAATTGCGGGATACATCGGCACCCGCTCCGTCTCCGAACAGAGGGAAGGCCTGCTTGGCGCTCTCGAGCGCGACATCACCTGCTGCTATGCCCTCGAAGGGAGGTATCCTCCGGATCTTCAATATCTGAGGGACCACTACGGCCTGTCCTACAACACGTCCCTGTTCTACGTGGATTACCGCCCTGTGGCCTCCAACATCCGGCCGTCCTATGTAGTGATTGATCTTACAGAATGATGTTTCAGAATTGATGCTTCAAAACGATAATTCAGGAAAAACTGCGATATGATCCGTCAGGATAACAGACATTACATCGATATATTGTTCGTTCTGCTCGTGTTCGCTTCCTTCATGCTCACTGCGCTTTTACTCATCGCGATGGGAACCGCGCAGTATCGCAAAATCGTCGGAAACATGGATGAGAGCGACAGGCTGCGCACAGCGTCCGCGTATATCACGCAGAAGGTGCGAAGCAGCAGACAGGAAGGGATGATTCAGACCGGAACTCTTGAAGGAATTCCCGCTCTTAAGATTTACACGGATATCGACGGCGTATCCTATATCACCTGGATCTATGCCTATGAAGGTCAGATGTGCGAACAGTTTGCGGCAGCAGCAAGGGATGACGTAAAGGCTGCGGGCGGAACCCGGATTTATCCGCTGAATGCCCTGGAGTTCTCCTTCCTTGACGAGGGCCTGCCTGTAATGAACATGGATTCCCCGCCGGAGAGCGCTGCCGCGGGGCGGATTCTTTGTGTGGACATAACGGCGGATGACAATTCGCAAAGCCGCCTGGTTCTTTGCGCAGTACCGTAAAGACAGACAGGAAGGCAGCTCATGGCAGGAAAATATCGCAGTAAAGGATCAAAAACATCTCTCTTTCTGATAGAGCTGATCATATCCGTATTCTTCTTTTCCCTTGCCGGCGTAGTCTGTGTGAGGCTGTTTTTGTATGCCTCGGGAATCAGCAGGGATGCTTCAGACCTTTCCCATGCCGTCCGCATCGCCCAGAACGCCGCGGAAAGCTTTCTTGGAGCGGAAGGCGACCCTGAAGAAGCTTCCCTTCTTTTCCTGTACTCGATGGATGCTCCGTCCGAAATTTATACCGCTTATGAAGACAGCCTCCGCACCGGGAAAGAGCCCGGCAGCCTTCTGCTGTCTTTTGACAAAGAGTGGAATCTCACAGAGGCGGCCGCAGGCACAGGCGCAAAAGCGCAGGGCTCCTACTATGTACTGCTGGATTATTCCGGCGATGATACCGAAAGATATGCTGAGGGAGAATTGTCAAGGCTTCGCATTGAAGCCGGCAGAACATCGCCCGCCTCGGTTCTTTATGAGCTTCCGGTCGCTTATTATACCGGGCAGCGTCCCGCACTGCAGGCACAGGAAGTCGGGGAAGACACCCCGGCAGCGGAGGATACACGAAAATGAGCGGAAATAAGAAATACTACTCGCTAAACGGCGGCGTATCGCTGATACTTCTTGTATTCATCATACTGAGTCTTGTCAGCTTTGCTGCCCTCTCCGTTGCAAGCGCCCGCGCCGACAGAAGGCTCTGCGATAAATACATGGAACAGACAAGCGGCTACTACGGCGCCTTTTCAAAGGCCCAGGAGTACCTCGCGGACATTTACGAAGGGTGCCTGCAGGCAGACGCCCCGGAAGGCGGCGCCTCGCCTGAAGGTTTTACGGAAAAGCATTTTCCGATAAGTGATACGCAGGACCTGGTTCTTAGGCTCGACTCTGGTTCACCGCCGAATGTCCTGTCCATCGATACTGTCACCACTGTACGCACGGATTACGATGAATCACTTCCGGTCATCCGGCGGTAGCTCTATCCTGCCGCTTACTGCAGCTGTTTTCTGAGTCCCTTAGGATAATGGTTTTTTACTGTTCCGGCCGCCGCCTTTCCCCAGCCCAGAGAATATCCGCAGGTGGCGACCAGGATCCAGCCCTTTTCTTCTCCTTCAAAGGGTATGACCTCTCCTCTTATATAGGCCGCAGCCTCCTGCTCTGTCTTAAGATCCAGGAAGGCTCGTACTTCTTCCTTTTTCAGTGAAAGAGCCAGTGCATGGGATGGCTCAGACCGGTTTTTCTTTACGGTTCCCAGATGAAGTCCCGGCCTTACTGTCTTTAAGCCCTCATACGTAATATCCGGGCAGGTCAGATACAGCTCATCTCCGAAAAGGACAAGCCTCCCGCCGCCGTCATACAGCTTAGTTTCCGGGTCCTCATAAAGATATGCCGCGGAAAACTCGTGCCACAGCGCTGCCGCCTGCTCCAGTGCGGCGCTTCCGGACGAACGCTGCAGTTTTTTCCCCTGCTTTTTAGACTTTGCACGAAGGACCTGCTGCGTTATAATCTGCTGCTCCTTCATTTCACCTGCGCCGGCGGGAGATTTTTTGACCAGCCTTGCGACGAAATGTCCCTCTCCCTCCAGCCTGTGCGGCCAGAGCCGGACAGCGCACCCGCCAAGGCTCCCGGTGTCCCTGTCAGACTCCCCAAAGCTCCACTGAACCGCTCCCGCAAAGCCCATTTCGCGGAACCTCTCCCCGAATCTGTCCCAGAGGGGGTACGGTTCAAACTCTTCGTGCTCATTAAGAAACCGGAGGACCGATCCCTCGTCCTCCTCCGGGGCGAAGGTGCAGGTTGAGTAAACCAGAGTCCCGCCCGGCTTAAGAAGAATGGCCGCACAGTCAAGGATTTCCTTCTGCCTTGCGGCACACGCCGCAACCGTCTCCTCGCTCCACATAAGAGATGCCTGCTCCTCTTTCCGGAACATTCCCTCCCCGGAGCACGGGGCATCAACGATAACCCTGTCAAAAAAAGAGGGCATTCGGGACGCAAGGCGGGCCGGCGTTTCATTCGTAACAACCGCGTTTTGTATTCCCATCCTCTCGATATTCTGGGACAGGATCCTTGCTCTCTCCGGATGAATCTCGTTGGAAACCAGCAGTCCTTCCCCGCGCATCATGCCTGCAAGCTGAGTCGATTTGCCGCCCGGCGCAGCGCATAGATCCAGGATTCTCTCGCCGGGCTGTGCGCCCGAGAGCTCTGCGACCGCCATGGCGCTTGGCTCCTGTATATAATAGACGCCTGCTTCATGCCAGGAATGCTTTCCGGGACGCATCCCGACGCCGGCGCTTTCTCCCCCTGCGGCATCCTGCAAAGGGCGTGCGCTGTCTGTCCCATAGTAAAAGCCCGAAGGGCACCACGGAACAGGACGCAGTGAAAAAGGAGCCTTTCTGGCAAAGGCTCCCGGATCTTCCTTCAGGGGATTGACTCTCAGGCCTCTGGCGAGTTCTTTTTCTCCCGCTGCGGCGAACGCGTCATACTCCTCTTTTAAAATGGCTTTCATCCTCCCGGAAAAACACTCCATGGCTTCTTCCGGAGAAAGCATGGTTCCTTTGATTGTAACGTTCTTACCTTCTGCCATCGCCGCTCCCGCGTTTACTGCCATATCCGTCAAACATGGAGACCTGTTCAGCTCCCTGTGAGCAGTACTCATCCCGGACAGCCCTGCAGTAAAGGCTCAGATTCTCTTTTTCATCCGCGTCCAGATCCTCTTCCACCTTGCCCCTGACACCCTCTGAGATCATCCACATCTCATTCGTGATTCTCGTCATTTTCTCATCATCCGATGCTTTCACGAGACCGAAGAGCTTTTTTCCGTAGCTCTCGTCCGTACAGGTGGACAGGTATCTTCGTATGCCGTTTCGTATCTCCCAGTAGACCGCTCCCCTGCCTTCATCGCCGGCTCCTGCAATAAGCCCGAAGCCAAGGTTTTCCAGCTGCTTCTTTACGAGGCGGACCGTCTGCTTTTTAAAGCCAAAACGACCGCTCCCGATGGAGAACAGTTCGAAAACGCAGAGAATATGCCGGTCAACGGTGCCTTCCCTTCCGGGCATTGTATGACGCAGTGTAAAAAGGTCCCGGCGAAGCCGGCTTAAGGCCGCATCCTTCGGGTCCTCATTGCCATCCGGACAATCTGTCAGTTCTTTAAATATCTCCTGTCTTTTCTCAGGATCGATTTCCGTGTAATAAGACAGCCATTTCTGGTCAAGTTGGTACATTCGAATCCTCCAGGGACCGGATCAGTCTTCAATCAGCATGGCGCGCAGAACACCTGCCCGCTTATAGGCACGTTTTCCGGCGCCGAGACCCGTCCCGACAACCGTAAACTCGGAAGGAAGGGCGTCGCTCGTCCTGAGAGCCGCAGCAGCAGCCGCGCCCGTGGGCGTTACAAACTCACCCGTCTCATTCATAATATGCAGGCGGAGTTTATTCGTCTTTACGATACTGGTGACCGCCGGAACAGGCACCGGAATCACTCCGTGCTGGCAGCGGATCGTGCCCTGGCCGTCATACAGGACGGGTATAATCACGTCCGTGATGCCAAAGCGCTCCTTGAGGTCATCAAAGCAGACCGCAATCGCTATAATATCCACGATGGAATCAACGGCACCCACCTCGTGGAAGTGAACCTCCCCGGCAGGCTTTCCGTGAACTTCACCTTCCGCCTCCGCAACAATACGGAAAATATCTCCCGCGATCTTCTTTGCGTTATCGGACATCTTCGTGCCGTCGATAATCGTCAGCACATCCTGGAGCGTTCGGTGCTCGTGGCTGTGAACATGGCCGTGGTCATGGTCATGTCCGTGGTCATGACTGTGTTCATGGTCATGATCATGGTGATGCTCGTGCTCATGATCGTGGTCGTGCTCATGGTCATGGCTGTGGTCATGGTCATGGTCGTGCTCATGGTCATAGCTGTGTCCATGGTC
>ODAI010335768.1_pt1 | contig 14204 bp, 12 predicted proteins | sample 1539321 | NCBI WGS metagenome assembly ODAI01 (sample SAMN02144231, study PRJEB22623) | gut metagenome | biome: sheep rumen | host: Ovis aries | place: New Zealand
CAGTCAAAAACGGGCATGAAGTTGTAGCACACCATGTGGATGTCTTCCTGCCCCAGCCTCTCCAAAGTCTTGATGTAATTTTCTATATATTTGTCGCGGTCGCCGCCGCCGATCTTAATGTCATCGTGAATGTTTACGCTCTCAATTCCGGCAATCTTCAAACCGGCATCCTGAACTTCCTTTTTGATTTTCTGGATTGCAGAAAGTTCCCATGCGTCTCCGGGAACTGAATCATACAAAGTCGTGATAACACCGTGCACACCCGGCACCTGCCTGATCTGCTTCAAAGTAACGGAATCAAATCCGGTTCCGTACCATCTCAAAGTCATTTCCATAAACAAACCTCAATCACGGACATCTTCCAAAATGGAGGCGCGGAAAATGCCCGTGGAAAACTAATCCCGTCAAAGAAACACCGCCTGAATTTTCACACCCAGGCAGCGTCTCCCCAACCTTTCTATTTCTGTTCCTTGTAAATCTTGTTCGTCAGATTAACAATGCTGTCAAGATTCAAGTCCTTGCAAGATTTCACATAGGCATCCCAGTCAGCGTTGATGTCCTTCTTTCCGGTGATGAAGTTAAGAGTCCATGTGTTGATGTTGTCAATGAGCGGAACTGCCCAGAGATTGAGCTGCTCGCGCTGGTCCTCAGTCGGCTTTGCTTTCGGATCAACTGTCGCAATTGTCTTGTACTTGGCATAGCGGGCATAAAGATCCTGAACCTGAGGCGTAAAGTTGTCGGTTGACTCCTCGGTTGAGTGTCCGTAGTAATAGTTACCGCCGGCATATCCCCACTTAAGGCGAATGTCCGTATCTTCCTCACCGCCAGCAATTCCAAGACCGCCGCACTTGAATCCGGGAAGGAGCTGCTTGACTTTCTTTCCGTCAACGTCAGCCCAATGCCATGTCTCGCCCTCGGGTCCCCACTTTACAAGAGAGTATGCTTCCTTTGAGTAGAAGAGCCAGTCCACGAAACGCATCATCTTGATGAATCCGTCCTCACCGAGCTCCTTTCGAGCGTTCTCAGAAATCATTACGCCGCACTCAAGACGTGAAGTCTCCGCAAGATCCTTTGTCGTTCCGCTTGGATATGCAGTGACATAGCACTTGGGTCCGTCGCCAAGAATCTTCTGAACACCGATGATGTCGTTTGAAAGCTGCGAGCGGTTCGTTGACATGATTACAGTGTTTCCGTTGTAGAACTTGTTGTGCGCGACCTCATCGCTCTGTGTGAAAGTCTCGGGGTCAAGGAGCTTGTCCTTTACGAAGCTGTTTGCCACGGTGATGAATTTCTTGAAGTCATCGCTTACGGAAGATGAGTAGAACTCACCCTTTGCCTGGTCGAACTTGATTCCGCCGTTTGAGCCTTCGATCGCCCATCCTGAAAGAACCTTGTATGATGAGCCCATCAGCTTGAGCAGGTTTCCGCCCATTCCCTTTCCAGACTCACCGCACCAAAGGTCAGACCAGATGTAGTCGTTCTCTGTGCACATGCCCTGTGAGACCATGTACTTCTTTACTTCCACAAGAACGTCGTGGAGTTTTTCCCAAGTCCAGTCCTTCTCAAGCTCACGGATATCAAAGCCCGCAGCAGTGAAAATATCGTCGCGGACCATAATCGTATAGTCCTGCAAAGCCGCCTGATGCATACCGGGCAAGCGGTAGAACTTTCCGTCGCTCTGTCTGATTGTGTCCAAATCTGGCTGCATCTTGTACTTTTCCACGAACGCCGTGAAGTTTGGCATGTACTGTGTGTAATCTGAAACGGCTACGATACCGCCTCCCGCGACATACTGATCCTCGCTGTAGATTTTCGGAATGATGTAGGTTGCCGCACCTGAGTTGATTGCAAGGTTCACCTTCTGACCATAGTCACCGCTGTCATAAGAAGTGATGTCCAGATGAACGTTGGTCGCATCCTCAATCTTCTTGAACAGTCCCTCAGTCTTCCATGTGTCCACCATCGGATACCATGACGCATCACTGAATGAGATTGAGTAAGTCACGGGTGAGTCGGAATGGAATGTCTTTTCCGCTCCGAACTGATAGTCAACGGCCGCACCGGCATTCTCATTGGCAGACTTCTTGTTGTTGTTTCCACTTCCACCGCATCCAGCAAGCAAAACCGCACCGGCAAGAAGCATTGGAATTCCTAAACTTCTTTTCATAAAACAACCTCCTGGTTTTATTTATGTCACAAAAAAATATTTTCTCAAGCTGACAGATTTCAACTTGTAAAAAACTAACTCACTCTTTTACGCCGCCGAGCATCATGCCCTGCACGTAGTATTTCTGAATCGTCGGATAGATGCAGATAATCGGGAGCGTCATAAGCACCATGGAACATGACTTGATGTTCGCCGCAATCTGCATTTTCTCCGCGTTGACCTCTCCCGGATCCGCGCTCGTTGAGGCTCCGTTGATGATAGTGCGCAGATAGTACGCGACCGGCCACATGTCCTTTTTGTCCAGATAAAGGAACGCGTTGTACCAGTTGTTCCAGTAGTTGACCGCGTTGAAGAGAATCATCGTGGCAAGAATCGGCATGGAGAGCGGAAGCACCACGTGAATCAGATTTCCCACAGGCGTAAGTCCGTCAATCTCACCGGCTTCCTCCAAATCTTTCGGGACATTCTTGAAGAAGGACTTCATCAAAATGATGTAGTATGTGCTCAGAAGCGACGGAATAATGAATCCCGAGATTTTGTTGATGAGACCGAGCCTCTGCATGAGGATGTAGTTCGGAATCAGTCCTCCGCCGAAGTACATCGTGAAGATAATCATCTTCATAAGGAATTTGTTTCCGACAAGCTTTTCCTTTGAGAGCGGATAAGCGAGAAGACAGCTGAAGAGCATGGAGGCAAAGGTTCCGATGAGCGTGTAGATGAGAGTGTTCTTGTAGCTGTGAAGGAACTCACCCTTTTTGAGCACCGAAATGTATGTCGCCATATTGAAGTTCACGGGGAAAATGGTCACCTTTCCCTGCATGATTGCTTCCTCCGACGAAAACGACTGCGCCACAAGATAGAGGAAGGGATAGAGCGTCACCGCACAGACAAAAATCATGATGAGGGTGTTGAAGACCCTGAATGTTTTATATGCAACTGAATCGCGGACGTGCATGGCCGCAAGGCTTTGATGTTTCATTTTCTTCTCCTCCTTCTCACCACAATCCCGCGCCGGTAATTTTCTTGGAAAGTTTGTTCGCGGTCGTAAGCAGAATCAAATTCAAGATTCCCTCAAAAAGTCCGACGGCAGTGGCATAGCTGTAGTTTCCGGAACCAAGTCCCAGCCTGAACACGAAGGTCGAGATTATGTCAGCGGTCTCGTATGTCATCGGATTATATAGAAGGAAAACTTTCTCAAAGGCAGCTCCGGAACCGATGAGGCTACCGATGTCAAGGATAAGAAGCGTCGTGATGGTAGGCATGATGCAGGGGATTGTGACATGGATGACACGCTGGAAATGATTCGCACCGTCAACCTGAGCCGCCTCGTAAAGCGACGGATCGATTCCTGAGATGGCCGCAAGGTAAAGAATCGTTCCCCATCCAAGGCTCTGCCAGATTCCGGAGATTACGAAAATCGGGACGAACCACTCGGGACTTGCGATAAAGGAAATCGGCTCCTTTCCGAAAAGTTTCAGAAGCGCATTCAAGGGACCTGTCGTGGACACAAGCTCGCGGATCATTCCGGTAACGATAATCATGGAAATGAAGTGCGGAAGATAGGAGACGGTCTGCACAAGTTTTTTCGCCGTCCGGTTCCTGATTTCATTGAGAAGAAGCGCAAAAAGAAGCGTCAACGGAAAGCGGAAGATCAGATATGCGATGTTGAGGACGAGAGTGTTTTTGAATGCCCTCCAGAAAGTCTTGTCGCCTATGAACTGCCTGAAATATTTAAGTCCGCTCCACTCGTCACCAAAAATACTGTGGCCTGCACGATAGCGGCGGAATGCGATGATATTGCCCAGCATCGGGACATACCGAATCACCAGGTAATAGACAATGGGAAGCAGCATCATTGCGTAATACTGCCAGTTCTTTTTCATGTAGCGCATGAAAGCCTGTTTTGTAATCATAGAAGCCTGTCTCCACTTTTTTAGGTTCCTGTCGCGGAATACTTGTATACTAGTATCCTACTCTTCAACTAACATTCTCTCACCAAATCCCCGGCTTGTCAAGGAAAATTTTCATTTTTTACAAAAATTTTTTTCTGAGAAAATAAAACTAGTACACTAGTTGACAAGTAAAAAAATCAAGGTTATTCTGTCTGCATGAAGATAACGGAAAAAAGTGGCAGAGAATCAAACCATGACTATGCGCTCAGGGTCATCAAGGAAAACATAGAGAATCTTGAGCTGAAACCAGGAAGCATGATAAGCGAGCAGGAGATAGCGTCAAACCTCTCCATCTCAAGGACACCTGTGCATGAGGCATTGCAGGAACTCGCCAAAACAAGGATAGTAGAGATTCTTCCGCAGAGAGGAAGTCTTGTCAGTCTGATTGACATGAAGCTTGTGGATGAGGCATGTTTTATCCGCGCGAACATTGAGTCCGCTGTTACTGAGGAAGTCTGTGAAAAGGCGGGGCCGAAGGACATAGACGCTTTGGAGGAGAATATCGTCCTGCAGGAGTTTTATTTCAAAAAGCAGAACTACGGCAAATTCATGGAATTCGACAATGCCTTCCACCGTGCCATGTACCAGATTTCGGACAAAATGCTCTGCTACTACACAGTGCAGCTGATGAACATCCACCACAACAGATTCCGCACATTGAGCCTTCAAAGCTCCAACGCGAACAGAATCATAAAGGAGCACCGCTCGATTCTTGAGGCCATAAGGAAAAAGGACGTGAAAAAGACAAGGGAGGAATTCCTGCACCACATAAACAGAACCCACATAGACGTGGCGGAGGTGCAGGCGAAATACCCGAGCTATTTTAAATAAACGGGATTCAATCTTCCCCGGTCTTTTCTTATGAAACGGCGGATGCGTTGATGTAATGCTCCTCGTCGGCTTTTTTTCCAGCGACGGCGGCAAGCTCTGTACAGTGGCTCTCTGCCTTGATGATTTCCTCGAACTCCTTTCCGTCCACGGTCTCCTTCTCAAGAAGCAGCTTTGATACTACATCCAGCAAATCCTTGTGGCTGCCCAAAAGATCAAGGACATGATTGTATCTCTCGTCCATCATGCGGGCAATCTCATCGTCGATGTAACGCTGGGTATCCTCGGAGAACTCTCGTACAAGCTCGGGCTCCTGTGGTCCGCCGTATCCGCGTCCGGATTTTCCCAAAGTGACGTTCTTGAACCTCTCGCTCATTCCGTAGTCGGTAATCATGCTCTTCAGGATTGCGGTCGCACGTGAAATGTCGTTTGACGCACCCGTACTGATTTCACCGAACACAAGCTCCTCGGCGGCACGTCCTCCAAGAAGCACGTCCACCTCACCGACAAGCTCAGATCGGCTCTTCATAAACGACTCGTCCTCGCTTCTGTGAAGGGTATATCCCAGGGCTCCCATTCCGCGCGGGATAATCGTAATCTTGTGCACGGGATCGCTTCCGGGTGTGAACGCGGCTACCAAGGCATGTCCCGTCTCATGGTAGGCGACGATGTGACGCTCCTTTTCCTTCACGACACGGCTCTTTTTCTGAAGACCGATGAGAGTCTTTTCGATGGCCTCGTCAAAATCGCTCATAAGGACAAGCTTACGTCCGTTTCTTACGGCAAGCAGGGCGGCTTCGTTTACTATGTTGGCCAAATCAGCTCCGGCAAGTCCGCTGGTTGCGAGCGCCAATCCGTTGAAATCCACGTCGGAGTCAAGCTTAACGTTCTTCGCATGGATTCTGAGGATTGCTTCCCTTCCCTTCACGTCGGGTTTGTCCACAACCACCTGTCGGTCAAATCTTCCGGGTCTCAGAAGCGCTGGATCCAGGATGTCGGGGCGGTTGGTCGCGGCAAGGATAATCAGTCCCTTCTCGTTGTCAAATCCGTCCATCTCGACAAGAAGCTGGTTCAAAGTCTGCTCGCGCTCATCGTTTCCACCAAGGTTATTCACGCGGCTCTTACCGATGGCATCCAGCTCGTCAATGAAAATGATGCATGGAGCCTTCTCACGTGCTGTACGGAACAAATCGCGCACACGGCTCGCTCCCACGCCGACGAACATCTCCACAAAATCGGAACCGGAAATCCTGAAGAAAGGAACCCCCGCCTCACCAGCGACTGCACGAGCCAAAAGTGTCTTACCTGTACCGGGCGGTCCCACGAGAAGAACTCCCTTGGGAATCTTACCGCCAATCTCGGTGTATTTTTTGGGCTGCTTAAGGAAATCTACGACCTCGACAAGCTCTTCCTTGGCCTCATCAACTCCCGCGACATCCGCAAAACGGGGTTTAATCTTGCCCTCGTCCACTGCCTTTGACTTTCCGCCGCCGAGTCCAAAAACGGAACCCATGCCGCCAAGCCCGCCGCTCATCTTCCGGAAAAGGAAAATGTAGACCGCAATCAGGATGATGAAGGGAATGCAGTTAATCAAAACCTGCAAAAGCATGCTGTTCTGCCTTGTCTCACGCCGGTATTTCACTCCGCTCTGGTTCAAAAACTCAAGGAATTCCTCCGACATGATTCCCACGGTCCTGAATTCGGTTCTGTCGCTTTTTGCCGGACGCAGGAAAATTGATTCCAGACCAGACACGGGTTTAGTCTCCCTTCCGTCATCCTTGTAACCGATAAAATAGGAATCTCCCAGAATCACGGTGTCAATCTCATGCCTGGTGATTTTCTCACGGAACTCCGAGAACTCGATTGAATCACCCTCGGTTTCGGAGCGCATGAAAATGTTCATGACCAGAAGCGCCGCCGCAATCAGGAATATAATGGTAAAAAAAGGAAACTTTCCGCCGTTTTTCGGTTGCTTTGGCTTTTCGTCCTTGTCGCTGTCATCCACAGAAAGTTTGAAAAAATCATACGGGTCGATCGGATCCCTGTCCTTCTTGTCATTGTCCTGGCTCATCATAACCTCCGCCCGCAACATTCAGGCGTACTTTTTATTCGGGGAATCCTACATGAAAACGGAAAGCACTTGTCCCCGTCCGCAGTAAAACACGGCTTATAATAATATAAGAAAAAAAAAGCGTTTAGTCGATAGATTTTTGGAATTATTTGATTTTTTTCTATAAATATATTGCCGCGCTTGTCTCCATGTCATTGCCAGACCTGTCTTCATGTCATTGCCGGACTTGATCCGGCAATCTCTTTCCCATAGGGATTATCGGGTCGCGCCCGATAATGACACAAACAGCCCGATAATGACACAAACAGCCTGATAATGACGCAAACAGCCCGATGGTGACGCAAACAGCCCGATGGTGACAATGGACATGCCAGACATCCGTTTAATGCGCTAGGCCTCAATCTGGATGAGATTTCCTGCCTCCGGCTCCGCATAGACAGACTGCCTTGCACGGTAAGGATTCTTTATGCTCACAATCTGCTCACGAAGCTCAGTCATGCCGGACCTCAGGAGCTGCCTGTTTCTCTCGTTCTGGGCAAGAACCTGTGTCTGCAAATGGGTCAAATCATCCTGAAGTTTTTCTATGGGGACGATATCAGCCGGATTGTACGTGGACTTTCTCGCGCTCAAGTACAGTTTCTGCATGGGACCAATCACTTTCTGAAGAGAGCCAATTCCCTCCACAATCTGTGTCTCAAGCTCGCTGTGTGCCCTGATTGACTCCACGTCCTGTGACGCTATCTTGCTTTCCTGCATCTCCAGCACTTTGAGGTACTCACGGAATTTAGTCCTCTGCTGCTCCAGTAAGGAACGGAAACGCCTCAAAATGGCCATCCGCTCGTCAAGTTCCTTTTGAGAAATTGTTTCAACCATTCTACCCACCTTTTATCCCGTTATGCTGATTGTCGGACTGTCCACCGGCATCTTCACCGCGTTGTTGGCCTGGGTGTTGGCGGCATTTTCCCACGAGTCCCTGAGCTGATCCAGCAAATCATGGACGAACTTGATTTTCTCACGGTCATGCTTGATTCCGGCATTGAGCAGCTCCTTGTTGAAATAGATGTAGAGAGCCATGAGGTTCTGAGCGATTTCCCCGCCCTTCTCCATGTCAAGGCTCACCTGAAGCTCAGTGATTATGTCCTGAACCCTCTGGATGTGCTTTCCGAAACTCTCGATGTTGCAAGCCTCAATCTTGTTGTCAAAATCAATCATGGAAAGAGCTTCCTCCAGATGCAGGACCGCCCCCTGATAAAGCATCACGACCAGTTTTCCCTGACTCGCCGTTTTTACGCCGACTTCCCGGTATGTATTGTAACCGCCATAGGAATTGTAGTTCATTTCACCACCCCGCTTAAAAGATTTTGCCGCCCGAAGATTTCAGTCATTCCTAAAACCACGGACAACACCCCTTGTTACTCTATCGGAATAAAAAAAATGAGGCTTTAGTTTTTTCAGGAGAGTTTCCGGGCAGGTCAACTGTCATTATAGGAAGGTCAGTTGTCATTATCGGAAGATCAGCTGTCATTATCGGGCCAGACCCGATAATCTCTATCCACCATGGGATTGCCGTATCAAGTACGGCAATGACAATGAGTCAAGTACGGCGATGACAGGGAATCAAGTGCGGCGATGACAATGAGTCAAGTATGGCGATGACAGGGAATCAAGTATGGCAATGGCAAAAAAAAAGCCCGGCGATGACACTAAGCCAAGGCCGGACAATAAACCTGTCAGAGGATGATTTTAGAACCAGAATCTGAATCCAAGCTCAACAATCGGTCTTGCGAAATCAGGGGCAAAACCTGTATTTGAGATACAAAATGTCGGTCCCCATCCCCCCTGAAGGAAGATTTCAAGGAAATCGTCAAGAAGAACGACATTTGTTCCTATAAAGATACGGGGGCCAAATACAGCACCAAAGTAGTCCTTACTATTATCATTATCATTGTAGATTTCAACGCCGCCAAAAACTCCGACACCGTAGTACCATCCCCATGGACCTGTAATCGGATAATTTCCAATCCACCAGTCTGCGGTTACGCCAATGTCAGATTTTCCATACCGTGAGTAAAAATTCGCAGCGAAAACACAGGGGAGTTGCTCCACCTTGAAAGTCAATGCACCGCCAAGGGGATAGCCGGTCTGAGCACCTACAGCAAAGGATTTTCCGCTTCCCGCAGCAAACACACCGCTGGTACCGATTGCAAGAACCATCATCAAAACCAAAAGTCTCTTTTTCATACATACCTCCAAAAATTGCCCGCCACAGAATCAAAAGCCCCGCAGCCCGGCAAAAACTTGACCAATAAAGAATGTTTTCAGAGTTTAGTACAAATCAATCCGTGTGTCAAGACAAAAAACATCTTGTTTATCTAAACGTTTGTCTGAACGCTCGTCTGAACGCTCATTTGCCAAAACGCTCGTTCACACGCTCGTCTGAACGCTCGTTTTAACGCTCGTCACTCAATCTCACCGAAAGGAGTGTCGTGCAGGATTAAAAATCGGCTGGCATAGCTGGCAAAGTAGTCATCCTCAGTCATCAGGTAGCTCTTGATGTTGCGCCTTGTAGTGTCAGCGTCAGAAACTTTTCCGCCCTTAGAGACCACCTTCGAATTGTACTCGCGGATTCCGGTCTCTGCGTTTCCCCTGGGGTAGATTTCCTTCTGCATGTCATCGTCCCAGGCAAGCTCCCCGTCAAAATTCTCGCTGAAAAAACAGTTCACAAACGCGATGGAATCCCAGCCTTTAGGAGAGTCAGATTTTCCAAGTCCGTCGGTGCGGCAAACAAAGGCACGGGTCTTTTTTCTTTTCTCGCAGGTAAAGCGGCTGTTCATAAAAATAAATCCAGGCTTTCCGGCAAGAACCTGAGGCTTCACTGCATATCCAGGAAAATCACCACGGTTGTCATCCCTCAGATAAATCTCACATTCCTCGAAAAAAGCAGTGTCCACATCCCCGTAGATAAAATCAACGTCGCCCGAAATGCGGCAGTCCTTGAACCATGAGAATCCCTTCAAGGAAAGAGTGTTCTGTCTTCCCTCAATCCGCACTCCGTCGGCAAAAAGAGTTCCGCTTAAGCTGCTCCACACAAGCGCCTCTGCAGAATCGGACGGAATGAACTCAAGCTCTGAATCCGGAGTCTTGTTGTGCAGGTTGATTATGGAAATGTTCTTGATTTTTACGTTCGTCGTGTTCGGTCCAAGCACAAAAACGGCCCTGTTCTCCGCCCCATGGTGAAAAGCCTCGCAGTTGTCAGCCTGAATCACACAGTCGGAAGCCTTCGTTCCCGGCACGCTCTCAAGAAGCAGGGGATTCGGAAGGTTATACTTCACCAGCTCGCGGTAGATTCCCGGTCCAAGAGTGATATGGATGGGACTTGTCCGGGCAACAGAACCAGAAGAAATCATTTCCTTGATTTTCTTGATGGCAGTGTTGATTGCCGCAGGAGATTTTGCTTGTACACTCAACTCTAACATGGCGGGTATTATATCAGATTTCGGAACATTAATCAAGCCATGACGCGGGAGGTGAAAGGTGAAAACGATTGAAGGACTCTACCGCAAAAACTACGATTGACTTAATTAACCGCTCCCACCTCTCACACCGCTCATCTCCCCCTTTATCAAATCCATGTTATATGGTAGAATGTTTTCATAGGTCGAAAGTCGAGTTTTTTAGGGAATCTTGTCATTATCGGGCTTGACCCGGTAATCTGCTAAAAGGATTGCCGGATCAAGTCCGGCAATGACAGGAACTTATAAAACTCGAAATTGAGCCTCATATAATCAACTCAAAGAAGAGGAAAAAATCATGTATATTACCTGTTTGGATTTGGAAGGCGTTCTTGTGCCGGAGATATGGATTGCGTTCGCTGAGGCTTCGGGAATCCCAGAGCTCAAGAGGACGACAAGGGACGAGCCCGATTACGACAAGCTGATGAAATGGAGAATCGGAATCTTAAAGGAACACGGACTCGGACTCAAGGAGATTCAGGACACCATCGCGAAAATTGATCCCATGCCCGGAGCAAAGGAATTCCTTGACGAGCTCAGGTCAATCGGTCAGGTAATCATAATCAGCGACACATTCACACAGTTCGCCTCCCCGCTGATGAAAAAGCTCGGATGGCCCACAATCTTCTGCAACTCGCTTGAGGTCGCGCCGTCAGGGGAAATCACGGGATTCAAGATGAGATGCCCCCAGTCAAAGCTCACGACCGTAAAGGCGCTCCAGTCAATCGGCTACGACACCATCGCATCCGGGGACAGCCACAACGACCTCGCGATGATCCGTGCAAGCAAGGCGGGATTCCTTTTCCGGAGCACCGACAAAATCAAGGCGGACAACCCCGACCTTAAGGCATTCGAAGACTACGGCGAGCTTCTTGAGGCAATCAAAACCGAGTTGAAAACTGAAAGGTGAGAATTTGAAATTGAGAGTTATCTAGGGGGAAAAAATGGCTAATCCGATTTTACCTTTGTGGGAAAATATTCCGGACGGGGAGCCCAGGGTCTTCGGGGACAGGGTTTATATCTACGGGTCGCATGACAGGTTCGGAATCGACAAATTCTGCGACTTCAAGCTCAAGGCATGGAGCGCACCGATTGACGATCTTTCCAACTGGACATGCCACGGTCACATCTTCCACACTCGTGCGGACTCAGACCATCCATCAAGCGTGCCTCACACCGACCATGAGCTTTATGCCCCCGACGTTGTTGAAAAAGACGGAAAGTACTACCTTTACACATACATCGTGGGCGCAAAGGGATGCGTGAGCGTGAGCGACAGACCGGAAGGACCTTTCACATATCTTTCAACCTACGAATATGCCCCAGAGGACGCGGGAGACGAGGGAATCTACAACGACCCGGGAGTTCTGGTTGATGACGACGGCAGGGTCTACGTTTACTACGGATTCGAGGGCTCCAACATGAACGAGATTGATGGAAAATCCATGTACAAAATCATTCCGGGAAGCCTGAAAAAAAGAGTCATTGACGACAGAAAGGAAATCCCGGAGGAAATAAGATTCTACGAGGCAAGCTCACAAAGGAAAATCGGGAACACATATTACCTCATCTACTCTCCGCGCTCAGGAAGCCGTCTTGCATACGCCACATCCACATCCCCGACCGGTCCCTTCACTTACAGGGGCTACATCATTGACAACGGAGTTGACTATCCCAGGGGAAACAACCACGGCTCAATCTGTAACATAAAGGGACAATGGTACATCTTCTACCACCGCATGACCAACAACTCAATCTTTTCCCGGCGCGCGTGCGTTGAAAAAATCAACATACTCCCCGACGGCAGCATACCGCCTGTGGAAATGACATCCCTCGGATTTGAGGAGAGCCTGAATCCGTACCGCATGACAAAAGCTGAGATTGCATGTGTGCTCAAAGGAGGTTGCTTCGTCACCGAAAAGGACCTGTTCACACGCACAGTCGCAGAGATCAAGGACGGATGCGAGATTGGCTACAAGTATTTTGACTTCGGAAAGGACTTCTCCACAAAAACAATGGAACTTGCCGTAAAGACAAAAGGCTGCGGTTGCCGTGGAAAGCTCCATGTGTTCAGCGACCAAGAGGAAATCGGATGCGTGGAAATCGGACTCGGGGACGGAATCTACAGGACGCGCGTAAAAAATCTCACGGGACGGCACGCGATTTATTTCAAGGCGGACATTGACCTTCCCAAGGACCAGTGGACGAGCATGTTCTTCAACTGGAGGACAATCTGCGAGCTGGAGGAATTTGTTTTCCTGAAATAAAGGGAGATTTCTCAAAAAGCCGAATTAATGCAATGTTCGCTATAGAAAGACTTCTTTAAATAGGATATAATATATTCGTTATGTTGGCACACCCTTTTATAAAATGGGTTGGCGGGAAAAGCCAGCTCTTGGATGAAATAAGAACAAGGTATCCCAATCGCATTGAAAAATACTGCGAGCCGTTTGTTGGCGGTGGCGCAGTGTTGTTTGATGTGCTTCAAAAATCCATGCCGGAAGAAGTTTTGATTAATGACATAAACAAAGAGCTTATTAACACGTATGAACAAATTCGTGACAATTGCGATGATATGATAATTCAACTTTCAGAATTACAGTCTCGATATAAAAATCAAACGCTGGAAGAAAACAAGAATCTCTTTTACAAAAAACGCAACAGATATAATGAAATAAAGATGAACGAAAACAAGGATGAAAAACTAGAAAAAGCTGCCCTCTTTATTTTTTTGAATAAGACATGTTTTAATGGTCTGTACAGAGTGAATTCCAAAGGTCAATTTAACGTGCCTTTCAACAATGCAAAAAATCCACTTTTATGTGATGAGTCAAATCTGAAAGAATGTTCACGGTTGCTGCAAAATGTAGAAATGAGGACAGGTGATTATAAAGATTGCAAAGATTTTATTGATGAAAGAACTTTTGTTTATATTGACCCACCATATCGACCGCTTACTCAGACATCTTCATTTACCTCTTATTCAGAAAATGGTTTTACAGATAAAGAACAGATTGAACTTGGAAATTTTATCAAGGAAATCTCTAATAAAGGTGCGATGGTTCTGGCAAGTAATTCAGATCCAAAAAATGTTGATGCACAAGACAATTTTTTCAACGAAATTTATAAAGATTTTATGGTCGAAACAGTTTACGCAAAAAGAGCCATAAACTCTAATGGAAGAAAAAGAGGAAATGTTTCAGAACTTTTAATTTCTTCTTTTAAGCAAGATGCATATATACCTGTTGAATCTTTTCAGCGAGAATCATTTTCTAAGTATGGCATTTTTTTACCAAAGTTTGAAATTTCTAAGATAAAAATAGACAAGTCCCGCTTTAGTTTTTGTAATGAAATATCGCAAAACGAAGTAAAGAATATCGCTTATAATTTTCACAAGAATGCATGGGAACCAATAACCTTGGATGAAGATTTTTATTTAAAAGACGGACAACACCGACTTGAGGCTGCAAAACTAATGGGATTAAAATATATTGATGCATTTATTTTTATAGACAAACCTGCGAAAACTGAAACAAAGTCAAGAAGAAGGAGAGAAGTTTTTTAATATGGAAAAGAATTTTGATTTGTTCATCTCACAACTCAGTGAAACAAACGCAACCCTCGATTATTTTACAGACTTTGAAAAAGTAATCCGTAATACAAATAAAATTGCG
>ODAI014027008.1_pt1 | contig 14202 bp, 15 predicted proteins | sample 1539321 | NCBI WGS metagenome assembly ODAI01 (sample SAMN02144231, study PRJEB22623) | gut metagenome | biome: sheep rumen | host: Ovis aries | place: New Zealand
TAATCTTGATATTTACCATTCTCTGATTCTCCCTCCTTTAAAGACACCCAGTCCGAAATGATCGCATCGTAAGCAACGTCCGCACTCCTGCTTGCATTCTTCTTCGCTCATTCCCTCACTGACGAGATCAAAGTCTCCTGCGATTTCAGGAATATGACGACTCTTTAAAGTCACGCGACCGCATGCTGCTTTATTGGAAAGATTCGGAGACGGAATATCCACATCCACGGTAACCTTATGATCGAATCCCAAAAAGTCATCGATATTTTTCGCTGCCACCTTTCCTGCTGCGATGGCGCGAATCACAGTAGCGGGACCAGACACCGCATCACCTCCGGCAAAGACGTTTCCGCTTCCCGGAACAAAGGTGGAAAGATCCGCCTTAATCACGCCACGTTCCGTTTCAATTCCGCCGGGTTTTAATTCGCTGGCATGAATGGCCTGACCAATGGCTACCACGATAATATCGCAGGGGATACGAACCAAATCTTTTGTATCTGCTTTTCGTACTCCTGTACGTCCGTCATCTCCAACGGAAGAAATAATCTGAGGCTGTGTCCAAAGTGCAGCCACTTCACCGTCTTTGTTTAACTCAATATGATCCGGTGCATGAAGGGTTAAAATCTCAGCACCTTCTGCCTGTGCTTCTTCGATTTCCTCAGGCAAAGCGGTCATATCCGCAATACGTCTTCGGTAAACACAGGTTACGCTCTTTGCTCCCAGACGAAGAGAGGTACGGGTGGCGTCCATGGCCACATTTCCGCCTCCGATAACAAGCACAGTCTTTCCGGAGAAATCTTTTTTCTCTCCTTCTCCTACGGAACGAAGCATCTCAACAGCGGATACCACTCCTTTTCCGTCCTCGCCCTCAATACGAAGTTTCTTATCGTCATGGGCACCGATAGATACGTATACCGCATCATAGTTTTTCTTTAATTCCTCAATGGTAATATCTTTACCGATATTGGTATTAAGTTTTACTTCCACACCGGCATCCAAAATATACTGAATATCCTTATCCAAAATATTCTGTGGCAAACGATAATCCGGAATACCGTAGCGAAGCATACCGCCTAACTTCTTTCTTTGCTCATAGACACATACTTCATGTCCCATTAAGCGAAGAAAATACGCAGATGATAAACCACCCGGGCCACCTCCGATAACGGCGATTTTCTTTCCGGTGGATTTTGCTTTTTTCTCTTGGGCGATCTCGCCTGCATGATCTACGGCATAGCGTTTGATACCGCAAATATTAATGGGTGCATCCACCATGGAGCGTCGACAATGATTCTCACAGGGATGCTCACATACATAACCGCAAACAGAGGGGAATGGATTGTCTCTTCGAATCAAACGAACCGCATCCTCACATCTGCCTTCTTTAGTCAGCGCAATATAACCCGGAACATCCACATGAGCAGGACAAATGGCCGCACATGGAATGGAATTATCCATGGTATATAAACAATAGGATTTTTCTACGTGACGTTCGTAGTCTTCACGGAAAAATTTTAAAGAATTCAAGACCAGATTGGCTGCTTCATATCCGATGGCGCAATCCGCGGTATCACAAATAACGGTAGCCAACTCTTCGATTTCTTTTACGGAATTTTCGTTTCCTTCTCCATCCAAAATCTCTTCAATCATATCACCAAGGCGAGCCAAGCCGATACGACACGGTGTACACTTTCCGCATGATTCCACATGGCTCATACGAAGCGCATTTAAAGTAAGATCCACAGGACATACTCCCTTTGGCGTAGCCTGGACCTTTCTGGTTACATGGTCGGCGAACTGTTGATATGCCTGATGCAACATGCCCGGCGACTCAATTTGTAACTGTGCCATAAAAACCCCCTTCTGTCATTTTTTTATAAAAAATGACATATACTTTTCAATACTTTTTTTATTTTATCAAAGGTAAAATGCATATGCCACAGTTGTCTTTTTTTTAACAAATTTACTTATAAAAAAAGCCTCAAAAGTACTCATAATAAGTACCTTTGAGGCAAAATTCACATGATTTTTACGGATTAGTCATTGTTGCAGGCAAGTGCTGCGGTAATGATAGCCATAGAGTAAACTTCGATAGCGTTGCATCCACGGGAAAGATCGTTTATGGAGGCATTTAATCCAAGAAGGATCGGTCCGTAAGCTTCGAAGTTACCGAGACGCTGAGCGATCTTATAACCGATGTTTCCTGCGTTGATATCCGGGAAAATAAAGGTATTTGCATGACCTGCTACTTCGGATCCCGGGCACTTAGTCTTAGCTACACGAGGAGATACGGCAGCATCGAACTGCATTTCTCCTTCGATTGGAAGGTTCGGGAATTTTTCCTTTGCCTTTGCCGCTGCGTTTCTCATCTTATCTACATCTTCGCCCTTTCCTGAGCCAAGAGTTGAATAGCTTAAGAATGCTACCTTCGGATCTACACCGAAGATCTTAGCACACTCTGCTGTCTCACCTGCGATTTCTACAAGTTCATCTTCGGTAGGCTTAATGTTGATTGCACAGTCAGCCATAGCAAGTACTTCGTTCTCACCGGTAGCGGAAGGACGAACCAAGATAAAGCATGAAGAAACTACGGAGTTACCCGGCTTTGTCTTAATAAGCTGTAATGCAGGACGAACAGTATCTGCGGTAGAATAAGTAGCTCCACCTAAAAGGGCATCTGCAACACCCATCTTTACAAGCATGGTACCGAAGTAGTTTGCTCCGGATAATACCTTCTTTGCTTCCTCAGGAGTAACGCCCTTAGACTTACGAAGTTCACAGAACAACTCAACCATCTCATCAAAACGATCATAGTTTTCAGGATCGATAATGGTTGCTCCGTTAATGTTATACCCTGCATCTTCTGCAGCGTTTTTAATCTCTTCCGGATTTCCGAGTAAGATCGGCTTTAAGAAGTTAGAAGCCAAAAGTCTTGAAGAAGCCTCTAAAATACGTGAATCAGAACCTTCTGTAAAAACGATAGTTTTCGGACTTTTTTTCAAAGTCGCAATCATGTCACCAAATCCAAACATGGTAATACCCTCATCTTTCTTTAAAATAATCTATATTACTTTCCGCGATAACGTTTATCGTCACACGTGGAAAAAATGACCTACTACATAATAACACGTGGCAAATATTTTTCAAGCACTAATTAAGGTACATTATTTGCATCGGAAAGGGTTCCGTCCTCTGCCACATTCACCGTGGAAGACAAACCGTTAACATAGTTTAAAATACCGGCAGCCTTTTCCCCTTCTGCCAGGTAAGTCTTTGCAGAGGATGCATAAGCCGGAAGCAAAGAAACCGTCACATCCCCCGCCTCGTTAAAGACAAATTTTACTGCCATGGTAGAGTTTATGTTTTCATTAAAAATAAAGTTTCCGAGACTGTAAAAAATAGGCTTTCCGTTATAGTATTCCATGCCCTGTAATACATGGGGATGAGATCCGATGACAGCATCCGCTCCCGCATCGATGTAAGCATGTCCGTTAGCCACCTGATAGTCCGTTAATTCCGTAGTATGCTCCACTCCCCAGTGAACACAAACAAATAAATAATCTACCTGGGTCTTTGCCGCAGTGATTGCATTACAAAGTGCCGTGGTATCATAGCAAGTAAACACTCCCGGTTGAGAATTGTCCACATTCCAAGAGCCCACCGGGATTACGCGACTGGCAGCCAAAAATCCGTATTTCTTTCCATTTACTTCCTTTACAATAAGTTTGGATGCATCCTCCCTAGAAGTTCCCGCACCGGTATATTCGATTCCCGCATCGGACAATGTGGTAAAGGTATCGGAAAGCGCATCCTTTCCGAAATCCAACACATGGTTATTGGCAAGGCCTGCCACGTCCACACCCATTTCATTTAATAATGATACGTAGGATGGATTTACTCGAAAAGTAAACTGCTTATCCGGCGCCTGCTCTCCCCGTTCGGAAAAGCAAAACTCATTGTTGATTTCCAATACGTCAGCCGAAGAAAGCTCCTGTAACATCTCTTCGGAAACAACTCCGGTAGCACCGGAAGCATTGTAGTTTCTTTGAACATATTCGGACAGTTCCACATCTCCGGTAATCACTATGGTTGTATCCTTTTTTACCTCTTCCGGTTCAGCTTCTTCCGTCACCACCGGTTCCGATGTCGGTTCTTCTTCCAAAACAACTTCTGCTACCGGTTTTTCATCCTTTAATGCATCAGCGATTTTTTCATCTGCGTGAAAATAAATCCCTGCCGCAAAAAGAACGGAAACGATGATAATCACCCAACATAAAATGAGTGCTTTTTTCTTTTTCTTCATGAGCTTCTCCTAATGAATATATAGTTTAAACTTATAGTGTTTCATTCCTTTTTCGTATACCTTATTCCATTGAAGATACGTCCTTTTCTATGATATACTTCCAAACGATTAAAATACAACAAGAAAAGAGAGGACTAATCATGAAAAACACCAAAAAATTGATCTTTTCCGCACTCCTTAGTGCACTGACGTTTGTCGCTACCTACGTAATCAAACTTCCGACTCCCACCTTCGGATACATTCATCCTGGAGACGCCATTGTACTTCTTAGCGGCATACTCCTTGGACCTCTTTACGGAAGTCTGGCAGCGGGATTTGGTTCCATGCTTGCCGATTTATTGGGAGGCTATCTTACCTATGCACCGGCCACCTTTGTCATAAAGGCACTAACCGCCCTTATTTGTGCCTTTCTTTACGAAGAGTTTCAAAAGTTTTGGAAAGAAGAAAAGAAAAGCGCGTCTTTTATTATTTCCGGAACCGTAGGAGAACTGTTTATGGTCTTAGGCTATTTCCTTTATGAAATCTTTTTACTTGGCATACTAAGCGGCGGTCTAAACTCCGCATCAGTATCCGCAGGAATTGTAGCCGCCGCTTCCGGTATCGTATTTAATATCGTACAGGGCTTTTTCGGCGTTGTTTTGGGTGCCGTTTTACGCCCCATCCTTACATCGATTTTAAACAAAACCCTTTATTCAAACTGATTTGAAGAAGGATTATAAATGTAGTTGATGGGGGAAAGTTTGGAAATCACCCAAGCTTCCTCCACATCTTCTGCTTTGCAAAAATCATACAGACTATCGTAATAATCCCTAAGTCTCGCATTTACCACAGATAAAAGCATCACAGGATCATTCGGTAATTTTTCATTCATCTTTAAGCCTCGTCTATTGCCTTTCCAATATCGTTTCGCTTATATTTATTCTTAAAATCAATCCATTCCGTTGCCTTGTACGCTTCTGCTCTGGCTGATTTTAAATCACTGCCCTTTGCGGTAATACCAAGAACTCGTCCACCGTTTGTAACGATTTCACCGTTTTCACCAAAAGCGGTTCCCGCATGGAAGCAAAAATAGTTTTCATTATCAAACTTTTCAAATCCGGTAATGGGAAATCCCTTTTCATAAGAAACCGGATAACCTTCGGAAGCCAATACCACGCAAACCGCAGCATTATCCTCAAACTCTAAGGTGAGCTGATCTAACGTTCCATCCACGCATGCTTCCATCACATCCAAAATATCGTTTTTCATTCGCGGAAGAACCACCTGTGCCTCCGGATCACCGAATCTGGCATTGTACTCTAACACCTTCGGTCCTTCTTCTGTTAACATAAGTCCAAAGAAGATCACTCCCTTAAACTCTCTGCCTTCGGATTTCATGGCATCCACGGTTTTCTGATAGATGTTTGCCTTACAGAATTCGTCCACTTCTTTGGTATAGAATGGTGAAGGAGAAAAGGTTCCCATACCACCGGTATTTAATCCCGTATCACCGTCTTTGGCACGCTTATGATCCTGTGCGGAAGACATAATCTGAATGGTATTTCCATCCACAAAAGATAAAACGGAAACTTCACGTCCGGTCATAAACTCTTCCACCACCATATGATTTCCGGCAGATCCGAATTTCTTATCCAGCATGATTTCTTTCACACCGGCCTTTGCTTCTTCTAAGGTATTGCAGATTAACACACCTTTTCCGAGAGCAAGTCCGTCAGCCTTTAATACGATGGGCATCTTGGCCGTTTCTAAATATGCAAGTGCTTTATTTGCATCATCAAAAGTCTCATATCCCGCCGTAGGGATGTTATATTTCTTCATCAAATCCTTGGAGAAGGCTTTACTTCCTTCCAGAATCGCAGCATTCTTTCTCGGACCGAACACCTTAAGTCCCGCTTTTTCGAATTCATCTACGATACCGCCAACCAAAGGATCATCCATTCCGATTACCGTAAAGTCAACCTTTGTATCCTTGGCAAAAGAAACAAGTTTCTCAAACTCCATGGCACCGATTTTTTCACAGGAAATCTTTTTCCCTTCCACATTCATGGATGCGATTCCCGCATTTCCCGGGCAACAAACAATTTCCGTTACTCTTTTGCTTTTTGCCAAAGCCTGACAAATCGCATGTTCTCTACCGCCACTTCCTACGACTAAAACTCTCATGATATCTCCTCTTTTTAAAACCGACTAAATCCGTTTTACTTTTCCGTCAACAACTTCTACCTTCTGATGTGCAATCAAATCAATAGCCTGAGGCAAAAGTACCCATTCCGCTTCTTCCATGATGCGACGCTGCAACACTTCCGGTGTGTCATCATCTTTTACTTCCACGGCCTTTTGCAAAATAATGGGACCCGTATCCGTTCCTTCATCCACAAAATGTACGGTGGCACCACTTACCTTTACGCCTCGGGCAAGGGCACCCTCATGCACCTTTAAACCATAATACCCGGTTCCGCAAAAGGACGGAATCAAAGACGGATGAATGTTTATGATTCGATTTCGATACTTTCGAATCATCTCTTCCGGAATCACTACCAAAAATCCGGCCAATACCACCAAATCCACATTGGCATCGTCAACCGCTTTAATTAACGTCTGATTGTACGCCGCTCTATCAAAAATCTCTTTTCTGGATACGCAAACCGCCGGTATACCGGCATTTTTTGCACGGGTTAATGCATAAGCATCCGCATTGTTTGAAATCACAACACCGATCTGAGTGTCCGTAATCTTACCACTTGAAATGGCATCGATAATCGCTTGAAGATTGGTTCCGCCTCCCGAAACCATCACTGCAATTCGAAACATTTCTCTTCCCTTTCCGTTTCTTATATAAGATCAACGCCTTTTTCGCCGTTTACAATTTTACCTACCACAAAAGGTTTATCTTTCGTACTTTCAATAGCCTTTAAAGTGGCATCCACATCGGACGCATTAACGGCGATTACCATACCAAGGCCGCAGTTAAAGGTATTAAACATCATCTCTTCGGAAATATCTCCGGTCTTTTGTAACAAATCAAAAATCGGAGGTTTCTCGTAAGAGTTCTTTTCAATCACCGCACGCTTTCCATCCGGAAGCATTCTCGGAACGTTCTCATAAAATCCGCCGCCTGTAATATGGCTGCATCCGTGAACTCTCACACCCGCTTCTTTAATGGCCTTCATGGCTTTTACATAGATTCTGGTTGGACGAATCAGCGCCTCACCTAAGGTCTCACCCAACTCATCATAGTATGTATCCAAAGATTCCTTTGTCATTTCAAAGACCTTACGAACCAAAGAAAATCCGTTGGAGTGAACTCCGGTGGAAGCCATACCGATTAAGACATCACCATCGGCGATTTCCTCGCCTGTAATGATTTCTTTTTTATCCGCAACACCTACGGCAAATCCGGCCAAATCGTAGTCATCCTCCGGCATAAGTCCCGGATGTTCTGCGGTCTCACCACCGATTAATGCGCATCCGGACTGCTTACAGCCCTCTGCCACACCGCTTACGATGGTAGCAATTTTTTCCGGGTAATTCTTTCCACATGCAATATAGTCAAGGAAGAATAGGGGTTCTCCTCCGGCACATGCCACATCGTTTACACACATGGCAACCGCATCGATTCCGATGGTATCATGCTTATCCATTAAGAAAGCAAGTTTTACTTTTGTACCGCATCCGTCGGTTCCGGACAAAAGTACCGGCTCTTCCATTTCCTTGATCTTCGCCAAAGAGAATGCTCCGGAGAATCCGCCGAGTCCGCCTAATACTTCATCTCTCATAGTTTCCGCAACAAACTTTTTCATGAGTTTAACTGACTCGTAACCTGCCTCAATGTCTACGCCTGATGATTTGTAATCTAATCCCATTGTTCTTCCCTTTCTTATAAAAACGCTTTGTATCCTTCAGCCTGAAGCTTCTCATCCTTTGCTACAACTTGGTCTTTTAATTTAGCAGAATAAGCTTTTATTTTATCAAGTAACGCTTCATCGGAAGTTGCCAAAATCTTTGCGGCAAGTAAGCCCGCATTGGCTCCGCCGTTAATGGCTACCGTCGCTACCGGAATACCGCTTGGCATCTGTACGATGGAGTAAAGGGAATCTACCCCTCCCAAATCCGATGTTTTCATAGGAATTCCAACAACCGGCATGGAAAAGATTGCCGCGCACATTCCCGGAAGATGAGCTGCCTTACCCGCACCTGCGATGATTACCTTATAACCTCTTTCCTCCGCGCTTTTTGCGTATTTGAAGAATTCCTCGGGTTCACGATGTGCGGAGATGATGTTCATCTCATACTCAATTCCCAACTCTTCCAAAACTTCAGCTGCCTTTGCCATTACGGGCATATCCGAATCGGAGCCCATAACAATTCCTACTTTTGCCATTACTTCTCTCCTTATCTTTTATTAATCTTCCAACGGTTTGTTTAAAGGTTCCGTTCCCGGAACAACAAACTTTCCGTTTAGGATAATCGGTAACTTTTCTCCTGTCGCGGTAACGACGGAGATTTCACCCAACTCCTCAAAAGGAATGGTAATATCCGTATGGCAGTTAAGGTAAGCCTTTTCCGGATCTTCCTTTCGAAGTGCGGATACGGAATTTTCTCGCGCAACAATTTCTTTTCCGTCCGGATTGTAAACTGCCAAATCCTCGGAATAAGAATAGCAGGTATCCCCTACCGCAAAATGAGGGCCTGTCTTTTCCGCAATGAGAATGGTATATTTGTCCGCAATGTTGTAGTCCTTACCTGCACGATATGCCGTGGTGTTTGTACCGATGGCAAACTCACCGATTGGTAAGGTATCATGCTTAAACATGATGTTGTCATAAATGAACTTTTTATTTTCTTCTTCCGTATCAAAGTTCTTACAGGTGTAATCTGTCACCTTTCCGTCTTTAAAGTTCATTTTTAAATCTTTAAATTCATAATCTCTCAAATATACATGAGAAACGTGTAAGCATCCTTCGGTGCCTTCCAATACCGGAGAAGTAAAGACTTCGCCCACCGGGATATTTACATCCGCTACGCAGTTTTCAAAAATAGACTCTTTGGTAGGATCCTTTAACTTCCAAAGATTTACCTTTAGGTCCGTTTCGTTGTCACCGCAGCCTTTAACGATGGCATATTCACCCTGATCTAAGACGTCGATGATTTTTTGCTGCATATCCTGATAGAGTTTGTAATCCAAGGTGTTGATTTCAACAACCTTCTTAAAGATTTCTTCAAATCTTTCTTCATCAATGGACGGAAGCGGATATGAAATAATGGTAAAGCTTCTTTCTTCACCCGGAATATACTCCATATAAATTCCGTACGCTTTTCCGCGCTCATATACGTTTAAGTGGTTCTGCTCTTCCGTCATCTCGATATTTTCCGGACGGTTCTTTAAGTCCACTTTCTTTTCTCCAAAGGTCTCTACCACTGCGGGACCGCCATATTTTTTCGCTTGATCTTTTACGGCATCAAAGGAAGCACGATATACTTCTAAGAATCTCTCCACATAGCCTTTGTCATAAAACAGTGCCTTGTCATCTTTATGATCGTACTGATACTGCTTATTCACTTCGTTTGTATTAATTCCGTTTCTGTGAAGAACAGAGGAAAGGCCCATCTCTTTAAAGTTTAAAATCGCCTGACGGACCATACGTTCCATACCGATTGGATAATATACGGAGCAAGCATTCTTAATGGATAAATCTTTTCTTCCGTTGATAAATCCGATGCGATATCCCTCGGTAAAGGTAGAAGCCATGGATTTAATATCTTCCTCCGGAAGAGAGTTGATATACTTTGCCAATTTGATTTCGTTTTCACCGATGTTTTGTCCGAAACGATAAAGATATGACAAATCATTTAAGTCTGCATTCATAACCACATCAAAGTACAGACTGTTTTCATCCGGCACGCAGGTACCGCGAACCTGATCCTCCACGAGGATTTCCAAATAGTCATGAGAAAACCAGTAATATGCATCTTTTGCTTCTTTTAAAGCATATTCGAATTTGCCCTCGCCCTCTGCCTCTGTTACATAGCATCCGTAAATCTGAACAAAAAGTTCCAAATAAATGGTTAAGAATTCATCCTTACCCTCTGCAACCCAAAGGATGGTAGACATCAACTTTGAATACAACGCAGATAATAATTGTCCACTTTCTCCAAGTTTTGAAACCGCATACTTCGGGCAAAGATAAGTAGACTCATATCTATCCGCTTCCTCATCTTTATAAAGAGCGGCAAAAATCTCTTTTCCTTCATCCATTGAAAGAGGTCCCTTTTCCAAACGGGTTTTGTACTCTGTCACACAGCATAAAAATTCTGCTACATGAGCAAAATATTCCTGATAATTCTCAGGTAATAATTTTTCCGACGGAATCTCTTTTATTCTTTCCGTAACTAATTCATAACGTTCTTCCATTTTTATTTTCCTATCCTAAAATTATTCCCACAAAGTAGGTAACAGTCCAAACCGCAAATCCAAGAAATGGCAAAAGCATTCCGATCCAACGGTTTAAAGTATCAAATGCCACATCCCGAAAAGGCTCCAAACTCTTTATAAAAGCAAACAAGCATACAAAAGCTGAGATTACACCCAGTCCCGCCATCCACTTCGATGCAAGAACCTGTCCCAAAACGGTTAAACTTATAAATGCAAAAAACAATAATAAGCAAACTCCGCCGATAATGGCTGTGGCGATGGCCACTTGGGAATTTGGTCTTTTTACATAGTTTCTGCGTCGTCTCTGACTCATGATTTCACCTTAGCCTTTCTGTGTGATACCGAATACAAAAGATATCCCAAAATCACACCGACGGTATTTAAAATCACGTCATCCACGTCACAGGTTCCCGTATGCGTTAAATATTGTGAAAACTCGATTAGTATACTAAAGAGCATACCGACGAACACATAAAGGATCGGTCGTTTTCTTCCCGCACCGAACAGTGACGGCAAAGCATAACCGAAGGGAATCATGACAATGATATTTCCCAAAAGATTGATTCCCACATACATCACACCAATGGTGGAAATGCGGGTGATGTAGCGTCTGATCTCCGCAAAAGGAACCAAGTTTACTCCGAAATGAACATCACTTCGTCCCATGGATTCAGCCACAAAAAGCAAATAGGAAAGTGCCACGATATAGATAATAAATAAAACAATTTTAATAAATGTCTTTTTCTTCATTCTTATTTTGCACCGTAAAGTTCATAGTAATGATCGATGGCAGCCTTTAATTCGTCATCAATATAAACCTTTCCGTTGTAAGGTTTATTGTAAAGGCACTCTACCACTTCTTCCATGGTAACGATAGCAGCGGTCTTCATATTGTATGTCTCGCTGATTTCATCCAGTGCAGCCTTTGTACCTTGGCCACGCTCCATACGATCCACGGAAATCACCAGGCCAATAATATCCACGTCTCCCTGAGCTTTAATTACCGGGAAGTTTTCCTTAATGGAAGTGCCTGCAGTGGTAACATCTTCAATAATAACCACCTTATCCCCGTCTGAAATCGGTCCTCCAAGAAGTTTTCCGCCCTCACCGTGGTCCTTTTCCTCTTTTCTATCCGCACAATAACGCACATCGGTATCGTACAAATCGGAAAGTGCTACGGAGGTGGTTACGGAAAGGGGAATGCCCTTATATGCAGGTCCGAATAAAACGTCAAAATCCGTGCCAAAGTTTTCCTTAATGGCACGGGCGTAGTATTCTCCTAATTTCTTAAGCTGTGATCCGGTTCTGTAAAAACCGGTATTGATAAAAAACGGTGTATTACGGCCGCTTTTGGTGACAAAATCACCGAACTTTAATACATCGCAGTCAATCATAAAATGGATAAACTCTTCCTTATACTGTTCCATGTTCTTCTCCTTAGAAATGATTTCTCATCAAGCCTTCCTATTATTACATAAAAGGCGCAAAAATTCTATCGAAACAACGCACAAATTTTAAGCGTGTACGGCTCCGATAATATCATTAATATCCGAAATGTTCTTTCGCTCCAAATAACGGTTTAACCCATCAATGATTTCTGTGGTCGCATAGGGATTATAGAAGTTCGCACTTCCCACGGATACCATGGTGGCTCCTGCCAAAAGAAGTTCTAAGGCATCCTCTGTATTTTCCACGCCACCCATTCCGATAATAGGAAGAGAAACGGCATTTGCCACCTCATATACCATACGAACCGCCACGGGATGTACCGCAGGGCCGCTCATGCCGCCGGTTTTATTGGCAAGCACAAAGGACTGACGTTCCACATCGATTTTCATGCCGGTAATGGTATTTATAAGTGACACACCGTCCGCTCCGCCGGCTTCCGCAGCCTTTGCAATCTCCGTAATGGAAGTCACGTTAGGGCTTAGTTTCATTACAACCGGTTGTATAGCTTCTTTTTTAATGGCCTTTGTAATGGCTTCCACACCCTTTGGATCCGTACCGAAGGAAATTCCACCCTCTTTTACGTTGGGGCAGGAAATATTAATCTCCAAAAGATCCACCTTTTCCGTAGCTAATCGACGTACCACGTTTAAGTACTCTTCTTCGGAATGTCCGCAAACATTTACGATAATCTTTGCATTTTTCTCATGCAAAAATGGAAGGTCTCTTTCGCAAAAGGTTTCAATTCCCGGATTCTGTAAACCGATGGCATTTAACATGCCACCCTTTACCTCCGCCACGCGAGGCGTTTGGTTTCCCGGCCATGGATGGTCCGCCACACCTTTTGTGGTAACGGCACCAAGTTTGGAAAGATCCACAAATTCAGAGTATTCCATACCGCTTCCGAAGGTTCCGGATGCTGTGGTAATGGGATTTTGAAATTCCACTCCGGCAAAATTTACTTTTAATGATGCCATTACAGTTCCACCTCCTCAGCCAAGAATACAGGTCCGTCCTTGCAGACTCTTTTATTGTTTACCTTGGAATGTTCGTCGATTTCCTTTGATTTGCAAACGCATCCCAAGCACGCTCCCACGCCGCAGGCCATGCGCTCTTCCAAGGAGATATAGCAGGTAATCTTTCGTTCTTCGGCAAAAGCTTTGATTCCTCGAAGCATGGGTGTCGGTCCGCAGGCAAAAATCACATCCGCACTTAAATCTGCCTGCTTCATTCCGTCAATGACATTTCCCTTGATTCCAAGGCTTCCGTCATCGGAGGTAAGCACCAACTTCGTATTAAGATCAATAAAATCATCGGTCAAAAAAGTATTCGCATCGCGGTATCCTAAAATCGCTGTGCACTTTCCCTTAAGTTCCTTCGCAATGGAAAGCATGGGAGGAATCCCGATTCCGCCACCCATTAAAACAACTTTTTTATCGCGGAATTCTTCCACAGGAAATCCGTTGCCGAGAGGGCCTAAAATCTTGACCTCATCTCCGGTTCGATATCCGGAAAACTCCTCGGTACCGCTGCCTTCCTTTGTGACACGATATACCAATCGAAGAATCCCGTTTTCTTTATCAATTTCGCAAATGGAAATGGGTCTCGGCAGACGCTTCGTCTCATCCTTCGGATACAGATTCAAAAACTGCCCCGGCACCGCATTCTGCGCCGCATTCGTACGCAGTCGAAGGTCAAAGATTCCCTCTGACAGTTGAAACTGATCGATTACTTTCGCATACTCGAAAACTTTATTCATATTCTTCCTCTTCCTAAATTACAATTTATCTGAGTAAAACACTACCCGTATTTGGAGTGAATGAAGATATTTCCTCGGCACCGTCTCCACTTTACCTCATCCCGGTGAATGTCTGTAATGTCCTGCACTCGTAAACGGTGCAGTCCAACAGACATACACAGTGTATTCGGAACGTTCCGCGGTGAATATTCGGAAATATCTCATTCATCCAAATACTGCCTAATATAAACTGGTAAATTGTTATTTATAAATATTGCGTAA
>ODAI014643382.1_pt1 | contig 14202 bp, 12 predicted proteins | sample 1539321 | NCBI WGS metagenome assembly ODAI01 (sample SAMN02144231, study PRJEB22623) | gut metagenome | biome: sheep rumen | host: Ovis aries | place: New Zealand
CATTCTCAAGGCTGTCGATGCTGAAGATTCTTCAAATCATGACGGCAAGGGCGTCAATTACCAGGATACTATTACTGTCAGATTCCACAGCAGCGCTTTTAAGGCTGGCATGAAGATCACAGTATTCCATCTTGCTGATGGGCAGAATCAGTTTGAGAAAATCACACCGGATTCAGTAACGGACGGCGAATGTGTAGTCACATTCACATCCCTTTCTCCGGTCATCTTCGCCACAGAAGGAACATCTGACAAGACAGGTGAGACTGCTCCGATTCTTCCGATCGCAGCAGCAATCTGCCTTGCAGGCATTGTGTTCTTCGGCACTAAAATCAGATTTGCAAAGTAAACTCATGTGGTAAATCAGGCGGCCGGGCACAAATCTAACTGCCCGGCTGTCATTTTGCGATAAGGATACGTACATGAAAAAGATAGTTTATCGAGTTGCGTTTGTTTTATGCTTATTACTTCTGACAGTATGCTGCGGCGCTATGGCCTACAGATATGTGATTCGACAAAACGCGGCAGAGACTATGGATGAAATCAGGGAAGAGACTGCAGCTGTGACTGACAGCATCAGTCCTGAAACTGCTTCTGATAGCGTCGAATCTGTTCCGAGTGCTGACAGTGCAATGCCTGTTGAATCGGTTGACGCCGAGTCGGTCGTATCAGATGTTCAGACCAAAGTTGAGCCTGTGGATATTCTCAAGGAGAGGGGCATCACGGTGCCTGAGAAGAATATCGACTGGGACGCGCTGCATAATCAGAATCCTGATATATACGCCTGGATCTATGTTCCGGGCACCAATATCGATTACCCTGTTCTTCAGCATCCGGAAGATAAATCTTATTATCTGAACCATAATATAGACGGCAGCGAAGGATATCCCGGCTGCATCTATACACAGAATGTGAACACCAAAGACTGGACAGACCCGAACACTGTTATTTACGGACATAACATGAACAACGGGTCTATGTTTCATGACCTGCACAAGTTTGAGGACAATGTGTTCTTCGATGAGACACAGTACTTATATATATATACGCCGGAGCGAAATCTGGTCTACGAGATATTCGCCGCATATCCGTTCAGCAATATTGATCTCATTATGTGTTTTGACTATAGCACTCCGGAAGCGCTTCTGGTATACTTTGACGGAATATGGACGAACCGCAGTATGACGTCACACTTCAGAGACTCGATCGTACTCTATGGGGACAGCAGAATTATAACTATGTCAACATGCATCGGAGGACAGCCGGAGATGAGATATCTGGTCCAGGCCGTACTTCTGAATCCGTAAAATCAGTAAATCATTTAAGCAGGTATTCAGGTTAAATATGAGCAAAACACTGACACCGAAAAAGAGAAAATTTGAACATTGGCAGATCATAAGCGTCTATCTGGTACTCTATGATATCATTGCAGTGAACGCGGCTTATATGGTCGCGCTTCTTCTGCGTTTTGATTTCCTCTTTTCCCGTATTCCAAAACGCTTTCTGACTGCGTACATGCATTTTGCTCCGATTTATACAGTTTTCTGTATCTTAATTTTTATGGGTCTCAGACTCTATAAGAGTCTCTGGCGTTATGCCAGCTTTTCTGAACTGAACAGAATCATAGTATCTTCTTTTATAACATTTCTATTTCACACGATATGTATCACTGCATTCTTCATGAGAATGCCCATATCCTATTATCTCACCGGAGCGATTCTCCAGTTCGGGGCGATTGCTGCCGTGCGTTTCTCCTACCGCTTCATTCTGCTTGAACGCTCGCGGCGGACAAAAAACGCCAATGACAAGCTCACCAGCAGGATCATGATGGTCGGTGCCGGCAACGCCGGTCAGATGCTCATGCGCGATCTCCATAAGCAGGTAGAGACCCGGGAACGCGTTGTCTGCGTTATCGATGATAATCCCAATAAGTGGGGGAGATATCTGGACGGTGTTCCGATTGTCGGCGGCCGCGATGACATACTTGCAAATGTAGAGAAATATCGGATTGATAAAATATACGTGGCCATCCCATCTGCCACGCCTCAGCAGATCCGGGACATCCTGAACATCTGCAAGGAATCCGGCTGCGAGCTGAAGAACCTGCCCGGTATGTTCCAGTTCGTGACCGGTGAGATCACCGTGAGCAAGATGAAGACGGTCGCGGTGGAAGACCTACTCGGCCGGGACCCAATCAAAGTGGAATTGACTGAGATTTCAGGTTATATCACCGGTAAGGTCGTCATGGTCACCGGCGGCGGGGGCAGCATCGGGTCCGAGTTAGTCAGGCAGATCGCAAGAACGCTGCCAAAACAGCTGATCATTTTTGACGTCTATGAGAATAATGCGTACGAGATACAGCAGGAGATGAAGAAAAAGTATCCGGATCTGGATCTGGTAACGCTTATCGGTTCTGTCAGAGACAGCAGGCGCCTTGATCAGGTATTCTCGGAGTATCAGCCCCAGATCGTCTACCATGCGGCTGCTCACAAGCATGTCCCGCTCATGGAAGACAGCCCCTGTGAAGCAATTAAGAATAACGCCATAGGAACCTACAAGACGGCGTATGCGGCCATGATGTACGGGTGCGAAAGATTTGTCCTCATATCAACAGACAAGGCTGTGAATCCAACGAACATCATGGGAGCCAGCAAGCGTCTGTGCGAGATGGTAATTCAATCATTTGCGTATATGATATTTGAGGGAAGAGAACTTGAAATACCAGTGCTGCATACACATGCAGATGACGAATCGCCAGCACGACCTGAAATCATGAAACCACGCGCGAGGTCTCACACAAAGTTTGTCGCAGTTCGATTTGGAAATGTTCTCGGCAGCAACGGCTCTGTAATTCCTCTGTTTAAAAAACAGATTGAAGAGGGTGGTCCTGTAACTGTCACACATCCGGACATAATCAGATATTTCATGACAATTCCGGAAGCAGTAAGCCTTGTGTTGCAGGCTGGGTATTATGCTGAGAGCGGAAGTATCTATGTACTGGATATGGGAGATCCGGTGAAGATAGATACACTTGCACGAAATCTGATCAAGCTTTCAGGTCTGAAGCCAGATGTTGATATAGAAATTAAATATACAGGTCTCAGACCAGGTGAAAAGCTTTATGAGGAAAAGCTCATGGCGGAAGAAGGCATGAAGACGACTCCGAACAAGCTGATCCATATAGGCAATCCGATACCTTTCGATACGGAGGTTTTCCTGATTCAGCTTCAGAATCTGATGCATATAGCTTATGATAATAACGAGGGGGATATCCGAAAGATAGTGCAGGAAATCGTGAAAACATATAATCCTGCTGGAAAACATGGTTCTGAGTCAAAAGGAATGACTTATGAGCGCCTTGTACGGGATATGCAGCAACACAAAAATATGGTTTCTTCATAAGTATATTTATTTGTTATGGTAAAGGATACATGCGGTAATGAACAACATTTTAAATGATTTGAGATTTGCAGACATTAAACCGTTCGAGAAAAAAATTTGGTTGGCCTCACCCACTATGCACGGAGACGAGCAGAAGTGGGTAGATGAAGCGATACAAACTAACTGGGTCAGCACTGTTGGTGCAAATATCAATGAAGTAGAGAAACAGATGGCTGATTATGTTGGCACAAAATATGCTGTTGCACTTTCCTGTGGTACATCTGCCCTGCATCTTGCTACGAAACTCGCAGGAGAGAAGCTGTACGGTCAGGCGAGACCAAATCAGGGGACGCTTCAGGGGCATAGAGCATTCTGCTCTGATTGCACATTCGATGCGTCTATAAATCCGGTAGCTTATGAAGACGGGGAAGCTGTATTTATCGATACGGAGTATGACACCTGGAATATGTGCCCGGAAGCCCTGGCTAAAGCATTCGAACTATATCCGGACGTAAAACTTGTAGTTGTTGCGCACCTGTATGGTACACCCGGAAAGATGAGAGAAATAAAGGAAATTTGTGATCAGCATAATGCTCTGTTAGTAGAAGATGCAGCAGAATCTCTAGGTGCAAAGTATAACCTTAACAATCAGTGGATTGAGACAGGTGCTCTTGGTGACTACAACTGTATTTCTTTTAACGGAAATAAAATAATAACAGGATCAGCCGGAGGAATGTTTATCACCGACTCAAAAGATGATGCTGAAAAAGTTCGCAAGTGGAGCACGCAGTCTCGTGAGGCTGCTCCATGGTATCAGCATGAGGAGATAGGCTATAATTACCGCATGAGCAACATCATTGCAGGTATAATCAGAGGTCAGATCCCGTATCTTGATGAGCATATTAAACAGAAGCGGACTATATGGGAGCGATATGAGAAGGGATTAAGTGATCTGCCAGTAAAAATGAATCCTTGGGATCGAGAAAAAAGTATACCGAATTTCTGGCTGTCCTGCATGATTATCGATAATGACGCGATGGCACCAATGGTACGCGGTGAGAAGGATTATCTTTATAAGAGTGAAAAGGGTAAGAGTTGTCCCCAGGAGATTTTGGATGCAATTGCGGCTTTCAATGCAGAAGGCAGACCTATATGGAAGCCGATGCATATGCAGCCAATCTATAGTACAAATGCATTTGTGACTAAAGAAGGAAACGGCCGAGGCAAGACAAATGCATATTTAGACAGTACCAGAGTAGATGTTGGTGCGGATATCTTCAGGAGAGGGCTTTGTCTGCCGAGTGATAATAAAATGACGGCGAAGGAACAGGACAAGATTATTGAAATTGTCCATAGATGTTTTGAATGAAAAGGTGAAATGGAGACATGAATGTACTAGTGTGCGCTCCTCATCGAGATGATGAAATCATCGGCGTTGGTGGAACTATTTTGAAAAGAAAAGCTACGGGAGACAGAGTTGCGGTATGTCTGGTCACTGCTAGAGAAGGGATGGAACTTCCGCCATCAACGAAGATTATTCATGCAGAAATGAAACAAGCCCATGCTTTTTGTCATATAGATGAGTATATTGGATTTCCGTTCTGGGCGAATAACTTGGAAAATGTACCTAGGAAAGATTTGAATAAAGCTTTTTTTGATGCGATAGTCAGAGCGCAGCCTGAGGAAGTATATCTGCCGTTTTGGGGGGATATGCAGAAAGATCATCAGATAGTAGCGGAGGCAGCTATGGTTGCGCTTCGTGAAAAATATAATCATCCTGTAAAACGAATTTATGCATATGAAACTCTTTCGGAAACAGGAATTAATCTGCCCACTGAGAACTATTCATTTATACCTAACGTTTTCGAAGATATTTCTGATTATTTGGAAGATAAAAAGAAAGCATTGAGCTTTTTTAGAAGCCAGATACATCCGTTCCCTGACCTCAGATCTTTGGAAACCGTAGAAGCTTTGGCTAAGTTGCGGGGAGCGACTATAAACGTCAGGGCAGCAGAAGCGTTCATGCTGATAAGGGAAACAAAATAGAAAGGGATTGTTGCGATTATTATGTATACAATTATCAAACGGGCTTTTGATTTTTGCAGCTCCTCATTGGCACTTATAGTCTCTGCTCCGATATGGATTTTTATTGCGGTGGGAATTAAACTGTCTAGTAAAGGTCCTGTTTTTTACAAGGCTGAAAGAATCGGAAGAAATAATCAAAAATTTGTTCTGTATAAATTTAGATCCATGCACGAATTTCGCCCTGAAATAAAGGGTAAGGGAGAACAACGAGAAGGTGGCTATATTGCAAATGAAAACAGGGTTTTTCCATTTGGTCGATTTCTTCGGAAAACAAAACTCGATGAATTACCTCAGTTGATTAATGTTTTAATTGGACAGATGAGTGTAATAGGTCCGCGTCCTATTACTGAAGCTGGAGTAAAAAAACATTATATTGGAAAATATGATAAAGTATTATCTGTTAGACCCGGACTTGCATGTCTGGACAGTCTATATGATTATGCGCATGGTGAACTGGTTATAAAGGATAATGAAGAGTTTGATAAAAAAATAGCTCCGGTACGAGATTATCTTGCCAATATGTATGTTGAAAAACAGTCTATTTTTCTTGATTTGTACTGTATTATAAGAACATTGGTTCTGATTTATGAAATTTCTGTTCAAGGGAAAAAGGACATACCGCTGACAAGATATGAAAAAAAAGCTGAAAAAGTTGTTCTTGGTAATACATTAAATATCAGGTAGGACACGAAAGATGAATTTTAAAAATATAAGAGTCTTGCTAACAGATGGCGGAGCCAGGCAAACGCTGACAATTCTTCATGGATTAAAAAGACTAGGGTGTAATGTTACAGTTTTTTGCTCCTCTGTTTTTGATGTTTGTTATGCATCTAAGCTTCCAGACAAGAAAATACTTGATAAAAATGCAGCAGGATCGAGCGATAAGTTCGATGACTTTTTATTATCAGTGTTATCAACTCAACAATTTGATGTACTTCTTCCCGTTGCGGAAATGACTACAAATAAAGTTACTTTGCATGAGGATGAATACAGAAAGTACACAAAACTTGCTTGTGCTCCGCGAAGAGCATATATTCAGGCATTTGACAAACAGAATACTTTTGAACATGCTATGAATCTGGGAATACCTTGCCCGATGACACGGCGCAAAAATCAATCTGTTGAGGAATTTATAAATGAGACAGAATTTCCTTTAATCATCAAACCGCGTTCAGGAATGGGGTCAATAGGATTCCACAAATTTGAAAGCAAGGATGATTTTTGGCCGTATATAGAAGAGCATAATATCGATGTTGATCAATATGTGCTGCAGAAATTCATTAAATATGATAAATATCTCGGTGCAATTTTGTTTGTAGATCACAAGGGCAATATATGTATGTCTTATGCAGATGAAGTGCTTCGGTGGTTTCCAATTGATGCAGGGACTGCATGCTTGATACGCTCAATTGATAATCCCGAGTTACTTGATAATGCGGGAAGGCTTCTTAAAGCGATGAAATGGCAGGGAGTTGCCGCTTTATCATTTATGATAGATAAAACTGATGGTATTCCGAAGTTACAGGAAATTAACGGCCGGATACCAGCCAGCATTAAACTCAGCTGGCAGTGTGGTTTCAACGTGGCCAAATTGCTTCTTGAAATGGTATATAATCAGAATGTAACAAAATATCCTTCTAATACTAGATTTGGTCTGTTAACTCGACATTTTCATGCAGATCTGGCATGGTTCGTTAAGTCACCGAAACGTTTTCAATCGGATCCAAGTTGGTTTAGCTGGAAGAATACGAAAGACGTTGTGTACTGGAAGGGTGATCCGATGCCGTTGTTCGCATATACGATACGTAAAGTACTAGGTTATCAAGAAGGCTCTCGAAAAAGAAGGCATTAATGGAAGACTATCAGTTATTAGTGCAAAGACGGTCAAAATCACTTTTGCGGAGAATAAAATATGTTGAAAAAGATGGTCCATAGAAACGCTTGCTATTTATGTACAACACCGCTACAGGTACTTGGAGCGATAAACCTTGAAATGCACTTGAAACAGAATGCTGATATTTTTTTATTTGATGATTTCGATGACTATAGATTTGTCGCAAAAAAGCTCAAGTCCTTGAATGTTTTCAAACATATATATTCTGTTTCTTTTTACTCTTCCTTAAGAAAAAAGAAAGGGGATAAAACATCACGCATTCGTATTCTTCTTAGAATGGTGTTTTGTAATGTATACTTAATGAGGTTCCTTAAGAGGGGGATTTGCTATGACAAAATGTATACATCCAGTTCCGCAGTATCCAAGATGGTAATAGCGAATGCTTTAAAAAAACGAAACAAAGCGATGGCAGTCATAATGTATGACGATGGGATTGGAAGCTATTCCGCAAATAAGAAGATAGTGCTAGGCTCTAAACTGTTTCAAATTGCGGGAACGATTGCCGGATGGACCAATTTGCTTGAGGAAGCATCACAACTTTATCTATATGAACCGGATTTGCTTGTAAGTGATGATATAACAATTAAAGATATGCCGCCTCTTGCCCTTAATGACGAGAATAAGGCTCTTATAACAGATGTCTTTAGTCATGCTTCTTCAGATGAACTTCACATTAGGCAGCGAATTATTGTATTTGACACGTTTAGAAAGGCCGTAACAATCGAGTCCGAACCTCTTGACAGAATATATACCGAAATTGGCAACATCTGTGGTGATGACAATGTCATTCTGAAAGCCCATCCTCGTTCTCTCAAGGAATCAGTGGTTTCTTTAAACAGATTTCCACACACTGCCTTGCCGATAGAAATTGTTTATCTCTATCAGAAGGATCTTTCTGAGAAGATTCTTGTAGCATTAAATTCTTCTGCTGTCTTCACACCAAAGATGATGTTCAATGTAGAACCCAGGATTATTCTGCTGTACAGACTTGTAAGTGACGATCCAATTGTCAGAAAAAAGAGAGATGATACATATCTTAACTTAGCAAGGATGTACAGCGATATGAGTCGTATAGCTATTCCTGAAACCATGGATGAGCTGCGAGCCATCTTAGAATCATGGCTCAAGAACAATTCTACTGAACCTGAGGATTAATAAAACATGAAAATAGCAATCGGAAGACATAAGAACAAGCGAATAAAGTGGAGTGATGTTCTGATATGTTTAGCAGTAATACTCAGTCCGATATTTCAACACCACAAAGGGTTTTATATAAACGCCGGATGGTCGGTTTTGGTCCTCGCAATACCCCTATGTTTGCTCAAATATAATTATAAGCGATTAATCATTAATAAAAGTGTACTAATATCGTTTACACTAATTTTAGCATATTACATGTGGCAAATTATGGATCATGGTTTTTCAGCTGGTAACCTTATAAAAGTCGCAATTCTTTTTGCATATTACTTATTGCTGATAAGTGACCGTTTCAATTATAAATACTTTATTTATATTTCTTCAGCAATAATTCTTATTGCAACCTGCAGTATTGTGGTTCAGTATATATGTTATTACATATTTCATTTTAAACTACAGTTTCTGAGGGTTGAAACTCTGCTTGATACCAGTACCAGGTGGTTCAAAAGAATAAGTTCAACAAGTGTCACAGGCCTATTATATAGACCATCGGCATTTTTCCTAGAACCGTCACATATGTTTATTTTTTCGTTTCCATCTGCTTTATATATGATTTTCAGTGGTAAAGCAAGCAAGAGCATGCATATATTGGGGTTCATAATGGTCGCCGGTATTCTCCTTACAACTTCCGGGATGGGAATCACATTCTCTCTTAGCTGTATAATAGCCTATTATGTCATGTATAAACGGCCCAAGTATAAAGAAGGAAGTCTGCTTAATTTTTTCATGCCTCGAAATATTCTGTTTATTGTCTTTGGGATAGCTCTTCTAATCTATTTATACAACAATGTTGAAATTGTTTACAGAAGTCTCGTGCGTATCTTGTATGAGAGTGATTCAGGATATAATGCTATTGAAGGCAGAACAAGAAACGGGATGGTTCTACTTCAGTCGTTGAGCAGAGTTCAATATATTATCGGAGTTACCGATGCAATGGGTGACCTTGGAAATGCTGTATCTGCGTTTCAGGCAACGATGTATAAGTATGGCGCGATAGGAATACTGCTTTCATATGGTTACTATATGTATAGTTTATTGAAAACAACGAATAATTACAGATTAATGTGTGTAATTATAATTGTGATTTCATTTTTTTGTGCACATACACATAATTATTTTTATATGTTATACTATGCTGCACATATATTTGAAGGACTGAAGTTGGCTACCTATGAAGCGAGACAAAAAAAGGCTTCTTCTATGGATGCGGAGTATAACATGTCTGGTAAGCCCATGAGATTCAGCTTGTAATTGTAACTTAATCACAAGAAATCCTTGCTCCATTCAAGGGGTGAATTTAAGACAAAATATTACGGAAGGTAGGATATTAAAATGTTTAATGGAAAGTCAATTCTAGTTACTGGAGGTACAGGTTCTTTTGGACATGCTTTTATAGAACGCATGCTGACACAGTACTCACCTAAACGTGTGATCGTTTATTCAAGGGACGAGTTTAAACAGTTTTTAATGCAGAATGAGATGAACATGAAATTTGCCGAAAAAGCAAAGCCACTGCGTTATTTCATAGGTGATGTGCGCGATGGTGATCGTCTGCGCAGGGCTTGTGAAGGAGTTGATTATATTGTTCACGCAGCAGCTCTTAAACAAGTTCCGGCATGTGAATATAATCCGCTTGAAGCCATTAAGACAAATATTGATGGCGCTTCCAATGTCATTAATGCGGCATTAGACTGTAATGTAACCCGTGTGGTCGCATTATCAACGGATAAAGCTGTAAATCCAATTAACCTGTATGGAGGAACAAAACTAGTTTCGGATAAACTATTCATCGCAGCTAATTCTTATGCTGGTTCCCGAAATATACGTTTTTCCGTTGTACGCTATGGTAACGTTGCTGGCAGTCGTGGATCAGTTATTCCCTTTTTTAAAGGATTGATTGACAATGGTGCTGTAAGTCTGCCTATTACCGACACGCGTATGACAAGATTTTGGATCAGTCTTGATGAAGGAGTTGATCTTGTTATTAAAGCTTTCGAAGAAGCCCGCGGTGGTGAGACATTTATTTCAAAGATTCCTTCATTTAAAATTACTGATCTTGCGGAAGCTATGCTTCCGGGCTGTGAAATAAACGAGGTTGGAATCCGTGAAGGCGAGAAACTTCATGAAATAATGATCACTTCGGACGATTCTATGACAACATATGAGTATGAAAAGCATTTTATTATCTATCCTCATTATACATGGTGGGGAAGAGAAAAAGTCATTCCCGGAGGTAAGCTTGTCGAACAGGGATTTGAATACAGTTCCGGCAAAAACAATCAGTGGCTGAATGCAGAGGAACTTCGTGAACGAATTAATAAAATGGATTTGCATTAAAAGTGAGGCTGAAATATGATAATGAATATTCCGTATGGAAGACAATGGATTGAGGAAGATGATATACAGGCTGTTGTTGAGACACTGAAATCGGATTATCTTACTACAGGACCTAAAGTGGCTGAATTTGAAAAAGCGCTTGCGGAATATGTAGGTGCCAAGTATGCAGTGGCCGTATCGAACGGCACAGCTGCACTACATATCTCATGCCTTGCGGCAGGCATTAAAGATGGAGATGAGGTTATTACAACGCCCCTGACATTTGCTGCGTCATCGAACTGCGTTCTTTATTGTGGTGGAAAGACCGTTTTTGCAGACATTGACCCGAAAACTTACAATATTGATCCGGAAGATGTTCGCAGAAAAATCACGGAGAGGACAAAAGCAATTATCCCTGTCCATCTGTCTGGTCAACCTTGTGACATGGATGAAATTCATAAAATTGCAGAAGAGTATGATTTAATTGTAATCGAAGATGGAGCCCATGCAATTGGAGCTGAATATAAAGGTAGGAAGATTGGAGGCCTGTCAGATATGACAGAATTCAGCTTTCACCCGGTCAAACATGTAACCATGGGAGAAGGAGGGGCTGTAACGACGAACAGCGAGGAACTATATCAGAGATTACAGTTGTTTAGAACGCATGGAATTACACGGAATAAGGAACTTCTGACAAACTGCGAAGGTGGCTGGTATTATGAACAGCTTGAACTTGGATATAATTACAGAGTGACAGATTTTCAATGTGCACTTGGTATAAGTCAGTTGAAAAAGCTTGATCGTTCTATAGCAAGGCGCAGAGAAATCGCACAAAGATATGATGAAGCTTTTAGTGGTGTAAACGGACTTATAACACCGTATCAGGCACCGACCGGGCGAAACAGTTATCACTTGTATATACTTCAATTCACAGGTGTTAGTCGGAAAGAAGCTTATGATAGGCTTCAGGAAGTCGGGATTCACGCCAATGTTCATTATGTTCCTACGTATACTTTTCCATATTACAGGACTCATGGCTACGCTGATACGTGCTGTCCGAATGCGGAGAAAGTTTACTCTAACATAATAAGTATTCCTATGTATTATGGACTTCGTGATGATGAAATAGAGTATATTATTGATAACGTCAAACGAATTGCCAATGGAAAATGATCGTAGAATGATTTATAGAACCATATAGGACTATATTAAGAAATTTTTCCCGAGGAAATATGATATGAGTGTTTTGGCATTAATTCCTGCAAGAGGTGGGAGCAAGAGAATTCCAAGAAAAAATATTAAGGAATTTTGTGGAAAGCCAATAATTGAGTATTCTATAGATGCTGCCTTGAAGTCAGGTGTTTTTAACGAGGTAATGGTCTCAACAGATGATCCGGAAATAGCTGAAATAGCCGTTAATGCCGGCGCATCAGTTCCTTTTATGCGTAGCAGTGATGGTGCAAACGACCGTGCTACAATCAGTGATGTGATTCGTGAAGTACTGGAAAAGTATAAGGAACTCGGAAAAACTTTCGATTACTATGCCATTATTTATGCAACTGCGCCTATGATTAAGGCCGAATACTTGCGAGCCGGATATGAGTTGCTTAGTAACAGCAATGAAGGATTTATGCTTCCTGTCGTACGATACTCTTATCCACCACAGCGCAGTTACCGAATAAATGGAGAAGTTCTGGAATATAACGACCCTGAGTCATATTCTATACGGACGCAGGATCTTGAACCGTGGTATCATGATTGCGGTATGTTTTCATTTGCAAAAGTCGATGCATTTTATCACACAGTTCCGAAGGAAAGAAAGAAGCTTCCACTTATACTTGATGAGAGTGTAATCCAGGATATCGATACTGAAGAAGACTGGAAAATGGCAGAAATAAAATTTCAATTGATGAATAATAAAAAATAGTGCCGGAGATTTAATATGGATAGCATTAAGGGTAAAAAAATACTGATTCTTGGTGGTAGTTCTGATGGTGTGGAGACAGTAAAGAATGCCAATGATATGGGTCTTCTGACTATTGTCGTAGATCCTGTTCCTGGTTCCCCGGCAAAAAAGATTGCCTGGAAGTCTTATGATGTCAATGCAATTGATCTGGAAGCGCTTGTAAAAATCAGTGAAAATGAAAATGTTGATGGTGTTTTTGTCGCCCTTTCTGAACGATTGCTTGAAACATATTGCAGACTTTGCACAAGAATTCGAGTCCCCTGCTACTGTAATCTTGATCAGATAGCTATTTTCTGCGATAAGATAGCCTTTAAAACAAAGTGCAGGGAGTATGGAATTCCTGTCGTAAATGATTATACTCTCGATGATAGCATTCCGTACCCTGTTCTTGTAAAACCGGCAGATAGCAGCGGATCAAAAGGTATATCTGTGTGTTATAATAGGGATGAACTTTTGATGGCAGTCGAGCGTGCCAAGTCTTTCTCCCACACGAATCGTTATTTGATAGAAGATTATCTGCAGGGGGATCAGGTCACAGCAAATTACACGATTATGGACGGAGAACCCTATCTCTCACTAATTAATGATCGCTTTGTGGTTGAACCGTATAAGGGTCTTGGGTCTTTTGGTATTGCAGTTGCGTTTCCCAGCAAGTATTCTGAGCTTTATATGAATACTATCCATGACAATATGTGCCGTATGTTACGTGATTTGGAGTTTGTCAATGCGCCTATAAATCTCCAGGCTTTTGTTGACGGAAACACTATTCGATTCTATGACCCGGCGCTTCGAATCGGCGGTGGACGTGCCTATTTGATTACTGAGGCTGTTACAGGTTTCAGCATTCAAAAAGCACTTCTTCATTTTGCTGTGACAGGAAAAATGCTTCCTGATGGTGAAAAAATCAGACTTAAGGCAGATGACTGGAAAATCAAAGGGAAGTTCTCACTTCAGCCAAATCTTATTGTAAAGACAGGGACAATCGGGCATATAGAAGGCATGGATAAATTGAACTTGATTCCTGAACTCGTAGCGGCTTTTCAAATGAGAGAAGAAGGGGAAAAAATTACTCTAGCGGGAACATCTCAGCAGACTGCAATAAGGCTATACTTTGTGGCAAACACCATGGATGCGCTTGTAAATGCTTATCAAAAAGCAGTAGATACAATCAAGATAACTGATGAGCAGGGTAACAATATGATGATTCCGGCATTTGATTTTACGGTTCATTGTGCGGATTATAAATAAACCTGAATTATTCATGACGTATAGGGCATGCCCGTAAGACGTCGATATAGTTGCACAACAATACCAATATCCACATTCGTTAACTTTAAAGGTGGAGTTTTCCACAAAAAAGGGCATA
>ODAI011980560.1_pt1 | contig 14200 bp, 12 predicted proteins | sample 1539321 | NCBI WGS metagenome assembly ODAI01 (sample SAMN02144231, study PRJEB22623) | gut metagenome | biome: sheep rumen | host: Ovis aries | place: New Zealand
TCAAGAATATCTTGATGAATACTTTAATTCACATCAACGAGTTTCTAAAATTGCTAATAAAATTGTTGAAAAAATAAAAAGTGAAGGATATGATGCAATAGTTCTTGATGTTTCTGGTAAAAATGAAAAGTTAAATCTTAAAATGCCTTTTAGTAACAAAGCCAGTGCACATTTATCAGGTATAGGGTGGCTTGGTAAAAATAATCTTTTAACAACCAAAGAATTTGGTCCAAGACTCACATGGGCAACAATTTTAACCAATGCTCCTTTATCTGATTATACTAAAGATGAAATGAAATCTCTTTGTGATGACTGCACAATATGTGTTAAAGCATGTCCTGGTAATGCTATTGTAGACTTACCGGACCCCAAAGAATCATATAGTCCAGAAAAATGTGGTGCATTTCTTAAAAGTCGCCAAGATGAGGGTCATCCTGTTGCATGTGGAATGTGTCTGTTTATATGTCCTTATGGAAATAAAAAATCAAGAAAATTGGTAGGAGATTAATAACATGAAAGCAGTTACATTAATCACATCATCTAATCGTCATGGAAATACTAAGAAAATAGTTGACAGATTAACTATTGGAATAGAAGATAATGGTGGAAGTAACGAAGTTTTGTTTATGGATGATTACAATATTAAATATTGTACTGGATGTGAAGCTTGTAAAAAAGGTGGGGGCTGTGTATTAGATGATGATTATAACATGTTAATGCAGAAAATTAGAGAAGCAGATTATTTTATTTTCACGGCACCTATATTTTATAATGATCTTGCTGGTCATTCAAAAATGTTTCTTGACCGTTTAGGATCTTTAGCTTATGATCCTGAACTTGAAATGAAAGAAAAAAAGACATTACTTATGATTACTCATATTTCTGATAAAATTAATGATTTTGTCATAGAAAATACACATAGATGTATTGTTACAGCAAACTTCAAAGTTAATAAAATATTAGATGTTGGTGGATTATTAGATAAGAAATTTGAAGAATGGGAATTAGAAGATTATGAGGATATTGGCTATGAATTAGAAGAATATGATATCATACCTCATAAACTTGACCTAGATTCTGCAACATTATAAATTTAACCACCATTTTTTCTATTTTTATCATTTTCTAGACTTTCATATATTGTTTTTGCTAACTTATTATTAATTCCATTCACTTCACATATTTCTTCATAGCTAGCATCATATAATGCATCAAGATTTTCGAAGTGTGTGAGTAATGCTTGTTTCCTTTTTTTACCTACACCAGGTATTTCATCAAGTATAGACTTAGTGAATGCTTTACTTCTTAATTGTCTATGGAATGTAATTGCAAAACGGTGTGACTCATCACGTACATATTGCAGTAAATGTAATGCTGTTGATTTTCGTGGGAGAATGATAGGATCACTTCTTCCAGGAACATATAATTCTTCAAACTTCTTTGCAAGTCCTACTAATGGAACATCATTTATTCCCAGTTCCTTAAATACTTCTACTGCCATTCCAAGTTGTCCTTTTCCCCCATCTATTAATACCAAGTCCGGTTTAATAAACATTGAATCAGAGGGATTCTTCTCTTTATCATATGATGGTGAAATTCGGGAGTATCTGCGCGTAATTACTTCTTTCATCATTGCAAAGTCGTTTGGACCCGGAGTATTCATCTTGAATTTTCGGTACATTTTCTTTGCTGGTTTTGCATTTTCAAACACAACCATTGATGCTACTGCATGTATACCTGATATATTAGATATATCGAAGGCTTCAATATGGTAAGGTAATTTGGGAAGGTTTAAATATTGTTCTAATGTTAATAACGGATTTTCCTCTTCTTTTGTATTTTCTGTTAAGCTAATATGTGCATTCTTTTTAGCTATTCTTATTAATGTTAGGTAATGTCCATCTTCTGCAACTTTTATCTTGATTTTATGTCCTTGTTTTTCTTCTAACCATTCCTTAATAATATCTTCATCATTTATTGAGTCTTCTAATATTATTTCATCTGGTGCCGGTGCTGTGGAATAATATTGTTTGATAAATTCGGTTAGTATTTCTGTATCCGTGAATCCATCTATTTGTTTTAGTATTAAATCATCTTTTTTGTTTGTTTTTCCATTACGTACAGATATTATTACTACTGCTGCTTCAGAATCATTATGATCTATTCCAATAATGTCCTGATCTACTTCTTTTGTTGGTTGTATGTTCTGTTTTTCTAGGGTTACTTTTATGTTTTCTATTTGGTCCCTGATTATTGCTGCTTTTTCAAATTCCATATTTTTTGAGTAATTGTTCATTTCTTTTTCTAACTGTTTTAATATGGTTTTATATCTTCCAATTAAAAGCAATTTTACTCTTCTAATATTTTTGTTGTAGTCTTCTTGTGATATGTAGTTTACACATGGTGCACTACATTGTTTTATTTGGTAGTTTAAACATGGTCCGTCCATGTGTTTGCATGTTCTTATTTTAAAGTTCTTGTTGAGAAAGTCTATGAATCCTCTTGCATTTGTAGCATCTGTGTATGGGCCATAGTATGATGCACCATCATTTTGTAATCTTCTTGTAATATGTATCCTTGGGAATTCTTTATTAGTTATCTTAATGTATGGGTATTGTTTACCATCTTTTAAACTAATGTTATAATGCGGTTTATGTCTTTTTATAAGATTTGCTTCTAGAATTAATGCTTCTTTTTCTGTGTCTGTTAATATGTATTCTAAATATGCAAAATGTTTCATTAAAACCTGTGTTTTTGGCCGATCTAATTTATCCTCTTCTCTGAAATAACTTTGCACCCTACTTTTTAGTTTTTTGGCTTTTCCAACATATATTATTTCATCATCACTATTGTGCATAATATATACCCCAGGTTTTTGGGGAAGCTCATTAGGATTAGTAATCTTCATAGACATAAATTTTAACACCATTTTGGATTTTATGATATTATATTAGAAATTTGAAATATTAATATATTCAATTCGATTAAATAATTTTTTCCTGATAAAAAAAAGAGGTATGTGTAAAAATAGATTTTCAATACTAAAAAAAATGTTAAATGGATTACTTGAGCAATTCTTTCCAAAACGGATAAATTTTTATAAAATCTTCTATTTCCTTTATTATAAACTTATAATATTCATCCAAGCCATTGTTTCGTGCTTCTTGTCTTTGAGCCCGTTGTTTCATTCTTTTGACCAATAACTTTTCAGTTATTTCTTTGTCTTCATCTGCACCAAACAACAGTTTATAACGTGCATTCACACCATTAAACGTGTAATAGGTTATATCATTAAAAATATCCGGGATAAGTACTCCCTCATTTGTCGACATCCTGTAAATTTCTTCAAAATGTCTGCAAAAGTAATTGAAATTTATGCTGGGTTTTAATATTTTTTGGTAATGTTTTTCTATTTTTTCTATAGCTTTTGTATCCCAGTCAATCATTGTCTCACTCATTAAGTGTTAATTAATAAGATTATGTTTTATAATATCTAAAAAAGTATCCTAAATAATAATTTAATTATTATAAAATTTCATTACATTAAGTGAAAATAATTTAATGACAATAATATTATCAATTAGTTTTTAGAAATATAAACTTATTATGTCAAAATTCAATTTACATTCTGATTACAAACCATTTGGTGACCAACCTAAAGCTATTGAATCTCTTGTTGAACATTTTAAAAACGGAGATAAAGAGCAAACTTTAGAAGGTGTGACAGGTTCTGGTAAAACATTTACCATGGCAAATGTTATTGAACAATTAGATAAACCTACACTAGTTATGAGCCATAATAAGACTTTAGCATCACAATTATTTGAAGAATTCAAGGAATTTTTCCCAGATAATGCTGTTGAATACTTTGTTAGTTACTATGATTTTTATCAACCTGAAGCTTATGTGGCACAGACAGACACATTTATTGATAAAGAATCTGCAGTTAATGAGGAAATCGACAGATTAAGACATTCAGCCACACAATCACTCCTCACACGGGATGATGTTATAGTAGTTAGTAGTGTTTCTTGTATTTATGGTATTGGTAGTCCAGAAGATTATGCAGAATTTACCCTTCAACTAGAAACTGAACAAATTATTGGTCGTGAAGACATTTTAAAGGCTCTTGTTGAAATGCAATATGAACGTAATGATATTGAATTTATCAGAGGTCGCTTCAGAGTAAGGGGGGATGTTTTAGAAATTTATCCTATTAACGCTAATTATGCTTTACGTGTAGAATTATGGGGCGATGAAATAGATTGCATATACAAGATTGACCCATTGAAAGGAGATATTATTGAAGAAGTTCGTAAAGTAATAATTTTCCCTGCAAAACACTTTGTTATCGCTCGCGAGAAACAGGATGTAGCTATTCAAAATATTAAGAAAGAATTAGCAGAACGTGTTGCTACTTTTAAAGCAACAGACAAATTTGTTGAAGCTCAACGAATAGAACAACGTACAAATTTTGACATTGAAATGATTCAGGAAATCGGGTACTGTTCAGGTATTGAAAACTACTCTATGCACATGAATGGTAGAAAATGGGGTGAAACTCCATATTCCTTATTAAAATATTTCCCTGAGGATTACTTGACCATTATTGATGAATCTCACGTTACTGTACCACAAATTAGAGGTATGTATGAAGGAGACAGGGCTAGAAAAGAGACTTTGGTACAATATGGTTTCAGACTTCCAAGTGCTAAAGAGAATAGGCCTTTAAGATTTGATGAATTTATGAGAGCACAGAATCAGGTATTATATGTGTCTGCAACACCGGCTCCATTTGAACTTGGTCGGAGTAAGAATAAAGTTGAACAAATTATCCGTCCTACAGGACTTGTTGATCCAAAGCCTATTATTCGTCCGGTAAAAAATCAGGTTGATGATTTGCTTGGAGAAATACGAAAAAGGGTTGAAAAAGATCAGAGAATTCTTGTAACTGCACTTACAAAGAAAATGGCAGAGGATTTAACAGATTATTATATTAAAATGAATGTTAAATGCAGATATTTGCATTCGGAAATAACAACTCTTGAAAGGACTGAAATTATTGATGATCTTCGTCGAGGAGATTTTGATTGTCTTGTCGGGGTTAACCTTTTAAGAGAAGGATTAGATTTACCGGAAGTTTCTTTGGTTGCTATTCTTGATGCAGATAAGGAAGGATTTTTACGTTCACAAACTTCACTTATTCAAACTATTGGAAGAGCTGCAAGAAATGTTGATGGAGAAGTTATATTATATGCAGATAACATTACAGATTCTGTAAGAAATGCAGTAAATATAACTGAACGTAGACGGAAAATACAAATTGCATACAACAAGGACCATAATATTATCCCTAGAAATGTTGTACGAAAACTTAAAGATAAAAAGATTCAAAGTCAAGTTGATGATATACAGGAAATTGATAATATTACCATAGAAGAAGTTGACATGCTTATAGAAGAACTTGAAATAGAAATGAAAGAAGCTGCACAAAAATTAGATTTCGAAAGAGCTGCTAAATTAAGAGATAGAATACAAGAATTGAAGGAGGAATAAAATGGAAAGTAAAGAAGAAATCAGAAACAGGGCAATACAAGATAGAAAAATAATAATTAAAGGAGCAAGAGAACACAACCTCCAAAACATCGATTTAACCCTCCCACGTGACCAGTTTATAGTAATCACAGGACTTAGTGGTTCAGGAAAATCATCTTTAGCATTTGATACAATTTATGCAGAAGGACAAAGAAGATATGTAGAATCATTATCAGCATACGCAAGACAATTTCTAGGACAAATGGAAAAACCAGAAGTTGACTATATAGAAGGTTTATCCCCTGCAATATCAATTGACCAAAAAACAACAAGAGTAAATCCACGTTCAACAGTAGGAACCGTTACGGAAATATACGATTATCTCAGATTATTATATGCAAGAATAGGAATTGCTCATTGTTATAATTGTGGAAAAGAAATATCACAACAAACACCAGGACAAATAGCTGAAGCAATAATAGAAGATAATAATCAAGAAAAAATATTTTTACTAGCACCAGTTATTAAAGACAGAAAAGGAATGCATCAAAAAATATTCGAATCCTATAAAGAAAAAGGATTTGTCAGAGCAAGAGTTGATGGAGAAGTATTATCTTTAGATAATGAAATCAAATTAAACAAAAACAACAAACATACTATAGAAATTGTTGTAGACAGATTAAAAGTCGTCAACAACGAAAATTTCAGAAAACGTTTAGTTGAATCCGTAGAAACTGCTCTAGAAATTGGAGAAGGATTAGTTACAGTAGCAAATAGTAACCCCGAAGTTTCTGACCAATATTATAGTGAAGCTCTAGCATGTCCAGACTGTGGAATTAACTTTACTGAAATTAGTCCCAGAATGTTTTCTTTCAATAACCCACAAGCAGCCTGTCCCACCTGTAATGGTATTGGAAGTACATTAGAAGCAGACCCTAATCTAGTAGTGCCAGACAAAACACTTAGTCTTAAAGAAGGTGCAATAAAACCTTGGAGTAACTCTCAAAAAACAGACTCCTACTATAATAAGTTAATAGCTGGAGTTGCTAATCATTACGGATTTAAATTAGACGTTCCATTCCACACATTATCCAAAGAACAACAAAATATAATATTATACGGAAGCGGAAAAGAAAAAATAAAATTCTCATTTGGTTCAGGAAGAACAGAACGTAATGTTTCAAAACCATTTGAAGGTGTAATACCTTATATGAAACGATTATATATTGAAACTAGTTCAAGATATAGAAGGAAAGCTGCTCGTACATATATGGCATTAAATGATTGTCCTGATTGTCATGGGGATAGACTTAAACCAGAAATGTTAGCAGTAACCGTTGGTGACATTAATATTGCAGATTTAACCAAATTATCCCTTAGTCAAAGCAAAGAATTCTTTGAAAACTTAGAACTAAACGAAAGACAAGAATTCATTGGAAAAGAAATTCTTAAAGAAATAAAAGAAAGATTAGAATTCCTTAATGATGTAGGATTAAATTATTTAACATTAGCACGTTCTTCAGGAACATTATCTGGGGGAGAAGCACAAAGAATACGTTTAGCCACACAAATAGGCAGTAGGTTGGTCGGTGTATTATATGTTTTAGATGAACCTAGTATAGGTTTACATCAAAGAGACAATATGAAACTTATTGCTACATTAAAACATTTACGTGACATAGGAAACACTTTAATTGTCGTAGAACACGATGAAGAAACAATATTGGAAGCAGATCACGTTGTAGATATAGGTCCTGGTGCAGGAGAACATGGAGGAATATTAACTGCTCAAGGAACGCCAGAAGATATTAAAAATAATGAAAAATCATTAACAGGACAATATCTCTCAGGAATTAAGGAAATACCAGTTCCAAAAGAAAGACATGAAGGAAACGGAAAATTTATTAAAATTTATGGAGCAGAAGAAAATAACCTTAAAAAAGTTGATGTTTCATTCCCATTAGGTAAGTTTATTTGTGTAACTGGTGTTTCAGGTTCTGGAAAAAGTACCCTTGTAAATGAAATATTATATCATGGAATTGACGAAGCTTTAACTCATAAACATAAATATAAAATAGGAAAACACGAAAAGATTACAGGCATTGAAAATATTGATAAAATAATTGTTATTGACCAATCCCCTATTGGTAGAACACCACGATCAAATCCTGCAACATATATTGGTCTATTCACATACATACGGGAATTATTCGCACAAACTAGTGAATCAAAACAAAGAGGTTATAAACCAGGCCGATTCAGTTTTAATGTGAAAGGAGGTCGTTGTGAAGCTTGTAATGGTGATGGTATTGTACAAATAGAAATGCATTTCTTAGCAGATGTTTATGTTCCATGTGAAGTATGTGAAGGTAAAAGATACAACAGAGAAACATTAAATATCCGATATAAAGGTAAAAATATTAATGATGTTCTTGAAATGACAAGTGAAGAAGCTTTAGAATTCTTTGAAAACATTCCAAAAATTAGAAAAAAATTACAAACATTAGTTGATGTGGGATTAGGCTATGTTAAACTTGGACAACCTGCCACAACACTTTCTGGTGGAGAAGCACAACGTGTTAAACTTGCAAAAGAATTAAGTAGACAAAATACTTCAAATACATTATATATTCTTGATGAACCAACTACAGGTCTTCATTTTGAGGATATTAACAGATTACTCAAAGTATTGCTTAAATTAAGAGATCAGGGAAATACATTGGTAGTGATTGAACACAATTTAGATGTTATTAAAACTGCGGATCATATTATTGATTTAGGACCGGAAGGGGGAGATAAGGGCGGACAAATAGTCGCAGAAGGTACTCCCGAAGAAGTATCATTGACTAATTCATATACAGGCTTATATTTAAAACCTATGCTTGAATAACACTTAAATACTTAATTATACTATCATATTTCAACAATTCTTTAACGATGTTTTTAATCCTAACATAATGTATTATTTTATTAAATATAGGAAAATATATATATTTATCTAAGTAAAATAACAACATAGATAATATTATTTTAATATTATCCATATATTAAAACAGAAGATTGGGATATTATGAAACTACAATTCCTAGGAACTGGAGGTGGTCGATTTGCCACCATCAGCCAAAAGCGAATGACTGGTGGTTTCAGAATCGATGAAATTGATGGTAAAAATATCCATGTAGACCCAGGACCAGGTGCTTTAGTAAGAAGCCACCAATTTGGCCTTAATCCTAGAAAAATTAACATGTTACTAGTTAGTCACTGCCATACCGATCATTATAATGATGCAGAAGTGTTAATTGAAGCTATGACACAAGGAATGACAAAGAGAACAGGACATGTTATTGCAAGTGATAGTGTAATTAATGGAGCTGGAGAATTAGGTCCTAGTATCTCAAAATATCACCAATCTAAACCAGAAATTTCTGTTTTAAAACCAGGTGATGTGATTAAAGAAAAAAATATATCAATTAGAGGTACAAAAACAAATCATGGGGATCCTACTTGTGTGGGATTTAACATTAATTACAAAGGATTTAACATAAATTACACGGCTGATACTGAATATTTCCCAGAACTAGCTGAGGAACATGCAGGTGCAGATATATTAATAGGTTGTGTAATTAAAGAAGGCGAAAGAAGAATTAAGGGTCATTTAAGAACATTGGACTTCGAAGAACTAGTTAACGAAGTTCAACCACAAATTGCTATAATGACTCATTTGGGTGTAAACTTAATTATGAACAATCCGTTCAAAAATACGAGACTTATCACCAAGAATACTGGTGTTAGAACGATTGCTGCAACTGATGGATTAACTATGAACTTAGATCAATTTATGTAAAATATAAATATGAAAAAATAGTAATAATTAATTTGTCAGTTTAAACTTTTTTTTAAATGCCCTGATGGCTCAGCCCGGCACAGTACCTGACTCGTAATCAGGGGATCGGGGGTTCAAATCCCCCTCGGGGCTTAATATTTAAATTTTATCAGGATGAATGAATCCTGCACGTATCATATGATCAACAACAACCATACTACACGCAGATTCTGCTACCGTAGTAATTCTTGGGCAAATACACGGGTCATGTCGACCTTCTATTTCTATAGTGCTTTCTTTATTATTTACTAAGTTAACAGTTTTTTGTATTCCACTAACTGAGGGTGTTGGTTTAACAGCTATGCGAAGTATTACTGGCATACCATTAGACATCCCACCAAGAATTCCACCACAATTATTTGTTTTCGTAACAATTTTATCATTTTCTAAAAAATACTGATCATTAAATTCTTTTCCAGTTAAAGCAGCACTTTCAAATCCAAGTCCAACTTCAACTCCTTTAACAGCACCAATATTCATTAACGCTTTTGCCAAATCACCATCTAACTTATCAAATACTGGTTGACCAAGTCCTAACGGGATATTATCTATAATTATTTCAACTATTCCTCCAACAGAGTTTCCTTCATTTTTTGCTTGAAGTATTCTTTCTTCCATTTCTTTAGCTTTTTCTATATCAGCACATCGAACATTATTTTTTGTAATATTTTCCTTAATTTGGTCCAAAGAATATTTTTTTTCTGTTGTTATATTGTGTATTGATATAACATGTGCAGTTACTGTAATATTATATTTTTCAAGAATTTTTTTACTTACTGCTCCACCAATTACATGGCCTATTGTTATTCGTCCACTTCCTCTTCCACCACCACGGTAGTCGTAATGTCCAAATTTTTTTTGCCAACATAAGTCCCCATGTCCGGGTCTTGGATTATTTATTAAATTATCATAATTTTTACTTCTTTGATCTTTATTTCTAACTATTGCTGTGATTGGTGTTCCATCTGTTTTTCCATCAAAAATTCCTGAGAGAATTTCTACTTGGTCCTTCTCATCGCGGGGTGTTGTTATGTTGCTAGTTCCTGGTCGTCTTTTCTTTAATTCTAGTTGTATATCTTCTTTTGAAAGTTCGAGTCCTGCTGGACACCCATCTATTATTGCTCCCAATGCAGTACCATGACTTGCACCGAATGTTGTTATTTTAAATATTTCACCTGTTGTATTTGATGCCATTATTCTTTCCCCATATTTTGTTGATTATTTTTGTCTAAATAATTTACTGATTGTTTAATTGATTCTTGTACATTAGGTATGTGTTGTTCTAAAAATTCTATTATTTCAGTCGATATGGTTTTTTCGTATTTTTTATTTTTTATGTATTTTATATTATTGGTTGTTGCCCAATCAAGTATCCAAGTGTATGGTACATGAGTTAGGGGGTATATGTTTTTTTCTTCTAGTTTATCCGTTATCTGCTCTGCATTTGTCATTAAATCAATATATTTAATTGTAAAATCATCTAAACAATCATTATTTACTTTTATATGGTTTTTTTCATATTCATTTGTTATTTTTATTCCATATTTTCTTTTGTATGGTTCTAAAACTATATATAATAATATATTTTCTATGCTTCCATCATTTTCTATGTATAATGTTTGTCTTGGTTCTATTTGTGTTTTAATTGTTCTTGATACTTTTATACATATTTTTTGGAAGAGTTTTGAACGTTTTACTTTGATGTTTGGATAGTATTCGTGAAATTCATCCTCTTTTTTTCTTGAGAACTTTGAAAATTTCAGATTATTTATGTATATCTCATTTTCATATAAACTTATGAATCTTGTATCTACTCCAATTTTGTTTAGTTTTTTTATTATTATTTTTTCTTCAGAATTCATTTTATCAGTATTGTAATTTTTTTATTAATTCACTCGTCGTTTTTATATCATATTGTCCGGGAGCAGATTCTTTTTCTATTGAAGCATAGGTTACAGGTGACCCTAGTATAGGAGCTATTATTCTAGTATATGCTCCTATCTTTCCCATACTTATTCCTATTATTCCTTCATTTTGCATTATTAATTTAAGTAATATGTGCGTATCTTCTTTATTTTGTGGTGTAACTGCTATTTTTGGTATGTCTCCTATTTTATTTGCTTGATTTACTAGTTGTTGTAATTGTTCTAATGAAGGTGTTTTATTAAAATTGTGGTAAGAAATTATTGTTTTATTTGCTTTATTTATTACGCTTTGTCTGAGTGTTTCTTCGGTCATTAATTCTACATCTGTGATTTCTACAAGTGGAGCATTTTCAGATAATATTTTAATTCTTTCTTCTTCGGATGCTGTAAAGTATCCTCCTTCTTTTTGTGTTCTGTTGGTTAAGATAATTGGTGTTCTTGTAATTTTTTTTACTTCTTGAATTATTTCTGTAGCTTCTGAGGAACTTATATCTTTTATAGTATCTAATCTTAATTCTATGTATTCAACATAATCATCTGATAATTTTTTAACAGTTTTTAATATATTCTCTTTATTTTCTTCAATTATTGAAGCACATACTCCTGTTTTTATTTTAATCTACCCCTTAATTCATTATATATTACTTTTCTCTATTATTACTAAAAAAAATTATGATATTAAACAGATAAATATAGTATTATTGAAAAATTTTTAGAAGAGGGGGCTTTATATGAAAATTCTTTGTCATGGAATTGATATCTCAGATAATGATGTTTCCTGTAGTGATATGTTAATAAATAATATAGAAAAAAGTTTATACAAAATTAAAGAAGCGGGTGCAACACAAGCATTACTGAGCAATATCACTGGTGATGATATAGTAATTACTGCTGTAATAGAAGATGATTCTCTTCTAGAAAGGGTTAATAAAAGTATTTTTGAATGTTTTAAAGATAATGCTCTTGGTTTTGATGATTTGAATGGGGTAAGTTTGAAACGTGAAGATGCTAACGAAGGAATATCTTATGTTGAATTGGACTTAAACCCGGCTTTTTATCCTGATGCTATAATTATAAGTTTTGACACGTACTGTGGTGAATATTTTGTTGATAATGTCGCAAGAAGTGCTGTTGAAGCTGCAAAAGGCATGAGCGATGTTTATGATGTAAAATCTAGTTTAGTAAACTCTGTAAAGCATATTCCGGGTGTAGGCTTTGTTTCTAATCAGACTGATGATCCTGTTGTTGTTGCATCTGTAACAAATGTAGAACAGGTAGGTGTAGTTGCAGGTGCCATGATTGGTGCTATATTAGGTAATAAAAACACTTATCTTGTTAAAAGACATACTCCTATTAATGTTATTCCAGGCAGCGTTATTTTTTCAGTAACTGCAATAATGAATGGAAATCTCATAGATTTAGCGGAAAATTTTTCTTATCGTAGCAGAATCATGAGAAAATAATTGAATTATTCCCTTTTTATGATTTTATTTTTTTTCCTATTTTTAAAGCAACAACATTTGCTAAAATGTTTATTTTTATTAATATATTTTGTGAGTAATTTATTTTCAGATACTCTTTTATTTTTTTTGTTACATAACAAAAGAAAGTTTTTATATTAATAAAAATAGATATTAAACTAAAGTAAACAATTCATAATATAGTAATATTGAAGATTTAATTTATATAAACAATTAGGAGAATGTTAAATTGATTTTATTAGATGAAAACACAAAAGCTATAGTTCAAGGTATTACAGGAAAACAAGGAAGATTCCATACAAAAGAAATGATAGAATATGGAACCAACATCGTAGCCGGTACAAGCCCTGGTAAAGCAGGGGAAGTAGTAGAAGGAGTGCCAGTATACAATTCAATAGAAGAAATCAAAAAATATCATCCTGACATTAATGCAAGTATCATATTTATACCAGCACCATTTGTTAAAGATGCAGCATTTGAAGCCATTACTCAGGTAGACTTAGTAATCATCATAACAGAACACATTCCAATCCATGATACAATGGAAATAGTTAAATATGCTAAAGAAAATAATACTACAATTATTGGACCGAACACACCAGGTATCATTACACCAGGAATTGGTAAATTAGGTATTATGCCTACACATATTTTCAATAAAGGAAAAGTAGGTTTAGTTTCTAGAAGTGGAACACTTACATACGAAGTGGCTAGCCAAATAAGTGATGCAGGACTTGGACAAAGTACATGTTTAGGAGTTGGTGGTGACCCAGTAACAGGTATGGACTTTATCACAGCATTAAGAAAATTTGAAGCAGACCCTGAAACAGAACAAATTGTATTATTAGGAGAAATTGGTGGTATCGCAGAAATTAAAGCAGCAGAATATGCTGAAAAACATGTGACTAAACCAGTAATATCATTTATTGCAGGAGTATCAGCACCATTAGGAAAACGTATGGGTCATGCAGGAGCTATTATTGAAGGTACTGATGGAACAGCACAAAATAAAAAAGAAATATTAGCACAACATGGAATAAAAGTAGCAGACAAGCCAAGTGATATTGTCGACTTGATTAAAGAAGAGTTATAATATTTAATAAATAAAATCATTTAATTTTAACATTCAGTATGAAAAAAAACTATTCATACAACACTAACTTTTTTTTCTTTTACAAAACTTACAAATAAATTCATATATTTAAAAAACAAATATGATAACAATTTAACAAAATTTTAGGGAAGCATTAAAGATGAATTCAAATACTGATGAAATAATTGAAAAATTAGATTCTGGTGAAATAAGACTTCATGAAATAGAAAAATATGCAGAGGATGCTAATCAAGCAACCGACATCAGACGTAAATTCATTGAA
>ODAI010018075.1_pt1 | contig 14199 bp, 5 predicted proteins | sample 1539321 | NCBI WGS metagenome assembly ODAI01 (sample SAMN02144231, study PRJEB22623) | gut metagenome | biome: sheep rumen | host: Ovis aries | place: New Zealand
TACGCCTCGAACGCCGCCGACTTCGCACAGACCGAGGAGGTGGTGAAGCAGGTGAAGGAAGAGTTCGGATCCATCGACATCCTGGTGAACAACGCCGGCATCACGAAGGACGGCCTGATGCTCCGCATGAGCGAGCAGCAGTGGGACGCCGTGATTGCCGTCAACCTGAAGTCGGCCTTCAACTTCATCCACGCCTGCGTGCCGGTGATGATGCGCCAGCGTGGCGGTTCCATCATCAATATGGCCAGCGTGGTGGGTGTGCACGGCAATGCCGGACAGGCCAACTACGCCGCCTCGAAGGCCGGACTCATTGCTTTGGCCAAGAGTATCGGTCAGGAGATGGGTCCTAAGGGCATTCGTGCCAACGCCATCGCCCCGGGATTCATCGACACGGCCATGACGCAGGCCCTCAGCGAGGAGGTGCGCAAGGAGTGGTGCCAGAAGATTCCCCTTCGTCGTGGTGGTACCGTTGACGATATTGCCAACTGCGCTGTGTTCCTGGCCTCCGACATGTCGAGCTACATCAGCGGACAGGTCATTCAGGTCGATGGTGGCATGAACATGTAAAAGCTTTACCACAACCCCTCTCCGTCGAGAGAGGGGCTTTTTTATGTAAAAAGCAATGGAAGTAGTCTACGAGGACAACCACATCATCATCGTAAACAAGCAGAGTGGCGAGATCGTACAGGGCGACAAGACGGGCGACACCCCGTTGTCGGACATTGTCAAGCAATATCTGAAGGAGAAATATCAGAAGCCTGGCAATGTCTTTCTTGGTGTGGCCCATCGGCTCGACCGTCCTGTGAGCGGCTTGGTGGTTTTTGCTAGGACGTCGAAAGCGCTGACGCGTCTGAATGCGATGTTTGCCAACAACGAGGTGCACAAGACCTACTGGGCTATCGTGGAGAAGCGTTTGCCACTGGGCGGTGACAGTTCACGGTCGGCTTCGCACGAAGCGGCTGCGGCCTCAACAGGACTGCTACTTACTCACTGGCTGGTGCGTAATGAACAGCAGAACAAGAGTTATGCCTGCGACCGCGAGGTGCCCCGTTCGAAGAAAGCGCAATTGCGCTATCGTGTCATCGGGGTGGGGGAACGCTACGACCTTCTGGAGGCGCAGCTGCTGACGGGCCGCCATCATCAGATACGCTGTCAGCTGTCGGCTGTGGGCTGTCCCATCAAAGGCGACTTGAAGTATGGTGCCCGTCGCTCCAATCCCGATGGCAGCATCTCGCTGCTTTCGCGGCGCGTGGAGTTTGTTCACCCGGTGTCGAAAGAACATATTTGTGTAGAGGCACCGCTGCCACAGGACCCCTTGTGGCAGCTGTTAACAAATGTAGCTGATGCAAAAAAAAATAGCGATGAGAGCAACCGCCTATTGTAGCAGGTTAGCTCTCATCGCTCGCGTGTGATAACTAGAAACTTTTATTTCTTGTTGAAGATGGCGGGTAAACCAACGATAAAACCGTAGGCCTCATTGCCGTTGGCCACGAAGAACATCTCGTCGCCGCTTTGCATAGTCCAATTCTCCTTATCGAGTTGGCTCCATTCGGCCTCCAAAGTGTTGGGATCCATGTTACCTTCCATAGAGCCGTAGCCAGTGCCCGGTTCTCTGGACGTATAGCCATTGTCGATGGTGAGTTTCATCATGCCATTGTTGTAGGTAAAGGTGCCAGTGTAGCGCTGTCCCCACGGGGTGATGATGAGATCGAAGGTATTGCCCTTGACGGTCAGTCCAGCACGGTTGTAGTCCTTCTGTCCGTGCATGGGCCAGCGCCATACGCCTTCAATGTCTTTGGCAGTGGCATTGACGGTCTTGCCCTGCTTGATGCCGATGAAGTCGAGGTCATCGTATTTGAGGTCGCCCTCTTCAATGTTTCTTAAGACCACGATGACACTCTTGTCAGCGAGCAGCACCAGCTTGTTGCTGACTTCGCTATAGCTCAGGACACCGTCCTTCAGTGTATAGGCTCCCTTATAGTTCTCCTCGCCCCAATGATTGATGGTCAGCAGCTCTTTTGTAAAGGTGTAGGACATCTGTGTACCAGGCATCATCCATGTACCCACAAGGTCGTTGGTGGTAATGCCAATCGTTGTAACGGCGTTGTTGTCATCCTCATCGTCGTCGCCGCAGGCGATGAAAGTGAACACACTTACGAACAGACCTAAGAGGGTCATCAGTTGAAACTTTTTCATAATTCTTTTGCTTTTCGTTTAAATGTTTAAATAAAATAAAGTTGTTTATTCATTACTTGAAATCCTTATGCAGTGGGACTACTTGACTACAACCTTGTGGCCTTGCTGTACGTAGACACCCTTGCGCAACTGGCGTTGTTGTTCCATCTTCACGCCCTCCAGTGAGTAGATGTCGGTGTTCGTCTGGCTGTCGTCGGTGATGCCGTTCAGTCCACTGGTCTCCTCGCCGATGTGTAGCTGCAACGGGTAGTTGTAGGTGCCTTGCAGGTCGGGCGTGTAGCTGACGGTCTCTTGCGTTGTGTAGTACTTGTCGTCCATCTTGTTGTGGACGATGAAGCGTACGGTCTCGCCTTCCTCACCCAGCACGTTGATGTAGGCGTGTCTGTTCCGGTCGGCCCAGAAGCCGTTGCCTCTGCAGTCGTCGCCCACGAAGGCCATCAGCTCGTAGTCGTCGGTATACCAGATGGTGCTGCCGTTTTCGCTGTATAGGGTTGCGATGATTGGCATGCGGTTGACAAAAGCATGTTGGTCGTACCATCGGAACATGTTGTAATAGGGCTGCTTGCCAGCCTGGCTTTCTGTTACGTCGGTGTTGATGGCGAACGTGCGTCCGGCTGTCGTCTTGTAGCGATAGGCGCGTCCAGGCTCCATCCGTACCAGCGTGCCCTCCCACGAGCCTTCACCGCTCCAGTTCATGACGTAGATGGCAAATCCGTCTTCGCCTACGAGCACATCGCCGTTCTGTGGCTGTGCGTAGGTTAGGGCTTCAGCAGGCGTAAGCACCTGACCGGCGGGGTAGGGCATCCAGTTCCATCCCTCGTTCAGGCTGACAGCGCCCGTTCGTGAGTTGAAGGCGTAGCCTGTGAGCTGGGTGTCGTTCTTGGCGTTGTTGTGGACCATGTAGACGGTGGCGGGCTCCATCCGTGTGACGGTCTGGCCCTCGGTGCCGGTGACCTTGGCGGTGGTGCTGCCCAGTGTGGCCGTCTCGATGGCGTTGGCATGTCCATGGCTCGTCCAGTTCCATCCCTGCCACAAGTGCAGCTCGGTGCTGTCGGTGCGCAGCGGGTAGTGCAGCTCGTTGATGTCGCTCTCGGTGTAGCCTGGTGCTACGGCCATTGCCTTGATGAGCAACGGCTTGTTGGCGACGATAGGACCTTCGTAGCGGAACACACGGTCGCTCTCCTGCTCACAGGGACACGAGCCGTCCAGTGTGTAGTAGATGACGGCGTCGGCCTGTTCGCAGCTGAGCGTGATTTCTGTGCCGTAGTACAGCTGTGTGTCGCTCAGGTAGTTGGCGCTGGGCATAGTGGTGATGAAGTCGGACTCGTCCTTGACGTTCACCACGATGAGCGTCTTCACGTCTTCGTCGTTCTGCAGGGTCAGCTCTATGGCTGTCGTGCCGTGAGCCTCGCCAGTGATGTTGAGCGTAGCCTTGCCGTTGTCGTCGAAGGTCAGCTCCGTCTGCTCTGTCGATGCAATGACGTCGGACATTAGCCGTACGCTCACTTTCTGTCCTGCGGCCGCCTTTGCCGGCAGTGCGCTGATGGTAATGGAGGTGGCCTGGTCGTAGATGACGTTGACGAGCGAGTCAGTCACCATCTTCTCAACTGCTTCGACGATGTCGAACGCCTGTGAGAACGTCTCGCCCATCTGAATTTTCGCGTAGCTCTCTACGTTGCCACTGACGTTGAGTATGAGCGTCTGTCCCACGGGCAGCTGTGATGCCGGTACGAAACGTACGCGACTGGCGAGCATCTGTCCCATGTCGTCGGCTTCGCTGTCGAGCAGCTCTATCGTGCCCTCGATCAGTTCATCGTTTTGGCTGACGGTGATATTCTCGGCAGTCAGCGTGGCTGGGCGCATGTACTTGTCGAAGACAATCTGCACGCCATCCTGTGTAGCCTTCACGGCGTTCACCTGCGGCTGTACGTACTGGCGCATCTCCTGGTTGACATCGAGCTGTGGGGGCGGTACGGGCAGCCACTCAGAGTAGACCGTCTGGTAGCCTTCCTTCTCGTACTTCACCTGCCACTGTCCTGCGGGTACCATCCATCCGTACTCGCCATTCTCGTTGGTCAGCTGCGGGTTCACCTGGTCGAAAGCTTCGGCGTCCCACATGACGATCTTCTCGACCTTGTCGCCGTACATGTTCTTCTCGGTGGTCTTGAAGTAGACGGTGGTGGTGGCACCCTCCACACGGTTGGAGGCCACACCCTCGTAGACGTAGCCCGATGGGTCGAGGTCGCCTGGGGCCCCCGGTCCCTTCGGTCCCTTGGGTCCCTTGGGGTAGTTGTCGCAGTTCCCGGTGCACTTCGGACAGTCTCCGCGCTGCACGCAGTTCGGGTCTTTCTTGAAGCAGATGAGTGCCGACTTGCGCAGGCTGAACACCTCGATGGCAGCTTCTGTGCGGCTCTCGTACATGTAGTTGGCGGCCATTGTCAAGCCTATCTTGGCCAGCGATGCTGCCAAACCGGGTGTGGTGGCGCCGCCAGAGGGGATGAGGCCTACGAAGCAGCCGAATGCTACGCCCAATGCCAGTACGTCGCTGCTGATGGCCGTCACCATGTAAGGCACGCTCCAGTTGCAGAACGAGTTGATCTCTGCACGCAGGTTATCGGCATCGGCCTGGTCGTCAGGACAGTATTCGGGAATGCCGTTGCGTATGTTGCGTAGTTTCTTACAGTTGTCGCTGAACTTCATGTAGGTGGAATAGAGCGAGTAGGCACTGGCGAGCGTTCCCACACCGTCGCCCACCTTGAACTTGGTGCATAGCGACCGCATTTTCTCCAGTCCGGTGGTCTTTGCCAAGTTCAGGTCGAGCTTAGTCTCAAGCCACCAGCGCTCGAAGCGGCTCAGGTTCGGGTCTGCGAGCTGTTTACCCAGCTTCACCGATGCATCCTCGGCCATATAGATCCAGTAGTTGAACTTCGAGATGGCCGATGTGGCCACGTCGGCAAGCTTGCCCAGATAGTCTTGGAAGGAGTCGAGATATTCCTTCATCGTTTCGAAGGTCTTCTCCCAGCTGGCAGCCTCTCGCCGCTGGCTTGGTATGCCCATGAGCTCGGCTGCCTCGCCGTTGACGGTGATGCGCAGGTCGCGGTTCAGGTCAACGAAGTCCCATCCGCCGTCCTCGGTGGCGAGGATGAATACCTTCGAGTGGTCGTCGAGGCTGTTCTCGTGATAGCCTTGCTCCTTGAGACTGTTGGTGTCCATGCCGGTAGCCTTGCTGGTCGTCATGCCCTGTGCGATGGTTCCCAGCTCGTTGAGCTTCTTCATCAGTCCGGCAGTGTCGCCGAAGTAGTCGGCAATGGTGCCTACCTCTGCCCACAAGGCATCCATGTCGGCAACAATCTGTTGGGCCGTCTCGCCCGTGTCTTCCACCTCGCGTTCGTTCAGGCCCGATGCCTCAAACCACTGCTGCAGCTTCTGGCTGATGGCCTCAGTCGGTATGCCGTCTTCGTTGCCGCTGTCGTAGGCTTCCTGTCCCTGTTTTATCAGGGCGTCGAGCTCGTCGCGCAGGTCGGCCAGCGTGCCGGAGTCTTTCTTGTAGAGCGCGTCGAACCAGTCGTAGGCATTGTCTATGTCCTTGCGCGAACCTATATTATCGTGATAGTAGAACGGTTCCACATAGACGTCGTAGGGCAGCGAGCGTGTGTTGAACTTCTCGTAGGCTATCCAGCGGTTCTTGCGCTTGTTGTAGTGACACATCGTGATGCGCTCCTCGGCGTCGGGTCCTGCGGTGTGTATGTAGAGTGCGCAGGCATAGACCTTCGTGGTGTCGTTGGTCGAGAGGTCCACCTCGAAGGTGAAGTCGGTGTTGTAGCCCTCTTCGTTGGAGAATCCGTAGTGCGAGGGGTATGCCTGGTCGTTGACGTAGTCGAAGACGACGGTGGTCTGCTCCAAGTGTACGGGATGGTGGTTGAAGAAGGTCATCGTGAGCGACTTCGGCACGACGGCATTGGGGTCGTAGACCATCTCCTTGCGCTCGGTCTCCACCATGGCGTTATTGCGCATGACGCGTGCCCAGATGCTGTGGTGGCTCAGTGCTGTAGGTTCCTTCAGCGTCACCCATGCGTCCCACTCGCCGTTGCTGTTGGTGTTGGCATTGCCGATGAGCTCGTTGCCGTCGTAGATGTACACATCGTAGCTGGGCTCAGACTTCCAGTCCCTTGTTCCCATATAGGCGCTGGCGGCTCGCTTGGCGCGGCTGTACGATGCGTCGTAGCTGGTAGCCGACTTGCCGCTGACCTTGAAGCGTGGCTGGTTCATCACCTCCGGTACGTTGATGATGGCCGATACAGCTGTCAGTGTCGATGTCTGCAGCGGGTCGCTGTGCTCCTCGCCGTTGAGCGTATAGCGCAGCGCAGCTTCTGGCCGGTATTCTTCGGGTTGGGTTGGAATGAGGCAGAAGCGCATGATGCTGTCGGTCTCGATGTTGTCCCAGCTGACGGTGAGCACGCGGGCGTTGCTGTCGTAGGTGTAGGGCACCTGCTTCTGTCCAATCATCACCGACGAGTTTACGAAGTTGCAGTACTGCGGTATGCGGTAGACGAAGCTGATGTCCTTCGGAGTAGCTGTGATGTCGCGCTTAAAGGCAGCGGTGACACTGACGGTGGCATATTCGCCTACGCTGACCTGCCGTTGCTTGAACATGGCACGGCGCGTAGCGAGGTTGTTCGTCAGCGAATTGCTGGTCAGTGGTATCTTGGTGAAGCTGACGCGCTGGCTTTTGCCGTCCTGCATCATGAGTACCTGACTGACGTAGTCGGCACCTTCGGTCAGTCGTGCCAGCTGCTGCTTACTCGTTAGGGCGTCGTAGGCCTCGCCAGTGCTCATGGCTATTACCTGATACTGTCCTGATGGCAGATTGGTGAAGTCGATGTAAGCGATGCCTGGCTCGAAGGCCTGTTTCCTGATGATGTTGTCGCTGTTGTTGCTGAACAGCAGTATGGCCGGTGTGCGACTCTCTGACTGGAAGTAGCTGACGTGCATGGTGGCACGTTCTACGACCCTCATGTCGATGGACACCTGTCCCAGGCTGTCCACGCGTCCGTAGCCCGTGACGCTGTTCACCTTGTCATTCAGACTGGTGGCTGTAGCGTAGACGGTAGTGCCTTCGGGCAGCGTCTCGAAGAGGGTGTAGCGCGGTGCCTGGTCGCGATAGTCGGTGAGGGCCTTGTACGACGAGTAGTCCATCAGCGTCAGTTGCATCTTGTCCTTGTCGGGATAGTCGTTGACGATGTCTTCGGCCTCCTCGGGGTAGACAGCTTTGACGTAGCTCCAGTTGAGGGTGATGGTGGTACCCTCGGCGGGCGTGAAGCTCACGTTGAAGTTGGTGGAGTCGTTGAGGTTGGCAAAGAAGTTCTTTGAACCGTACTGTCCGGCGTTGACAATGATGTTGCTCATGGTGCCCAGCACCTGGCCAGTGGCCAGGCCGTCGGCGTTGGTGGTGAGCGTCTGCTGTGTGCCGGCCTGTCCGTTGTTGAGTATCTGCACGATGTTGACAGTGGCATCGGCGATGCCCTGTCGGGTGCGCTCGTCGCTGACGCGGAAGGCGACGTCGGCGGTGGGCAATGGCGGCAACTCGATGACGATGTTGTCGGGCTGCTGCCCTACGACGATGCTGATGGTGTCAGGCTGCTGATAGCGCATGGCGAGCTCGCGCTCGTAGCCAATGAGCACTTTCACCGTCTGGTCGTCGAAGACGTTGGCCAGCTCGTTGCCTTTGCCCAGATAGGCTCCGGCCTCGGTGAACCATGTGTTGGTGAAGAGCTCATTGCCTACCGTCTGTCCGTCGGCCGTGAGGCTGAGCGTCAGTGTGTGTGGCTTGCGCAGACGGTCGAAGGTGACGGTCTTATTATCCTCTTCGAGGTAAATGTTGTCTATCTGTGCGACGACGGCGCCAGTCTGACTGCGCAGCACGAGGTTGTAGGCTGTGTTCACAGGCAGGAAGGTGAAGTCGTAGGTGTTGCGGCCGTTCACCAGCATGGAACGCTTGATGCCTGTTCTGATGTTGGTCAGCTCCAGGTGCATGTTCTTGTAGATGAGCAGGTTGCGCTCGTCTTCCACCGTCGGCATGAGGTTCACCGTCAGGTTGGCGTAGTTCTCGTCGATAGCCAGAATGGTGAACTCCTTCCAATAGTCGGCCCGCTGGTAGAGTGGCACTACGTCGGCCGGCACGCGTATGACCATGTCGGGACAGTCGTCGAAGGGCATGATGGTGTCGGTATATTCATATTTGTAGGTCTCTGAGTTCCATTCCTGCTCGTAGCGAGGCTTTATGGCTGGCGGCGTGAGGGCATAGCAGGTCAGCGTGGTCAGTGTAGACAGGTTGTAGAACGACCGCCCATAAATCGTCTTCACTGTGGGTGGCAGCAGGATGTCGGTCAGGGTGATGACTCCCCACTCGGCCCATTCGTCGAGTTCTTCAACCGTTGTACGGCTGTAGTCGGCAATGCGGCAGTTGGGATAGTTGTTGCGGTCGGTCCATCCACCGCTGAAGAACGAAGGTCGTATGCCGTTTACCCATGGTCCGAAGACGACGCGCACCACCTTCTCGTAGTCGCTGTCGGTGAAGCCGGCGGGCTTGTACTCGTTGTAGTCGAGCACCAGCGTGCCCGTCTCAGGATACCATCCGTTGGTCGAGGGCTGGTCGGTGGGCGGCGTGGGGTTGTACTCGAAGGTGCCTACCAGCTCTACATCGTAGTCGGGCATGACGTACTTGTAGCTGAGGTAGTTGCGGCTGTCGCTCACGACGCTGTTGGTCACCTCGCCGTTCTCGCGCCAGTCTACCAGCGTGTAGATGGATGCTGCAACATCGCCAGAGTAGGCCCAGTTGATGTTGTCGTGACGGACGCCGATGGACAGCTCTGTGCCGACAGGCACCTGCACGTCGATGGTGATGGTGTCGCTGTTCCAGCCCTTGCTTTCGTTCCATTGCTTTTCAGGGTTCCACCAGTAGTAGTAGACAGAGGTCACGAGGTTTTTCTCGGGCAACGTCTTCAGCTGAAAGCGTCGGGTGGGCGGCTCCTGTGCGGTGACTGCTATAGTCATGAGGGCCATGAGGGCTATACTGAATATCTTTTTCATAATTCTGCTATTATATAAAGTATGGTATGCGGACTATTGCTTGATGACCTTTTGGCCGTTCTCGATGTAGAGACCCTTGCGTGGCGTGCTGATGCGCTGTCCGTTGAGGTTGAATATGCCCTCCGAACGGATGGGCGCAGCGTTGCTGACGTCGGCTATGGCGGTCGGGTCGGCAGTTCCGAAGGCAACCACGAAGCGGTTGGCCAGCGTGCCGGCCTCGTCGGCGGTGAAGGCGTAGGGCTCGGTGAGCGGTGTGCGGCTGCCCGTCAGCTGGTCGATGAGTACGGCGTCGGCGGCATCGGCTCCGTCGGTTGTGGCGGCTCCTGCTATGCTGAACGTCAGGCTGTAGGTGCCAGGCTCAGCCAGCTGGAGGCCCAAGCGGACGATGCCGTCGGCCAGCGGGCGCTCGTTGATGGCGTAGGCCAGCCCGTCGGCTACGGTGTAGAGCAGGGTGGCGGGGCCTTCGTCGTCGCTCATCTTCGGTGCATCGCGTCCGATGTCATAGCGGGTGGTGGCCTGCGGGTTGATGACGAAGCGGGTGCGGTCGAGCTCTTCGGTGTCGGAGTCGCGCGAAAGCATCACGTTGAACACCATGCGGTGGGCGCGCTTGTCGGCACGGCGCAGGGCGCGGGAGCTGTTCTGTGTGTCGCCCTTGACGAAGGTGCGCGTGGTCTGTCGGCGATCAGCGCTGAGGCTAAGGGCATCGACACCGTCGGGTGCCTGAAGGAAGAAGGCCGACATGGGGTTGAGCACCACCTCGTCGTCCAGTGCGCTGTAGGCCTTCCAGGCGCCTGTGCGTCCGTTCCAATCTGCATCGTAGTCGGCTGAGGTGAAGTTCCACACGAGGATGGGGCCGTCGTAGTCAATGCCCCGGATGTCGAAGTACGAGGTGTAGGGCATGCCGAGTGCGTTCCAGCTCTTGTTGTGGTCGAACTCGCTGGGGTAGTGCTGCAGCGGCAGGCTGACGTCGGCATTGCCGACGAGGTAGTTGGCTCCACCGGCAGCGGGCGTGAGGTGGAGGTAGTCCCAGACGCGCTGGGCATACCCGTTGCGGTCGCGCGGCAACGAATAGTCGAACACGCGTTCCATGCGCACCACGTAGGTGGTGCCGGCATGCAGCGTCTCGTCGGCAGCCACGCGTGTCCAGCTCTTGTCGAACTGTGCGGCGGCACGTGCGGCACCGTCGTAGCGGAAGAAGGCGAAGGGCGAGAGTCCGAACTCGGTGTAGAGGTCGCTGATGCGGACGTCGAACGGCGGTGTGAAGAGTGCGCGTCCGTAGAACTGACAGCGCAGGTCGATGTGGTCGACGGTGAACGTGCCATTATTAATAAAGGTGTCGAAGCGCGGTGTGTAGCTCGTGAGCAAGTGGCTCATCGTGAACGTTCTCGCATGCAGGGTGGCACCGTCGGCGATGGTCAGGCTTGGGTCGCGGTTGACGGAATACCCCATGTTATTAAGCGAGGAGAACACCACGTCGTACTTGGCCTGCTGCAGTCCGCTGTTCTGGTCGATGACGATGGCATCTGCGATATTCAGCAGCGTGGACTCGATGTCGAGCGTGGCAAACTGCTCGGCGCGGCTGAAATAAGGGTCGCTCTGATAGAGCGAGAGCGAGTTTTTGGGCACGAAAAACGTGGTTTTGTGTTCATTGCCCCAGCGGGAGAAGAACTCGCCGTGATAGGGCGGTATGGCCGCGCGCATAATGAGGCTGTCGACGGGGTTAGGGTTGTCGTTGAAGGGGTTGTCGCCGATGTATAGCAGCGTTGAGGGATAGTCGACACATTTCAGGCTGTCGCTGCCGAAGGCGCGATTCTCAACCCGGATGACGCCCTCGGGCACCGTCACGTGACGATAGCATCCGCCTATGAACGCATGGGTATCAATAATCTTCAATTGGGCGGGCAGTCGCAGTTCTTCGAGCGGAGTACTTGCAAACGCATAGGGGCCGATGTAGGTGATGGCATCGGGCAGGTCGATGTGGCGCAGGCTCTTACAATTGCCGAACGCAGTCCAGCTGATGTAGTTCACCGTGGGAGGCAGAATGACCTCGCGCAGGCTGTCGCAATTCTGGAAACAGTTGTCGGGGATGGTGCGAACGGCACCAGGCAGGCTGATGCGCTCCAGCATCCGACAGTCGTAGAATACTCTCGACTGCAGACTGTCGACAGTTGCAGGAATGGTGATGGCCGTCAGCTGGTCGCAGCCTTCAAACATGCTTTGCTTGATGGTAGTCAGATGGTCGGGCCACGTGAACTGCTGCAATCCGCTGTGGTGGAATGCTGCCTCATCGACGGTGGTGACGTGCTGCTGGATGGTGAACGCGGCCAGCTTCTTGCAGTAGGCGAAGGCATCCTTGCCTATTGTTGTCACCGTGGTAGGCAGGTCGATGCTGCTGATGGCCGTGTACTTAAAGAAGTACTCGGGTATGACGGTCAGATCCTGCGGCAGACGGACATTGACGAGCGCTGTGTCGTTCCACAGCGTGCTGGTGCCGATTTCATTTTTGGTGGTCAGGCCGTCGGAGAAGGTGAAACTGCGCAGATAGGGGCACGAGCCGAACACCTCGTCGCCGTCGATGCGGATGCCTTTGGGCAGCGTGAACGTCTCGATGCCGGTGCCCGAGAATGCCTGGTAGCGCAGTACGGCGTCGGTGCAGAGCAGACGGATGGTCTTCAGACTGATGCAGTTCTTAAACGTCTGGCTTTGTATCTCGGTGACGCCGGCAGGGATGGTCACCTCCGTCAGCAGCTTGCACTCACTGAAAGCCCTGCTGCCCAGCGTGGTGAGCCCGTCGGGCAACTGTATGGCTGTAAGAGCATAGCACGATTCGAAGGCCGCCGTGCCGATGGCGGTCACCGTAGCCGGAATGTCGACGTTAGGAAGCATAGGACACTGCTCTACGAAGTAGTCGGGTATGGTCTTCAGCCGCGGTGGCATGGCGATGCTCACCAGGCTGTCGCAGCCGTAGAACAGGTCGTTGCCCAGCTCCTCGGCCTCGGTGGGCAGTATGCAGCTGCGCAGATGCTTGTGGTCGCACATCAGGATGTACTTGGCACAGTCGGCCTCGACGCCGCTGAAGTCTGCTTGCACGACGTTGGGCGTCTGGTTGCGCAGCACGTTGCGGTCGTCTTCGTTCAGCCGGCCGCTGACGGTCAGTGAGGTGATGTCGGTCGTCTCGCCCAACTCCTCTATCTGCTCCATGATTTTCACGAACAGAGTGCCAGGCTCGTCGACGTGCACACTGACGGACAACTCCTGTTGCTGTGCCATTGCTGTGGTGACGGACATCATCCAGATGACAATCGCCAGAAGGGCATTTTCTCGCAGTTTTTCCATAATCATTTGTGGTTAATGAGTAATTCGTATTTCGGTTTGAGCGCAAAGATAATAATAATATGTACAAGGGTATATGTCAAATTCGCACAACTTTACTTCAAATTCGCAGAAAATGTATTTTCAGTGTTGTTTTTAGGCAGAAAAGATGTACTTTTGCAGATATGAAACAACTGCTTTTCGCATCTATGCCCATGTTCGTGTGTGGCATCCTGACGGTTTTCATGCTGCTGGAACTGCTGCTGAGACCCACACGCCCGCTGCGTGCGCTGACCGTTTTCATGGCTGTCACCGTGCTGCTCTATCTGGGACACTGCGTCTATTTTATGCGCGAGGTGACGCTCATCCCACTGACAGATAGCTTCTACTCGGCCGCCAGCCCGATGGTGTTCCCGCTGTACTACATCTACATCAAGTGTCTCACGCAGCGCACCGTTCCCTGGTGGCACGTGGCGCTGCTGGTGCTGCCGTCGCTGATGTGCGGTGTGGCGGTAGGCGTCGGCTATGCCCTGATGAGTCCTGAGCAGACGGGCGTGTTCATCGAAAGCTATCTCTACCGTCACGCTGCGACATCGGCCGAGGGCCTGGTGCGTCTGCAGGTGGCGGCCCATCAGGCCGTACAGGTGGTCTTTGCCGTGCAGATTGTTCCCGTCTTGTGGTTAGGATTCCGCCGCATCCACCGGTTCAACGTTATGCTGGAACACAACTACTCTTCGGTTGACGACAAGCGGTTGACGTGGGTGAAGGTGATGCTCATTGTCTTCACTGGCACCAGCATTGTGTCGTTCGTCAGCAACATCGTGGGGCGCTATCGCTTTGTCGACGACTTGGACCTGCTGTCCATTCCCTCGGTGCTCTTCTCCATGCTGTTGTTTGCCGTGGGCTATATTGGCTTGAAACAGAAGGGTATAGACGATCTGGACGGCGAGGAGCATGCCGACATCATTCACTCTCCTGAGCCTGTCGTCGTCGAGGCGTCGCCTGTTGCACCGCCGCTGGCAGCCTCGTCGCCAGCCTCGTTGGCAGCCCCGTCGCCCGAACCCGAGCCTACTGTCGGCATGAGCGCCAAAGGCAGGTCGTTGCGCGAGCGCATCGAGGTGCTGATGAACGAGCAGCAGCTCTACCTGCAGCCGCAGCTGAAGCTCACCGACGTGGTGAGTGCGCTGGGCAGCAACCGCAACTATGTCTATCAGGCCATCAATGTGGAGATGGGCAAGTCGTTTTCCGAGTACGTCAACTGCCTGCGCATCGAGCATGCGAAGAAGCTCATCCGCTCTTATCCAGACCTTTCGTTTGCCGAAGTGGCTTCTCAGTCGGGCTTTGCCAGCCAGATATCGTTCTATCGCAACTTCCGCCATTTCGTAGGTTCCACGCCCCAGTCGTACAAGAATAGCTTGACATAGCAAATCCCTTTAAAACCTGCAAAAATGTGTTCGGATTTCGTCTTCGATTTCCGAACACCGTGTTCGTACGTTACAAACACAGTGTTCGGACTGTACAAACACCGTGTTTGTAGGCTGCGAACACAAAATCGTCCGTTTTTCTGCTGCGTTAGAAAAATATTTTGTACCTTTGCATGCA
>ODAI013076778.1_pt1 | contig 14199 bp, 11 predicted proteins | sample 1539321 | NCBI WGS metagenome assembly ODAI01 (sample SAMN02144231, study PRJEB22623) | gut metagenome | biome: sheep rumen | host: Ovis aries | place: New Zealand
GCGCAGGTATCGGAAAGATGATCTGCCCGCAGTCGATCGCGATCGGTACCGCAGCCGTCAACCTGAGCGGTGTTGAGAGCAAGATCCTCAGCAAGACAGCCCTCTACACAGTCCTCTTCGCAGCCATCGGCGGCGTCATCTGCTTCGTGTTCCCGATGCTTGGTCTGGTCTGAACGGGTCCCGCTCGCGGGATGAACGGTCTTTGGACTTGTATTTACTGAAAACAAACAGGCGTCAAAGTGCCTTCGATATGGCACTTTGGCGCCTGTTCTGTTTTTTGTACTGTGTGGATATTTCTTTACGTTCGTATCAGTTACTGTGTGGAGGTATCCTGCTCTTCCGCCTGTGTCTGTTCCGCGGATGCTATCGTCTTCTTTTTCTTCTTGAACTCCTCTTCTGCTTTGCGCTCCAAAAGAAGTTCGGAATCTTCTTCTCTGATCTCCTCCATAGTCAGATCCCAGGGATTCTGCTCAATAGGCTGTTCGTATTTCTGATAGAGAGCATTCCTGCGCTTCAGCCTTGTATAGAGGCTCTGACGTTCGTTCGGATCCTTCTCGGAGACGATCTGACGCGACGTGGGATCTACATGATCCAGATGGTGGTAAGCTTCAATATCACCCGGCAGATTTTTACTGTCGAGGAATCTGAGGACGAAGGACTGGACAAAGGATGTCAGAAGGGCTGCGAGGGGAACCGCAATGATCATGCCTACGACGCCCAGGAAACCGTTGCCAAGAAGGATGGCGACCAGAACCATAAAGCTCGACACGCCGACAGAGCTGCCGAGGATCCTGGGACCCAGAATGTTTCCGTCGAACTGCTGCAGTAAAAATACCAGAATGATAAAGTATAAAGCTTTCAGCGGGTTGACGCAGAAAACAATGAATGCTGTCGGCACAGCACCGATGAAAGGACCGAAGAACGGGATGATATTCGTCACGCCGATGATAACAGCGACCAGCGATGTATACGGGATACGCATGATCCTGCAGCAGATATAGCAGATGACACCGATGATAAATGAATCAATGATCTTGCCGAGAAGGAAACCGCCGAATTTCTCGTCGATCGTGCGGAGATTGGCTATGATCCGGTTGGCGGTCGGGATCGGCAGAACTGCATAGAGGAATCTGCGCAGTCTTGAAGCCAGTCTCTCGCCGGAGATCATAAAGTAGACTGAGACGATCATGCCGATCAGCGTGTTGCTGAAGAATACGACGAAATCGCGGACTGAATCCGACAGATGCTGCATGATCGTGTCAATATAGGGATTCATTTTCTCCGAGAAGAATGTCTCGACATACGTTTCGAATTCATTCAAGAGTTCAGTGGACTGTGAGTCGAACTCCGGGTCTGTGATATGGCCGGCAATCCAGTTGCGAATATTGGAGACATAGATCGGGAAACTGATCGTGATGCTTCTTATACTGGTGACCAGTCCCGGGAGCAGCTGAGCGATCAGTGTGTAGATCGTAATGATCAGGAACAGAACACTCAGGATCGAGGATACGACGCGGATTATACTCATTCCTCTTTTTTCGGGATGTATGCTCAGTTTTGTGCAAATATATAGCAGCAGCTGCTCGATCTGCTGCATGACCGGCGTGAGCACGTAGCAAAGTACAAAGCCGTATACGAGTGGCGCTATAACAGAGTTCACCTTGGCAATTCCGCTCGCTATAACAGCTCCGCGGAACAGCAGAAAATAAAGCAGCATAGCTGCCGCTATGAGGGTGAAGGCAAACAGTCCGTATGTACGAAGTTGTTCTAAGAGTTTCTTATTCATTGGTTCTAAGACCTCGCATTTACACTTGAGTTTATTGTATTACCTGCGGCGCAAGTTGACCAGAAGTTTTTCAAAATAGTCAGGCAGAGGCGCGGTAAACTCAATATACTGACCGGTCCGCGGATGCATGAAGCCGAGCACCATTGCGTGCAGAGTCTGGCCTTCAAGCGCAAATGGGCACTTCTTCGGTCCGTACACGTCGTCACCGAGCAGAGGATGACCCTTGGATGCCATATGAACACGTATCTGATGTGTTCTGCCGGTCTCCAGAACAAATTCACAGTAGGTAAAGCTGCCAAACCGCTCAAGCACCCTGTAGTGGGTCACAGCCGGCTTTCCCCCTTTGGGGACAATGGCCATGCGTTTTCTGTCGCGCGGATCCCTGCCGATATTGCCGGTGATCGTTCCCTCATCCTCTCGAACATTGCCGTGAACGATGCCCCGATAGCGCCTTGTGATGGAGTGGGTCTCCAGCTGGGCAGCTATGTCCCGATGGGCTGCGTCATTTTTGCAGATGACAAGGGAACCCGTAGTATTTTTATCGATCCTGTGGACGATACCGGGGCGGACTTCGCCGTTGATCCCGGACAGGCTGTCACCGCAGTGATACATGACAGCGTTAACGAGCGTTCCGTCAGGATGTCCCGGTGCAGGGTGGACGGTCATGCCTTTCGGCTTATTGACGATCAGGATGTCCTCATCCTCGTAAAGGATATCGAGAGGGATGTTCTCCGGCAGAATCTCCGTTCCGGCCGCCTCGGGGATAGTTACTTCAACGCTCTCGCCCTCGGCCAGCTTCCGGCTGCTCTTAACGGCTTTTCCGTTCACAGTGATGCTCTCCTCCGAGATCAGCTGCTGAATGCGGGATCTGGAGAGATCGGGGAGGTTCTCAGACAGGAAGCGGTCCACACGCGCATTTGCAAATTCGGGCGGTACTGATAAAATGGTGTTTTCCTGTGACATTATTTATTGTCCTTTTTTTCGGAGAGGAACTCCAGATCCGAATCCTTATAATAGGCCAGGATCAGCACGAAGAATACGAAGGCAGATACGGTGACATATATATCCGCGACGTTAAAAATCGGGAAGTCGATTAGAGAAAAATACAGAAAGTCTCGTACATACACAAGGATGAGCCGGTCAATAAAATTGCCGACCGCTCCTGCGGTCACGACAATCGCCAGTATCCTGAGCGGAAGATATTTCCTGTCAGCGGGGATCTTCAGATATATATATGTGATGACCGCAAGAAAAACAATTGTCAGCACCAGAAAAAATACCCGCTGATTCTGCAGCATGCCGAAGGCGGCGCCGCGATTTTCCAGATACCTGAGCTCGAACACGCCGGGTATGAGTACAAATGGACCGTCCGCGAGACGGTCAGCCGCAAGTATCTTTGTGATCTGATCGAGCAGCGTCAGCACGGCAACGGCTGACAGCGCTGCCGCCTTTCCTGCAAATGAAGTCTTGTCCATATTCAGTCCTCGTATGATATTTCGTCTCCGTTTATGAATTTGATGCCTGCCAGCAATTCTTCGTCCGTCAGGTCATCACAGATGAAGGCGTGCCCGATCCTGTCAAGGAGAATGAAACGAATCCTGCCGGCTGCCATTTTCTTGTCAGATTTTGTTATTCTGAGGATCTCATCATTATTGATTCCGTCCGCGAACATAGGCAGATCAAATGCTACGCACATATCGCGGATCTCGAACAGCTCTGCGGTGTCGAGCAAACCGCGCTTTTCGCTGATCGCGGCGGCCGCGATGCATCCGAGAGCGACACATTTGCCGTGGGGCATGCTGAAATCCATGTACTTCTCGATTGCGTGGCCTATCGTGTGGCCGAGATTAAGAAGCGCTCTCTCGCCCTTTTCGGTGGGGTCTCTCTCTACGATAGAGAGTTTTATATTTGCGGTCCTTCTCACCATTTCAAGTATGGTCTGCGGCTCGTGATCGGTGATGCCGTCCATGTTGTCGAGGATCCACTCGAAGAATTCTTCATCGGCAAGGAGGGCTGATTTGAGGACCTCTCCCATGCCGGACGCGAACTGATCGTCATCCAGCGTCTTAAGGACCGTCGGATTTTCGTAGACGAATTCAGGCATATGGAAAGCACCGACCATATTCTTGTAGCCCATGAAGTCAACGCCGGTCTTCCCTCCGATGCTGGAATCTACCTGGGCGAGCAGTGTCGTGGGGACCTGGACGAAGGGGATGCCTCTTTTGTATGTGGCTGCAGCGAACCCTGTCATATCGCCGACAACACCTCCGCCGAGGGCGAGCAGCGAATCTCGGCGGTCGAAATCATGCTCGAGCAGGAAGGCGTACAGCTCCTCGATGGAGCTGAGATTTTTGTATTCCTCACCCGCTTTGAAGGCGAAAGTGTACACTTCGTCGAAACTGCCGCTGACGGCCTTCTCCACAGCTTCGGCATAGTAAGGAGCGGTATTCGTATCGCACACGATGCATACGCGCTTTGAGCGTATTGATGATTTACCGTAGGCTTCGCAAAGCCTGTCAAATGTATTTTCAAAATAGACCGGTGACATATGTTTTCTCCATCCTTGTTTGTGCTATAAAAAAGAGCATCAGAGAAATGATCACTGATGCTCAATAAATCATAATCAAGAACGCCCTGGCGTTCCTGCCGCGCCGTGCAAAGTGCGAAGCACCTTCATTATTGCGCGGCTGCGATCAATTAATACGGGGATCTCATGGAAGGAATCTCAAAATCACTTCCATCGAGTATGCTCTGTACATCGCCGTATGTGTCGACTCCGTCAGGCGTGATCAGGTAAATGTAGTTGGATACGATCTTAAGGTCGCCGTCCAGCGCGTAGCATACACCGCATGTGAAGTCTATGATACGCTGAGCCATGTCGATATCGATTCCTTCAAGATTGAGGACGACCGGTCTTGACTCTTTTAAGATATCCGCGATATCTTTTGTGTCTTCCATGGAAGAAGGTCTTATAACGTTGAGACCCATCTGAGCCTGACTGCCCTTCTTGTTCCTTGTGGTCTTGGCCTTCTTCGCTGCCTTTTCACGTTCACGCATCTCTCGCTCACGTTCTCTTCTGGCTTTAGCTGCTGTCTGCCTTGTGTTCTGGATTGATGCTGAGCTTGTGCTTGAACTTCTTCGGGAAGCTCGAGCCGACTCTTCATAGTCATCTATCTCATCATCTTCATCGGCGTAGTCGTCATCGTCCAAATCGTCGTCATCGGATTTTTTCGCGAATCTGTCGAAGAAGCGTTTCTTTGGCTTTTCCTCTTCGTACTCGTCATAGTCGTCGTCGAAGTCGTCTTCTTCTTCATCGTAGAATTCGTCGTCATCGTAATCATCGTTAAGTCTGATTGCGTCAAGAAATCTATCAAAAAATCCCATGTTTCGATCTCCGTTCTTATTTCTTCGAATAATCTCTCTCCCCGAAAATGCTGGTACCGACCCGGATCATGGTAGAACCCTCTTCGACAGCAATTTCGTAATCGTTGGACATGCCCATGCTGAGGGCACCCACTGTTACATTATCGAGTTTTTTATCTTCTATGTCAACACTTAAATTTCGTAAATTGCGGAAGTATATGCGGTCTTCCTCGGGATCTGCTACGTAAGGCGCACTGGTCATAAGCCCTGTGACCCTGACGTGGGGCAAATGCGAAATTTTTTCAATGAGCTCTTCCGCGTCTTCCGGCCGTACTCCGTATTTTGTATCTTCACCTGCCACATTGACTTCTATGAGGACAGGAATGACACGGTCATGTTTTGCAGCCTCTTTTTCAATCGTCAGGGCGAGCTCATAGGAATCAACGGAATGGATCATCGCGATGTATTCGGCGATATATTTTACCTTGTTGCGCTGCAGATGACCGATCATGTGCCAGCGGATATCCTTTGGCAGCGCTTCATGCTTTGCGCGAAGTTCCTGAATATAGTTCTCGCCGAAATCCCGCTGACCGGCTGCGTAGAGCTCCTCGATCATCTCGTTCGGCTTGGTCTTGCTGACCGCGACCAGCGTGACTTCCTCCGCTGACCTTCCGGACCTCCGGCAGGCCTCTTCCACGTTCTTCTGTACGGTTTTAAGGTTATCAGCTAACATTGCTCTTTCCTTTCCATGCTGCTTCTATACGCATTAGCTGCTTGTTAAGGCAGTTTTCGCTTTATATCCGGAAGTAAAGCATCTTTCATCTTGAGAAAAATCATGCTGTAATGTCAGATTCTCTGACATCGCTTCCGTTCTTGACAATATAGTCGAACTGGGATATTCCGTAGCGGGTACCTGCTTCGACCAGGCAGTATTCCTCGTTCTTGTCGATAATATTTACCTTGCGGAACACGGCGTAGCCCTTGTTCATATTGTAGACGCCCTCGAGGGTGCTTGTCTGGCGGACGATGAACCGGTCCTGAGAGGTCCCGTCCTTTATTATGATATCTCCCTCTTTAAAGTCGGTGCTGTCCACATAATACTTGTCGTCACGCTTGTCATAGAGAGTGGTCGTGGTGAAGACAGTCATCTCTTTGCCTGTGTTGTCTTTCGTGACTTTCAGGAAACCGACAGATCCGGTGTCTCCGCCCTTTGTAGAGTACGATACCGGGATCGTAAAGAACTCTTTCGAGACAATGGCAGTGACCGGCACTTTGAGCCCGGTCGACGTGTTGGTCACCAGCTCGATATCGATGAAGCGGTTGTCTACGTAGCGAAGCATGCCTGTAGAAAAATCGAGCTTGCCGTAGTAGCTGCCGTCATCCATGGTCAGGATCGAGAAGTCGGCCAGCTGTGTGACTCCGTCACTCAGGAACTTGACTCTGATCTGACTGCGGTCCGTGAGCTGTACGATCTGCTTTGATGTAAGGGGGATGATGAGCGACCAGTTCTCGGACGTGATCAGCTTATACACGTTCTGACCGGCTTTAATCTGTCCCTGCGTCTTCAGGTCCTGTTCAGAGTAGGATTTCTGATCCAGATCAGACGCCTTTATATTACTGAGATCATAGGTCTCATAACCGTCCAGCGTATAGGAGACGATTCCGTCGGCAGGGGATGTGCTGATGGTCTGTGATCCGATCGTCATTGCGCTGGATCCGGCATATTTCTGGTACTCTTCCGTCATCTCGACCGTGTTGTCGAGAACATCGCCCTCCACTTTATACTTGAATGAGTATGTATCGTGAAAATTGACGGGATCGAAGTTCACAGAGAAATTCTGCGCATCCTGGCGGATGCTGTCGAGCATTGCCGCGGACAGCTCTGCCGTCGCCTCGGTGTTCCTTGCGGAACTCACTGAGTATACGGCTCCGTACTGCTTGACACGTGTGTTGGCTCTTGCGTAATAGGTCACATACCCTGCGGAATCAGCTGTGACCAGCTGCTCTTCTCTGATCGCGAGCCCGGTGTAAGTCCTGTTCTTGGCAAGAGGACCGGAGGTCACCTGGAAGGATTTTACATGGCTGGTCGTGAGATACAGCACAAGACTGATGACAATATAAAGAAAAACAGCACCGAAAATAACGGTCCCGATACTTGGCGTAAAATTCTGCCAGATCGGCGGCCGCTCCGGTCGTCTCTTTTTTGTGTTGCCGCTCCGAAAATAATTCAAACCATTCCTCCGTGTTTTCAAGTAGGGGCTGCCGCATATACATGCGACAGCCCCGTGATAGTAACTATGTAATTCTGCCGCCGGATCTTACAGCGCTGCTACGACTTTCTCCTTGAGTTCCGGGACCAGTACATCCACATCAACTGATACCGAGATATAGAAATCAATGTCGAATGCCGTACTCACGGCATCAAGCTCGCGGATCGTATCATTGATCTCATCAATGTCATCCTCATCAAGCTTTGTGCATTTAAGAAAACCGTCGAGATACATTTCCTGAAGATCGTGGTCCTGGGAAATAATACCGCAGACAAAGCCAACGAACTGTTCGCTGTTCGTAATCGGGAAACGGGAGACATCAATCAGACGAATATTCCTGTGAAGGTCATACATGTGTTTGCTGCTCTTGTCGAGATATACAACGCTTCCGGTTGCTTCCTTGATGGAGCTGTTCGCCTTCGCAAGAATCTCTGTTGTCTTTCCCTTTCCTTTTTTACCAACAATTAAACGAACCATATCCGTTTTCCTCCTTTATTAAGTTCTAAGCTGTTCTCCCCACATGTGAGATTGTCCGGTCATACCGGCGCCGTGTTCTCACTCAGGGGCGGAATCTAAAGTGTTGCATTAACTGGTTGATATATTAATTATAGAATATTGCGCTATAAAAAACAAGGTCAGATTGTCTGTCCGGTCTTCACCCTGTCTTAATGGTTTGATCCGGCTACTCATTGATCTCCGCGAGCAGCTGATTCATATCCGTGTAGAGGTCCTCGGTCGTCTTGGCTCCCACGATGATGGAAATATAGGGCTGACCGAAGGCGTTCTGCGACATGATTGCAAGGCAGTGACCGGCAGCGTTTGTCGTTCCTGTCTTTCCGCCAAGGACGACCACGTTCTTCGGCGGTTTTGTCTCACCTGTCAGATACTGGTCAGTCGCGTCGAAGTTAATATTCTTCTCGTTACCGTCCTTATCCGTGAAGTTCAGGTTATAGACAGGAATCTGCATGATGCTCTTGAAATCGCTGTAACTGACGGCCTCATTGAGCATGAGGTAGATATCATAGACCGTCGTATAGTGGTCTTCACTGTGGAGACCTGTCGGATTTACGAAATGTGTCCCGGTAGCGCCGATCTCCTGAAGCTCGCTGTTCATCATTTTCACGAATTTTTCTGTCGATCCGCCTATATGCCGGGCGAGCGCCATGGCACAGTCGTTGCCGGAGTGGACCAGCACGCCGCAGAGGAGCTCACGGACCGTGACCTTGTCTCCGATCTTCAGGCCGACGACCTGAGAGCCCTGCTCCAGTTCGAGATCGCGCCAGTTGATCGTGACAGTCTCGTCCAGGTCTCCGTATTTGAGCGTAACGATGGCTGTCATGATCTTTGTGATCGATGCCGGATAGATCTTATCGTACATGTTCTTCGAAAAGAGGATTTCCCGCCCTTCCAGATTGAAGAGCGCGCCGGATTCCCCTTCCTTGAGGTTGATATTTTCGTTTCCGATGTCGTCTTTGCCCGTGCAGATCGTGAAGGTAAAGGCCTTGTCCGTCTCGAGTGCTGCCTCGGTCGTGGTCTGATAGGCCATCGTCTCATTGGAATACCGCATCGGCATTGGCAGATCATCGGATTTATGGATAATGTACACGGCTGTGAGACCCGCTATGATGCCGACGAAAAGAATACCGAGGAGAATGACGGTCGCAAATACGCGCCGACTCCTGCGCATACTCTTTCCGAGTCTGTGCAGAGCGCCTTTGATGTTGGCGAGGGTCGTCGAGCCGGCATAGCGCAATGCCTTCGCGACCTTACTGTTTTTCCATCTGCTGTTTTTCTTCTTTTTTCCCTTCTTTCCGCCTTTTTTCTTAGCAGGCTTTTTTCCTGCGGGACGTTTCTTTTTTACTGCAGGCCTGGGAGCTTCCCCCTGAGGGGGCTCTTCATGGAGCTCATCCCCGGAATCCGGCTCTTCCTGTGAAATATCCGGTTCGGAATCTTCCGGCTGCAGAACGCCCTTTGCGGTATGATCCGCCTGACTGCCGTTAGAAGCGGTCGGTGCATCTTCGGCGGAAGGGCTGTCAACGACCGGATCGGCAGGACTGCCGTCGGCCGCCGGAAAGACGATGTCCTCGTTAAGTGTTGTGTTTTCAAGCGTATCAGCCATAGTATAAGCGCCTCCTCGTATCTTCCTTGCGGCGTCTTCGCGGCTTTGCCACCTGTATCCGGGTCTGCAGACCCACATTCAGGACCATCCCCATGCCTATATATAAGCTGACAAGTGAGGTCAGGCCGTAGCTGACGAACGGCAGCGGCGTGCCGGTGTTCGGAAGCATTCTCGTCGCGACTCCTATGTTGATGAAACTCTGTATCGCGACGATGGAGGCTATGCCGCAGCATAGCAGTTTACCCGAGAGATCTTTCGCCTTTCTGCTCGTGATCAGGCATTCGAGGACAATGAGCAGAAGAAGGATAATAATGCCTGCGCTTCCCAGGAAGCCGAGCTCCTCTCCCGCTACCGCAAAAATGAAGTCGGTCTGGACTTCGGGAATAAAGTTTCCTTTATTGGCAGAAGAAACATCCGAATTGTTCAGTCCCTTGCCGGTCAGCATGCCGCTGCCGATCGCGGTGACCGAGTTGTTCTGCTGAGTTCTGTCGTCGTTGTACTCGTCCAGATCCGGGTTGAGGAAAGCCATGATTCGCTGGCGCTGGTAATCGCGGATCAGGTGCTGATTCGGCTGAGTGACTATGGCCATAAAGCCGAAGCCGAGCACGATGATGACCGTGAGGACGGCACCGATGATCTTGTAGCTCAGACCTGCAACGTAATACAGAATACTGAAAATGACGGTGATCGTCAGAGTGTTTTTAAGGTCCGGCTGCAGGAAGACCAGGATCAGCGGAAAACCTATGAGGCCTGCCGTCCGAAGGATCATTCTGGGCTTGTTCACATCATTTTCATTCTCCATGAGATATTTGGAGAAAAAGACGACCAGGATGATCTTGGTGAGCTCAACGGGCTGGAAACGCAGGCCCGCGATCGTGATCCATCTCGTCGCTCCGCCTGCATTGTAGCCGAGGACGATGACCAGAAGGAGAAGCAGGATGTTGAAGCCGTAGCCGATCCAGTAGAAGTTCATGATCCAGGAAAAATCCGTCAGGGATATGATGAACATGATGGAGAGGCCGAGCATGACGCCTGCAAGCTGTCTTCCCTGCAGTGAAGGCTCGGCGGAGCCTACGAGGAGGACACCGAGCGTTGAGAGGGTCACGAGCCAGATGATCAGTCTGAAGTTGTAGTCTTTGAGTTTATACTGTCTCCACATTATTATATGAAGCCTCCGTGTAACTGCTTTGCAGGGTCTCGCATTTACTGCGAGACAGCTGCATATTGCACTAGATCGACCGCACCGCATCGGTACTTTTTTGCCGAAGGCCACCGATGCGGTGTAACTATTCAGGTTACTGAATAGTTAAGCCTCCGTTAGTCGGTCTGTGACGAGGAGATCCAGTCGGATCTCGCCTGTCCGGTGATGAGTGAAGACTCATCGGCCAGACCGAACCTGTACTGAATGACATCGCGGGCTACCAGCATGGAGTTGGTGGACGAATACCCGTTTCCTATACGGACTGCAATGGCAATCTCCGGGTTCTCCGACGGAGCGTAACCGATGAACAGAGCGTGGGAAGGTCTGGATTTTGATTCCTGCGCTGTCCCGGTCTTTCCGGATACGTCGATCGGGAAATCCGCGAACTCGCCTTTTTCGGCGATAACGGACCGCATACCCTCATGAATGATGTTCCATGTATTGGTGCTGATCGAGACTTTGCTCTGCACTGTCGGAGAATAGTCCTGAATCAGATTTCCCGCAGCATCCGTGATCCTGTCGATCAGCGAGATGTTGTAGGAAGTGCCGCCATTTGCAAGTGTTGTGACATAGCGGGCGAGCTGGGTCGTCGTGTAGGAGTGCGTTCCCTGTCCGATGGAGGACGGGACCGCGTACTGGTCAGTGACGGACGGCGTGGCTTCCGGGATCTCGATGCCCGAGTTCAGGTCAAGATTGTACATTTTCGCGTATGTCTGGATCTTTCCCAGAGACAGCGAGTCGGACCATATGCCCTCCTCATTGATGCCCATGAGATAAGCGACATTCGAGAAGAAAACGTTGCAGGAATTGGCTATGCCGCCGATGATATTGAGCGTGCCGTGTCCCTGCTTATACCAGCATTTCAGAGGTGTCTCAATGAGATCGAATGTGCCGGTGCACTTGAATTCGGTCGTCGGCGAGATTACCTTCTCCTCAAGTCCCGCGGATGCGGTGACCAGCTTAAAGGTGGATCCGGGAGCCGTTGTCTGCTGGGTGGCCTTATTGTAAAACGGTCTGGATTTGTCCGCCGCAAGCTTGTTGTAATACGCGACGTCCATTGTGTTCGCCAGCCGGTTGTTGTCGTAGCCGGGATATGTCACGCAGGCCAGGATCTCGCCTGTCTTTGGGTTCGTGATGACCGCGGAACCCGAGCAGGGATCCAGGGCAAGCATGGAAGGCTTCAGCGAGAGGTTGTGGATCTTGGCAAGAACGAGGTCATAGGTGTCATAGTCACCGTCGATGAAAGCCTCGTAGAAACCGTCGTCCTTGCTGAACACGCCCTGGTCATACAGGACCTTCATGATCGTTCTGCCGCTGATGCGGTCCTGCTGGATCAGGTACTTGTACAGCTTCTTGCTGAAGTCGACGTCCGTCGAGAGATAGTTCTCGATGTATTCCGACAGTTTTGCGTAGATCTCCGCTGAATCAAGATACGTCTCGTCTGTCGCGAACACTGAGATGTCGATCCAGTTCTTGCTGGCTGCGTAGGTCAGATACTGACGAAGAGTGATGGTCTCATCACGCGTCCAGGCGAGGTAGGTCTCGTCTGTGCGGTCGATGGCGGTGCTGTTCAGTATATCGAGCTTGGACGTCAGAAGATCATTGACGATGTAGCTCTCATACTCTTTCATTTCGTTCGACAGATCTTTGTAGGCGGAGGGCTCGGCTCCGGTCAGCTCGTTGTTCAGGGCCGTGAAGATTTCCTCCTGCTTGGCCAGGAACTCTGTGTTCATGAGGGTCTCGTTTTCCGTCGCGTCGGGCTCGCTCAGGTGTTCCAGGGAGAGCACGTTGTTGGAAATAAGAGCCTCATAGACGTCATAGATCGGGATCATGATGTTGGCCGTATCCGTGACTTCCGATGTGTCGAACTCTTTCGCGTCAATGATGACGGTCTCGAGAATACCGGCGATACGCTGCTCGAGCAGCTTGTAGGTGGCGACCTGCAGCTCCTTGTCTATGGTGAGGTACACGTCGTTGCCGGCGGTCGGCTGGATCCTGGAGTTCTCATCGACCTTGAGGACCTTGCCGAGGTTGTCGACATAGACGGTCTCCTCGCCGTCGAAGCCCTGCAGATTGAGCTCGAGTATTTTTTCGATGCCGCTCTTTCCGACGATCGAGTTGTTGTTATAGCTGGAATTCTCCTGCTGAAGTTCGGAGAGATCCTCCGCGGAGACTTTGCCTGTGTAGCCGATGATGGAGGCGAAAGCCTCGGGTTCATCGTACACGCGGATCGTATCGTCAACGATATCGATACCTGTGAGCTCCGTGCTGTGCTCCATCAGATCGGCGACGGAGTCCGGTGAGACGTCTGTCGCGATCGTCACCGGAAGGTACTTACGGTAGCTGGTCGTAAAGAGCTGATAGCGTACATAGATGATATTCAGGATATCCTGCTTGCCGAGCTCCTTGGGAAGGCCGGCTTCCTCAAGCTCCTCGGGGGTGTAGGGCTTGTTCCCTCGGATGATCGCGAACCCGTCTTTCTCGCCGATCAGAGTCTTCATCATATCATCCGCTGTCGCGTTCAGCTGCTCATCGGTCAGGTCGTCGATGTAGGCTTCGCCGAAAACGTCGGCCTTAAAGCGGCTCAGACTGCGGCCTGACACGTTAAAAGCGTACTCTCCGTTTTCGTCGAGTACGATGTGGAAGTCATTGCTCAGGGAATCACCGTGAGACTCAAGAATTTTAGAAATGCGGTAAGCCTCGCCGTTCAGGGCGAGGGCTTTTGACCTGTTCGTGGCGTATGTCCCGTTATCCTCAAGCGTCACGCTGTAGCTCAGCTTGTTGGAGGCGAGAAGCTCCCCGTTCCTGTCGAGAATGTTGCCGCGGGATGCCTTGAGAGTTCTCTTCTTGGTCGTCATGAGACGGAAATTGTCCCTGTAGGCAGCCCCGTTCACGATCTGCAGGTCGTAGAGCCTGTGGATCAGTACGCTGGACATGAGGACGAATATTATTGCGAGAACGGCAGGTCGACTGATCCGTATCCTGCCGATAAATTTCTTTAATCTTTTATCCAAAGTGACTGACGTCCTTTCTTCTGATTATTCACCAGTGCATGATTGATGACGTAGAACAATCTGTACAGGATAAGCGTCATCAGAGCTGTGTAGACAGCCTCGGGGATGATGATCCCTGTTAAAAAGCGTGCAAATGCGAGCCTGCCGCGAAGCAGGAAAAACACCACATACACGATGAAGTTGCACAGCACGTCGGATACAGTCGCCAGAATGAGCGGCATCTTTACATCGTTATCAAAGTAGACCTGGCAGAAAAAGCCCGAGGCATAGCCGACCAGCATATAGAGCAGGCCGTAGAAGCCGAAAACGGTGCCGTAGGTGAAGTCTATAAGAAGACCGCTGATGAGACCGGTCAGAATACCCTCTTTCTTGCCCTGCATAAAGGCGATGGAGATCGTTATGATGATCATCAGATTCGGGGACACGGAAGTGACACTCTGCAGAGA
>ODAI012067483.1_pt1 | contig 14198 bp, 9 predicted proteins | sample 1539321 | NCBI WGS metagenome assembly ODAI01 (sample SAMN02144231, study PRJEB22623) | gut metagenome | biome: sheep rumen | host: Ovis aries | place: New Zealand
CGGAACGAATGCAGGATCTCCGTAAACGGTTGCCGAAGACGAGAAGACGATCTTGAAGCATCCGTGCTCTCTCATCGACTTGCAGAGTGTCAATGTGGAGCCGAGATTGTTCTCATAGTACTCGATCGGCTTTCTGGTGGACTCGCCGACTGCTTTATAGCCCGCGAAATGGATCACCGCATCGATCTTCTCCTTCTCAAAAAGAGCGTCGAGTGCTTCCTTGTCGCACACATCGAGCTCATAAAATGCAGGTCTCTTTCCTGTGATCGTCTCGATCCGATCGACGACCATCGCCTTGGAATTATAGAGATTGTCCGCGATCACAACTTCATAGCCGGCCTGCAGGAGCTCTACGACTGTATGACTCCCGATAAAACCTGTCCCGCCAGTAACTAGTATTGCCATGGTGTTGTCCTCCTTCACCTGATCATAAATCTGCCATTACAATATTATAATGCCGTATTCCCCTTTTAGAAACAATGTATTTTTGAATCCTTTTTATAAACTCGTCACCCCTTATTTGAGCACACATTCCAGTAGGACCGGGTTGTGGTCCGAATTGACGAATCCGAGGTCCTGCGTTTTGCAGGAACGGACCTCAATGTTGGATGATACGATAAACCCGTCCACCACATAATACTGGAAGCTGTCATGATCCGCACCGGCATATGGCTTGTCCAGAGAACGGCATGTGGGAGTGTCTGTGTCCATCAGGAACTGCCATTCATCGCCGTACTGCTGCGTGCTCAGCTCTCCGGGTGCCCAGACCCCCTCCTGCAGGGGATACCGATCGGTCCCCGCGCCGTCGAAGCTCTGATTAAAATCACCTCCCGCGATCACATAGTTTCCTTCTCCGATCTCTTCCCGGACCGCTTCGTCATTCATGATCTCCATCAGCGCATCCGCCTGTGCTCTTTTGCCCTCCCCGTCGTCATATGCATCCAGATGAAGGTTGATCAGGACCAGTTCCCTGTCACTGTTTTGAACGGGAAACCGCTCTATAAGGAGGCAGCGCTTGAAATTTGCCAGCCGGACGGGCCACTTGAAGGGACAGGGAAGCTGCACCCGCTCTGCGGAACTTGCTCCGGGCTCTGCAAGTGTCAAAATACCGCTCTGCACCTTTCCGATCGGCGGTACAGGATAGGGAATGAACTGCACCATGAAGTTGTATGCGAAGGCCATCGTGTAATCGAATTCATAGACATCCCAGAGATCGTTGTAAACGGAGATCACCTCGTCTATATGGCGCGATCTGGAAGAATCGCGGTCCACTTCCTGCAAAAGGACTATATCCGGATCCAGCCGCGCGATCTGTGAGGAGATCGCCCCGAGATTCTTCTCTATTCTCTCCCGGTCGGCCGTATAAACGCTCCTGCCGCCGTCCATGAAGAAATCCGCATTGTCTCCCAAAGCGCCGTATCCGCAGTTCCAGGACAGGATCCTCAGCGAGTCTCCCTCCTCGATCGCGGCGCCGCTGACCGGACCGACCGCAATGCGCTCCGCCTGAGCAGGCCTGAATTCCGTCAGCGTCAGGAACTCTAAGAGTGCGGCAAATACGATGGCAGCAAGCAGCGCCGCTGATAATACCAGTTTCCCGATGCGTTTGGTCGTGCTCTCCATCCCTTTACTCCTTCTTTACTGGACGACACTGGTCATAATACTGTACATAGCAGGCATCAGGCAGATGATCCAGCCCAGCATCAAAATCAGGAAGTTTCTCCTGACACTCATGATCGCGGCAAACTCTCTGATCAGGGCGCTCGGCCAATAGTAGAGCGCCACATGGGAGCCGATCCCCGTGCACTTAAGGCCGATCTCCCTGCAGATGCTCAGGGCCCGATATACATGATAGTTGCTGGTCACCAGCGCACAATATTTGGGATCCTCCTTCTTATCAATGATCTCCTTGGAGAAGAGAAGGTTTTCCCTGGTCGTCTTGGACCGGTCTTCTCTGATGATATGTTCTCCCGGAATCCCTTTACCGATCAGATACTGCTCCATCGCCTCCGCTTCGGAGATCTCCTCGTCGCCGCCTTGGCCGCCGGACGGGATCAGGATGGGCGGCGAAGAGCACTTTCCGTAGACCTCGATCGCCTTGTCGATGCGGTCCGAGAGCAGCTTGGACACCTCTTTTCCCCGGATCAGACCGCTCCCGTGAATGATGATGAAATCAAAATCCCTCCTTGTCGGGATGAACTGAAGCAGTACGGTATAGACCATAAAAGACGCAAAGATGACTGCGACGTACATGACGGACAGACTCACGAAGAGAAGCACTCTCATTCCCATATTGACGATCTGTGCATTCTGTTCCGAAAAGAACAGCGGCAGGACGAAAAATGCGAAGAAGCAGACCTCACCGATGCCGATCACAATGCCCAGAAGCAGGGAGAGCATATTGGCCAGGCTCCTCCCCTCCTTATGGAACATAGTCACACCGTTAAAGACGAGTACCGCAGGTACGGACAAGAGCGCGGTAAAGATCAGCGTCGTCAGGGCTTTCGCCGTTCCGGCCGCATGACTTCCGGTCGCCGCACAAAAGAGCGGTACAGTGGAGAGTGCCGCAAAAAGCAGATAGATACAGTTTCTGAATCTGCTTCTGTCAGACATGACGGAAATGCCCAGTACCCCCCAGAAGATCAGGCACGGGACAGCATATTCGATCAGTCTCTGCAGATAAGCACTCATTCCAAATACTCCTTATCACTAATTCACGGTTTCCACCGCTTACCGCGCAAAAAAGCGGCAGGCACAAACGCCCCTGCCGCTTCAGCCCTAAACCGTTTGTATTATTTGACTTCTGACATGCCGAAAGGAAGTCCTTCGTTGAAGTTTCTCGCATTCTCCATAGTGACGGCTGCGATCGCCTGCAGGGCCTCTCTTGTGAAGAAAGCCTGATGGGAAGTCAGGATCAGGTTGGGGAACATGGTCAGTCTCGCGACGATATCCGTATCGATCATCTCGTCGGATCTGTCGTTGTAGACGTTGGGGTCCTCGCCCTCATATACATCCAGCGCCACACAGTGGAATTTATTGGCTCTGAGGCCTCTGATCAGCGCCTCCGGATCTACCAGAGGACCGCGGGACGTGTTGACCAGCATGACGCTGTCCTTCATCATCGCGATCGCATCGTCGTCGATCAGATGATAGGTTCCGTTCTCTCCCATGACAAGCGGCGCATGAAGGGAAATGAGGTCCGATTTTCTCAGGAGCTCTTCCTTGGAGACATAGCGGAGCATGCCCTGCTCCTCAAGGCTCTTGTTGGGATACGCATCCCAGCCGAGGACGGTCATCCCGTAGCCTCTGCAGATATTGGCCATGATCTGGCCGATCCTGCCGGTACCCATGATTCCGGCGACCTTGTTGTGCAGGTCCAGTCCGAGAAGTCCGCTCAGGGCGAAGTTGTTGTCCTTCACCTTGATATAGGACTTGTGGATACGGCGGTTCGCTGCCTGAAGAATGGTCATGGCGTGCTCAGCAACTGCATACGGAGAATATGCAGGGACGCGCAGCACCTTGATCCCGTATTCGGCTGCCGCTTTGGCGTCAACATTGTTGAATCCCGCGCAGCGCAGAAGGATCAGCTTCACGCCGCATTCATTCAGGATCTCAATGACCTCGCGGGGTGCCTCGTCGTTGACGAAAATGCAGACCGCGTCATAGCCCTTGGCCAGATTTGCCGACTCAATCGTCAGGCGGCTGTTGAAATACTTAATATCTACATTATAGGTTCCCTCTCCCTTGTCTCTGGAGAGTTCGCTGAAGAATATGCGGTCGTAGTCCTTGGTCCCAAAGAAGGCAACTTTCAGGATCTCCTGCTTCCTTGCTTTGGGTGCGATCTCGGCGAGCACTTCCTCGATCTTGGCGATTGCCGCCTCTTCATCGGGTCCGTCGGCGGAAATGTTCAGAACAGAGCCCTTAGCCGCATGAAGTCCCAGAATCTGGAGCACATTATTTCCTGATGCAACGTTGCCGTTGCTCTCGATCATGACGGCACTCTTGAAATTGGTGCAGGCCTGTGCGAGCAGCGCTGCCGGACGGGCATGGATCCCAAGCGGATTTTTAACGACATACTGAAGTGTTTTCATTCGTTTTTTCCTCTCTCAAACAATGATAACAGATCGTTCTGTACTTAATAGGATGTTACCGTCATTATAAACATCATTCACTAAGAATTCAATTTAAATGCACTCCAAACAGTTCAATTTTCACAATAAATATTTCAAAAATCTTTCATATATAAGATCAAAGGCTGCCCAGGATCTCCCAGGCGTATGCATCCTTCTTCTGTTCTTCGGGGGCCAGTTCACTGTAGGGCAGAAGAAGAGGATGCTGCCGCTTCGCATTGTCGCGCACTGCATTATATGTCCAGTTATAGAATAAATGAAACCGCATCCAGCGCCTGTGTTCCATCTCCTGATAGAGGTCCTGCTTCTCTTCCCTGGTGCTCTGATACACCCGGTAAGCTTTCCTGCAGTTTTCTTCCGTGATCTTAGTGATCATCTCGTCCTCCAGGAGATACCGTATTTTCACGAGCAGATGATCCGCTGCCGCGATATTGGACTGCTTCAAAAAATACGGAAGCTCATCCCACGGAACAGGATGTTCGGCTCCCCTCGAGTAGATCTCGTGCATGAGGATCGCCTGTCTGTTCAGGGCGTTCTTCATGACCCCTTCTTTGGTCAGAATATTGTCCCGGATGCCGAACGTTCGCACGCCGGGCACCGCCTCGTCCATATATACATACACATTTTCCCTTACGCCGAACCATGTAGAGAGCCGCTCATAACAGTCCAGATTCTCCCGATCGTTGTCCCTGCACAAAATAATGCGGTCCGCTTGTCTGATGACCTGGATCTCGTCCGTCCACCCGTCAGCATAGAAAGTCAGGGAGTCCTCGTCCGGCTCTCCTCTCGACAGTGCGCGGACCAGTTCCGTATGCATCTTTTCAAACTCTGTGCTGTCCTCAAACACATGGTAGTGCACCGTCCTGTCCGGTGTGAAGACATTGGTCAGGAGCGCTCTCTCAAGGATCGCCGCACCCGATTTCCCGCATCCGATCAGCACTACGCTCTTTTCCTGCGCTCGGAGCGGGTGCTTCTGCCAATACCGCCTCGCCAGACACTCCGACCTTCCGAACAGATGGAGCCCGGCAGGGAGTCTGTCGGTCATGATATCCGCCATGCAGTAGCTCTCCACGGAGAGCTCCGCCGCATCCAGCCCTTCTTTGTAGTTTTGCCACAGGTCATCCTTCATGAGAAACGCGGTCATTCCTTCCGCGCTTTTCCGAAGTTTCTTCAGCGCACCGATCTCCAGGTCAATCACGACTGATTTTCCCGAAGGGAAGTTCACTGCTTCCATAGGAGCCGGAAAGATCGCGATGCCGTCCTCTTCCGACAGCAGTTCTTTGGCCAGAAGGCCCGCTTCGCGGCTGCAGCAGTTGAAGATGAACCATTTCATCTTCCTGCTTCTTCGAAGCATCAGTTTGGGGAGAAACTGGTTCCGGATCATCTCCACGACCACCCCGATCATCGCGGACAAAATACCGACGCTGCACAGCGCCAGTACAATGCCGAGGATCCTGCCCAGCGGCGATACCGGCGCCATATCCCCGTACCCCACCGTCGTGAGTGTGATCAGGGAATACCACAGTGCATCCCACGGAGTATGGATCGTCGAGTTATCGGCCCCGCACTCTGAAATTGTCAAAAGAGAGATGATGATCACAAGCGCGATCAGCGCCCGCATTATGAGTTTGGTACTCCTATTCATTTTCCAGTTCCTCTTCCCGGGCCTTCAAAATGTCGGGGATGATCATCACATTATTGATATCATATTGCTTGTAATCGACGTTTCGCCCGGTCACGGCGTTCTCCCGCTCCGAGACCTGATCCAGCTTTTCATAAGGGACCAGGCAGGCATGGAGGCGTTTCTCGGCGTCTTTGCCGATCTTGGGACTGCACGGAATTCCCTCCTGTGTGCACCGGAGATAATTCTGCGCATTCTCATTGAAGACTTCCTCGCTCATCGGTTTGTACCCCATGGCAAAGTGGAAAGCGCACCAGCGCATATGTTCCATCTCTCCGAGCACGTGCTGCATCTCTTCGTCCGGATGCCATCTGCCTTCCAGCATCTCCTCGCTGCTGCTTCCGGAAGCCTTGATCACAGCAGGAATGAACTCCGCGGACGCGCGCGACGACATCTTACTGAAGGAGTCGCAGCTCACCCATTTCTCCCAGTTACTCCTGTCTGATGAGTCGTATCCGGCATTGAGAATGATCGCGTTTCTGTCCTCTCTCTTTGCCGAAAGCATATCCAGTTTGTACACTTCCCTGCTCGCGATCGCGCTGCCGACCGACTCCTGGTACTGCGCACCGTCTTTGCTCACCTGCACCACACAGATGTGCTCCGCTTTGGCACGTTTCAAATACAGCATAACGCTGTCCGTCACTTCCGTGTTCATCGCACTGCTTCCCGTGCACACTGCGATATACTTGAGCGTCCTGAGCCGTTCTTGCAGCGCCTTATAGAACTCGAAGCTTCTTCCGTCCGCATTCCTGAATTCTACGGCATAGTGCTTGAGGATCTCCGGACACTCCGCAAGAAGGAAGCCGGCCTCATTCGTGATATTGGGCGAAAAGACCATGGCGTGGAATTTGCTGCCCACAAACTGTCCGTTCATGACCAGATAGCGCAGGGCCGCCTGTCCGCAGTCCCCGAAGCCGATGACCATGCAGTCGAAGTCCTCTTTTGCCCTGCCCTTATCGTCAAATTTGATAAAATTCCAAGGCGGGCACAGCCTGATCATCGCGCGGGCCGCCATGTCTGCGGGGTCAAAGACCTGCACATATCCGAACCCGTACTGCTCCTCCGAGAGCTGGAGCATGGACGACGCAATATCTTCCGTTCCCGGCAGCGTGATGCTGGTGATCCGGGGATCTACCCCTTCTTTCTCGAGGGCCTCCTTCATGGCGATCGCATAGAAGAGATTCTTGTTCCTGTCGGGGTGAAGGGCATAAATAGTGATCTTCTTTCTCGCCTTGATCCGGAGCCTGAGCATTGTCGTGTGATCGCAGCTGACGGCGCCTGATCCTGTAAGTACTGCCATTCCCATGTTGATGATCTCAGAGATCCTGTCCGTGGGCTCGGTCTCACTGATCATAACGACCGCCGTTTTGTCCTGTTTAAGGCATTCTTTTCCTACCGTCAGGCTTTCCTCATGGATCCCGTAGATGATCGTCAGATCCCCGTTGAGCGCCAGAAAGAGCCTGAGCCTTCTGAGTCCCGCGGCACCTACCGTCGTCATCGCGGCGCTTGCAATGGAATAAAACGCAAACAGATGGAGCGTCCAGAAACAAAATATGCCGGCCGTTCCGGAAAGGATCGGAGAAGTGCTGATCGCTCCCAGGTCGTTTTTGCCCAAAAACATGCCGATCACGGAAAAGGGCGTGCGGATGAGCGAGAGTGCGATGTCCTGCGTCACGCTCGTATATCCGATTCCATATATAATACTTCCGCCCAAAATCGATATGATCATCAGAGCTGAACTGAGCTTTGACGAATATGTGGGCTTCATCGCCATATTGATCACCAGTGCGAGATAGATGATGATCGACAGTACAATGACCAGAACTGCATTCATGCCTATCCTCTCTTTCTGCGCCCGCTGCGGCAGGCACATTGACTTATCTTTTTTATAATACCATGAACTCTCTGCAATGAGGTCAGCGATTACAAAATCTGTCTTTTATACTGCAATTCATAGCCGGAAGTTATATAATATTTTTAGCAGATGTATTACCGACATAATTTTTCTAACAGGAGGACATCCATGAAATCACTAGGAATTGCAGTCATTGGCTGCGGGTTTGCCGGAAACTTTCACTCAAATGCATGGGTCAAAGTCAACTATATCAATATTAAGCTCAAGGCAGCTGTGGACAATAACCTGGAGCGGGCTCAGGCTCTGAAAGAGAAGTGGAATTATGAGTATGCCACGGCGGATTACGACCAGGTCCTGGCCGATTCCGAGGTAGATATCATCGACATCGCACTGCCTCCTTTTCTGCACCTTCCTTTTGCTTACAAGGCACTGGCTGCGGGAAAACACGTCATCTGTGATAAGCCGCTGACCGGCTATTTCGGTGCAGAGGACGATGAGAGGCCGCTCGGATTCAAAGTCCCCAAGAGGAAAATGTATGAGAGCATTCTGAAGGATCTGGAAGAGTGCAGACAGAAAGTCGCTGAGAGCGACAAGCTCTTCATGTATGCGGAGAATTACATCTACTCTCCCGCGATCGTCAAAGCGGCGGAGATCCTCAGAAAGAAAAAGAGCCGCGTGATCTACATGAACGCGGAGTGCAGCGTGCACGGATCTACCTCTCCTCTCTCAAAAGACTGGCATCTTGTAGGCGGCGGAAGCATCATGCGTCTTGGCTCACACCCCATTGCCGGCGTACTCTACCTCAAGCAGGTGGAATCCGAGGTCCGCGGTTATGACATCAAGCCGGTCAGCGTCGTCGCTGACACCGGACGGATCATCAGCAACTTCCCGGAAGAGGCCACAAAGCATATACTGAGCAAATTCAACGACGTCGAAGACTTCGGCCACATCACGCTCACCTTCTCTGACGGTACCAAAGCGGTGATCCTCAGTTCCGAGCACTATATGGGCGGAATTCAGAACCACATCAATGTCATCACGAACGACGGCGTGATCAACTGCAACATGACACCTCCGGACAACATGAAGACTTTCTTCGTAGATGACGAGGGTCTCGAGGATGTCTACATCTCCGAGAATCTCCGCTGCAAGACCGGATGGAACAATGTATTCGTCGCCGAGGAGACGCTTCGCGGCTACACGGGAGAGCTTCAGGCTTTCGCAGAGGACGCAGTGGCGGGAAGACAGCCTGAGTCAGGCATCGATATCGCCATCGAGACCACAAAGATCATGTATGCCGCTTATGTATCCGCGGAAGAAGGCCGCCGGATCGACCTGTAAACCGCATAAAAAAAGAGGCTGCCGCAAGGCAGCCTTTTTTATTGCTCTATTCAGTTCCTTTATCTCACTGCGATTATTTCGTCGCGATCTTGCGGTACTGCGCCGGTGAGACATCAAATGCCTTCTTGAATACCCTGGAGAAGTGCTCCGCGTTCGGATAGCCGATCGAATAGGAAATGTTCTCGATCGTCATATTGCCGTTTCTGAGCAGTGTTTTGGCTCTCTTCATGCGCACCTGCGTGACCTGCTCCCCGAATGTCTTGCCGGATTTTTCCCGGATGTACTTGGAAATATAGGGCGTAGAGAGATGGAACTCTCTGGCCATGTCCTCCAGCGTCACCGTCTGGTAATTGGCCTGGATATAATTGAGCATCGCGATCAGCCTGTCGTCCTTCTCCGCCGAGTGATCGTTGAGCTGAGGGAGTTTATTGACAGCTACGACCAGTGCATTGATGGAGGCGTGGATGATATCCTCATGAATACCTACGCCCCAGTATGTTTTGCCGTTGCAAAGTATGCCCACATAGGCCATCGCCTTGGAGGAGGAACCTCTCGAGAGCGCATGCTCCTCGTAAGTGGAGAGCTCATAACTGATGCCAAAATACTGCTTGATCGTATTGCTGACGGCGTCCAGTCGGCCGTTTCCGTTGGCATCGACGACGGTCCTGCGATCGCCTGAGACGATGGCCGCCTCCGCCATAATGCCGTCCACCTGCCTGAAATGGCACTCGGGAATCGAGAAATGCGGATTGTAGTCCACGTAGCGGTCCCTGAAGATCTCGTAGACAGTCTGGGGCGAGAGCTCGCTGTGCGTCTCGTCGGAGACCTGCTTCATCGCGTAGCCGACCTCTTCCCGCATCTTCTCGGGGAGTACGATCGCATAATTCTGCTTGAGCACATATGCCACGCCGCCCTTGCCGGACTGGCTGTTGATGCGGATGACATCCGAGTCGTAAGTCCTGGAGACATCCTGCGGATCGATGGGCAGATAAGGAACCGTCCATTTGTCCGGATTGTGGATCTCCTTGTAGGCCATCCCCTTGGAAATCGCGTCCTGATGGGAGCCCGAGAAGGCGCTGAATACGAGGTCTCCCGCATAAGGCTGTCTCGGATGGACGTCCATTCCCGTCAGTTTCTCATACTTCTCGCGGATCAGCGGCATATTCGAGAAATCCAGCTCCGGATCGATCCCGTAAGCGAACAGATTCATCGCGACCGCGACAATATCCACATTTCCTGTTCTCTCTCCGTTTCCGAACAGCGTTCCTTCCACGCGGTCCGCACCTGCCAAAATACCGAGCTCCGTGTCCGCGATCCCGCATCCGCGGTCATTGTGCGGATGAAGGCTGAGCACGACGCCGTCTCTGTACTTCATATTCTTGTCCAGATACTCGACCTGAGAGGCAAAAATGTGCGGCATGGCAGTTTCCACCGTAGCCGGTATATTGATAATTGCCTTCCACTTCGGATTCGGTTTCCACACATCCAGAACGGCATTGCAGACTTCGAGAGCATACTCCACCTCTGTGCCGTGGAAGCTCTCGGGGCTGTACTCGAACATGAAATTTCCTTCGGTCTCATCGGCCAGTTCCTTCAAAAGCTTAGCGCCGTCGACAGCAAGCTTCTTGATCTCCTCTTTGTTCTTGTGAAAGACCTGTTCGCGCTGCGCCACGGATGTGGAGTTGTAGAGGTGCACGACCGCCTTGGGCGCGCCCTTGACCGCTTCGAAAGTCTTGCGAATGATGTGCTCTCTGGCCTGGGTGAGGACCTGGATCGTCACATCGTCGGGGATCATATTTCTCTCAATGAGTGAACGCAGAAAGTCATACTCCGTCTCCGATGCGGCGGGGAAGCCAACTTCAATCTCCTTGAAGCCGATCCTGACCAGCATCTGGAAAAACTCGATCTTCTCCTCCAGGCTCATAGGCTCGATCAGTGCCTGGTTTCCGTCTCGCAGGTCGACACTGCACCAGATGGGTGCTTTGTCGATGTGATCCTTCCTGGCCCAATCGAGGCATTCTGCCGGGGGGAGAAAATATTGCCGCATGTACTTCTTGTAGTTCATAATGACCTCCATGATGTAAAGCTGCCTGAAATAACTGTCGGAAAACAGTAATCTGCAACAGCTTATTAAATTTTATCAAGAACAGTGACTCAATTTTATCCCCCTTTTGGGGAGATGTGAATGATTATATTTATTCGGATTCCATGATTTATTTTATCTCACAAGGGACTAACCTTCGCGCGTGCGGCATGCCCCGGATCCGCCACGTTGAATTCGCGGGGATTCACACAGATCCTTCCCTCGCTTCGGAGGGAACCGCGTTTCCGAACTCGACGTCCGCTCTGATGACCGGACGTCTCAAACAGGTGGGCTTTCGGGCTGCAGGAGCTGCAGCCCTCATTCCCTCCTTCGCTCAGGAAGGATCAGGTTCATCCGGCCGCTCATTCAAAGTGGCGGATCCGGGGCATGCCGCACGCGCTTACGTTGGTCTCTTGCGATAGAAGAATAAGTGTCATTTCATATTATGTAAAAGAAGCTATATATGATAAAAGCTGCCGCACCCGGAAAACTGTTTCCGAATGCGGCAGCATCTTACATCATTTATAAAGCATTATTTTCCGTCGAAGATCAGCGCCGAATCCACGCGATACTCTTTAAGGAACTCCCTTCCCTTAAGGCCAGCCAGCTCGATCATGAACAGCATTCCTGCGACCTCGCCGCCGAGTTTCTCGACCAGCTGTGCCATGGCCTTGGCTGTTCCGCCTGTCGCCAGAAGGTCGTCCACGATGAGACATCTCTGGCCGGGCTGAACTGCATCAATGTGCATCTCCAAGGTTGCCTTGCCGTACTCCAGATCATAGTCGACGGCAATCGTCTTCCAAGGAAGTTTGCCCTTCTTGCGCACCAGGACCAGCGGTTTGTGCAGATTGTAGGCCAGCACCGCTCCATAGATGAATCCACGGGATTCCGCGCCAACGATCACGTCATAGTCGAGATCCTTGACCAGGTCCTGCATGGAGTCGATCGCAGTCTTCAGTCCGTCCGCATCCTGAAAGACCGTGGTGATGTCGCGGAACATAATGCCGGGCTCCGGAAAATCGGGAATAGTGCGGATATAATCTTCTAATTTTTTCATAGTTACCCCTTTTCTGTGTTCTGATAAACGCTGATGAGTGCAGTCGAGCAGGACGTCTGACGCTTAGCCGTACGATCAATCCGGCATGCTTCTGCGATGTCCTGATTTCATCCCCATTATAACACGGCAATTCATCACTGAGTATCCCCGTAATGAACTGCGACAGGCATATTCACTTCCACAATATCATAAATCGTCGGCATCGCCCATGTAGGGATGTTGATACAGCCGTGCGATCCGTTCCATCTCCAAATGCTCCCGCCGAAAGAGTATCTCCAGGACGCATCGTGCAGGCCGATTCCGGTATCCGTCAGGCGGATCCAGTATGCGACATCCGTCTCATAGCCCCACTCTCCGTCATCCTGCTTGTCTCCGCGCAGCGTCGTATCGCGCTTTTTGTCATAAGCGAAGAAAGCACCTGCAGGCGTTCTGTGTTTTGCATCATCGAGCCCCGAGACGACATCCGTCTCAAAGATGACTTCGCCGTCCTCATAGATCCAAAGGTGCTGAAGAGAAAGATCCACTTCGACATAATTGCCGCCAAAGCCATGGTTGTCATCCGGATCAGAGGCTTCGGTCCTCCAATAGACAGGCTCGCGGGAGACTTTCTCATTCTCATCCAGTTCATCCCACAGAAGAGACTCTTCTTCCTTTTTGTCGATGCGGTATCCGTAGTAACCGATACCGGGGAGCATGATCTCATCTCCTTCATGAGTGGTAAACGGATGCTCCTTGTAAACGGTATCGACTTCGTCGGCCAGTTCCTGGACGTAATCCGTCACGCACGCATCCCACTCTTCGTCATCCCGGTAGTAATCTCCTTCGTCATCCGTCTCCAGCCAGTCCCTCATGACCGAGCCGTCCAGCACTTTGGTCCCGCCGCCCGGCAGCTCATATTCGATCCTCGCGCCGGCCAGTTCGTTCAGCTGCTCGCAGTTGCGGTTCAGCTGTTCGTCGTCCTTCCGGACTTCGGGCGCCCGGTACACATTCTCTGTATGTGCAAGGTCCAGCGTCTCCTTCTCTGTGTCTACCGCTTCCAGAATCATCTCAGTCACCTGATCCGGATCGAAAGCTGTGCCCTCGTCCTCCGGAACCACTTCAAACTGCTCATTCCGATAGTCCAGGAAAGCGTCGCGGGGCTCTGTCATGTTGGCCTTCTGCATCTGGGGAACCGCTGCCAAAATATTCAGGAGCTTATCTTTCGAATACTCTTTCTTCTCTTCGATCGTATAGTCGGTGTTCTGATACAGGCCATAGAGCCAGAGATACCGGTTCTGCCCTTCCATTAAGCGGTCAAGGCTTCCGTCCGATACGTAGTGATAATCGATCTCGCCGCCGTCCACTGTGAGGTCCTTCCCATCTCTGAAAGAAACAGTGAGAGCATATTCGCCCAAAAGCTCTTCCGTTTCCTTCACTGTGCGCTCCGAGACGTCTATTCCGTTGATGATCGTTCCCGGAATGAAGATACCGTCATAGTCCAGCGCTTTTCCGATATATAAGCTTCCTGCAAGGGCAGCGGTGGAAAGAACCGCCGTTATGACCGCCTGCTTTATTTCATTTTTCTTATCAATCATATTCTCTTCCTACATTCACAACCACAGGTTCACGGCGCGAATACCGACTTATTATAGCACAAAAGATTCTAATATGAACTCCGTATGGAATAAAATACAAAACCCGCGAAAATCCGTGATTTTCGCGGGTAAAGAATCTTGCAAATAAGGCTCTGGATCAGCGCTTGGAGAACTGAGGAGCACGACGTGCGCCTTTGAGACCGTATTTCTTTCTCTCTTTCATTCTGGGATCTCTGGTCAGGAAGCCTGCTTTCTTCAGAGCGGGTCTGAGTTCAGCATCTGCCTCGCAAAGTGCACGAGCGATACCGTGACGGATCGCACCTGCCTGGCCGGTTGTGCCGCCGCCCTTGACAGTGATCTTGAAATCATACTGGTCGAGAGTCTGAGTCTCTACAAGAGGCTGTCTCACGATAACCTTCAGAGTCTCAAGTCCGAAGTAATCGTCGATCGTTCTGCCGTTGATGGTCATCTCGCCCTTAC
>ODAI010638626.1_pt1 | contig 14195 bp, 11 predicted proteins | sample 1539321 | NCBI WGS metagenome assembly ODAI01 (sample SAMN02144231, study PRJEB22623) | gut metagenome | biome: sheep rumen | host: Ovis aries | place: New Zealand
TCTTATAAAAGAATATTATTCTCGTATTGATAGACGAAAATCTTTGTGGAAATCTGAGTCGGAATATAGAATTTTATTTGAGCAACGTGGTGTAACCAGAGAGATTCTTAATGAACTTGAATCAAGAGTTAATTCTTTGGAAAAATTATTGACAGATAAGTTTAATATTCCATTAATCAATCAAGAAAGTTTGGATTATTTAAATTCAGAATTAAATGATATTCCAGAGCAGGTTCGTGCAGGCAAAAGCTCTGAATTACAAAAATCTATAGATTTTTTGAAAGTGCTACAAAAATATTCAAAGGATAATAAAGTTTCATTTGAATATTTGGTTGTAAGTGCAAAACAGTTTACAACAGGTTTCAATAAAGATGAGTTTAAGTCAATAAAAGTGCGATTTTCGAATAATGCTATAAAAACTCTGGAAAGTGTTGTTTATTTATTTTCTGCCAAAAAACCGAATGATAATTTTTTTTATCTTTTTGTGAAACCTTCTGAAAGAGATAGGATTAATATAGTGAAGTTTACGTTTGAAATGGTGAATTTTATCTTAAAAGAGCATAATAAATAATTTTGACATCGTAAAATTAAGAGGTGTACAATTATGTTTCAGAATAAAACTTTTATTATTGCAGAACTTTCTGCAAATCATAATCATAAAAAAGAAATTGCACTTGAATCTATAAAAGCTGCAAAAGAGGCTGGAGTTGATGCTGTAAAGATCCAGACTTACACTGCGGATACTATTACTCTAAATTGCGATAATGAGTATTTTCAGATAAAGCAGGGAACTCTTTGGGATGGAACTACTCTTTATAAGCTGTATCAACAGGCATATACACCATGGGAATGGCATAAAGAACTCTTTGATTATGCAAAAGAAATTGGAATTCCACTTTTTTCTACACCATTCGACAAGACTGCCGTGGATTTCTTGGAAGAACTTAATAATCCGATTTATAAAATTGCTTCTTTTGAATTGGTTGATATTCCGCTCATTGAGTATGCTGCAAGTAAGGGCAGACCAATGATTATGTCCACAGGAATTGCAACATTGCAAGAAATACAGGAGGCTGTGGATGCATGCCGTAAAGTTGGAAATAATGACATCACTCTTCTAAAATGTACGTCGTCTTATCCCGCGCCATTAAATGAGGCAAATCTTTTGACAATTCCTGATATGGAAAAACGTTTTGGTTGCAAGGTTGGACTTAGCGATCATTCTACTGGCAATGTTGCTGCTTGTACTGCTGTCGCTCTTGGTGCAAGAGTTATAGAAAAGCATTTTATTATAGACCGGTCTATTGGTGGACCAGATGCTTCATTCTCTATGACAAAAGATGAATTTGCTGAAATGGTAAAACGTGTGCGAGAAACAGAAGAGTGTTTAGGACAGGTGAGTTACGAGCTTTCTGAAAAAATGAAAAACAATCGCCATTTTGCACGTTCGCTTTTTGCCTGTGCGGATATTAAAAAGGGTGAGCTTTTTACGGTGCAAAATATTCGTTCCGTGCGTCCTAGTAATGGTTGTAGTCCAAAATATTTGCCAGAACTGTTAGGAAAGGCAAGCGATAAGGATTATAAATTTGGTGATCCAATTGTGTTTTAAGGTGTTGTAATGAAAAAGATTTTATTGACAGGTGGCTCAGGTTTTGTTGGTCGAAATGTTATTGATTTTTATAAAGATTCCACAGAGTTTCAAGTTATTGCTCCTTCCAGTAAAGAACTTGATTGTAGGAATCAAAATGATGTTTATGACTATTTGAAAAAAAATAAATTTGATTATATTTTTAACTTTGCTGTATACGGGGATGGATTGGATAAATCTAAAGATGGAACAAAAATGTTGGAATATAATCTAAGAATGTATCTAAATTTTGCTGAACATCCCGATTTATATGAAAAAATGATTTATTTAGGTTCTGGAGCAGAATATAACAAACAATTTTCTATATGTTCTGTGACAGAAGAAGATTTGGGTAAAAATATTCCCGTTGATCAATATGGGTTAATGAAATACACCGTGACACGACTGATAGATCAATCTGACAATGTTTATAATTTCAGATTGTTTGGCATATTTGGCAAGTATGAAACATGGTACAGACGGTTCATTTCCAATATCTGCTGTAAATCATTATTTGGTTTGCCTTTGACCATAAAGCAAAATGTTTTTTTTGATTATCTATTTATAGATGATTTTTTGAAAATTCTTGATGACTTCTTAAAATTGGACAAACCGAATTTCCATACTTATAATGTTGTAAGTGGAAAGAGAATAGATTTGTTTTCACTTTGTAATTTGTTAAATAGAATTACTGGTCAAGATAATAGAATTATAGTTTGCAGTGAAGGATTTGGAAACGAATATACTGCTTCAAATAAAAGAATAAATAAAGAAGTTCCAATTAATTATACTCCTATTGAAAAATCTATAAAACTAATATATGATTACTATTCTGGAATAAAAAAATCATTGGATATATCCAAGTTAATTTATTAGAGACTTGATTATATGAAAAAAAGAGTTGCGGATATTGTTGTTGATACATTGCTTGAACTTGGCATTAATGAAACATTCTGCGTTGTTGGTGGCGGTGCAATGCATCTTAACAATGCTTTTGAAATAAACAAAGATATGCATGTTACTTTTTGTCATCACGAGCAGGCCTGTTCATTTGCAGCAGAGGGATATGCAAAATACAGTGGTAAAATGGCTTGTGTTTCTGTTACAGCTGGTCCTGGTGGTGTAAATGCATTGAATGGTGTATATTCTGCCTATGTTGATTATACTCCAATGATTGTTATTGCGGGCTATCCAAGATATGAAACAGCAACTCCAATTACAGGGTTGAATTTACGTTGCCGTGGCGTTCAGGAATTTGATATTGTCAATACCGTAAAGACAATGACAAAGTATTCTAAGCTTGTTCTTGAACCAAAGGAAATAAAGCAAGAAATAATAAAGGCATATAAAATAGCTATGACTGGGCGTAGAGGGCCTGTTTGGCTAAGTATTCCTCTTGATGTGCAGGCTGTCTATGTAGAACAGAATGAATTGTTGGAAGAATCCAAGTGTGTCTGCAATAAAAAAATAGATGGCGCTATTATAACAAGAATTGTAGATGAACTTAAGAAGGCAAAAAGACCCTGTATTTTGACCGGGACAGGGATACGTTATGGAGATGCTGTTAAAGAATTTAAAGAATTCAAGAACAAAGTAAGAATCCCTGTTGTTGGTTCGTCATTGCATCCTGATTTATTGTCGTTTGATGAGGAATTGTATTATGGAACTTCAGGGGCTTGTGGGCCAAGGGCAGGGAATTACATTTTGCAGAATGCAGATTTAATTCTGGTTCTTGCAAACAGTCTTTCCACAAAGCAGACAGGTTTTAATGTAGGGTTGTTTGCTCCAAATGCAAAGTTTATAATGATAGATGCAGAGATTGATGAGACAAAAAAACCTGGTTTGCATATTGATTTTCCTATTGAAGCTGAAATTAAATCTTTCTTTACTCAATATAATGCAACCGTAACCGAGACGATAAATGCTGATGCAAAATGGATTTCATATTGTAATTCTGTAAAAAAAATGTTTGATGGCAAGGATATGCCTGGGTACCGTGAGTCTGATAGAGTGTTTTCAAAGGTTTTTGGACATGCTCTAATGGATAAACTTCCAGAAAATTGTTCAATTGCATTAGGGAACAGTAGTTGCGTTGGTAGCATTCTTTCTTATGGTGTGCGTTTTGATTCTCAACGAGTGGTTGTAAATTACAATGCAGGTTCTATGGGTGATGATATACCAGAAGCTATCGGTATTACTGTAGCTTCTAAAAATCCTGTTTATTGTTATACAGGTGACGGCTCTCTTATGATGAACTTACAGGAATTGGAAACAATTAAATACAATAAACTGCCTATAAAGGTAATTGTATTCAGTAACAATGGTTATGGAGCCATTAGAAATACTTGTAGCAATTTCTTTAACGGTACTTTTACCGGCTGTGATTCTGATAGTGGAATTGATTTTCCAGATTTTTCTAAGATTGCTAATGCTTTTGGTTATGAATATTTTCATTGTAAAAGCTGTGGTGAAATCGATTCTATATTAGATTCATTTATTGGTTATGACGGACTGGCTTTTCTTGAAGTTGATCAACAATTGGTTGATCCTGTTATTCCTCGTGTTATGTCTAAGATGGATGAAAATGGAAAATTTACAACTCCGTCCTTGTTGGATATGTATCCGTATTTAAGTGAAGAAGAGTTAGATGCTCTAAAAAAACTTGAATATTGGGGAAAAATTGTGAGGAAACTATTTTAATATAAGAGGGGTGCATAATGCTAAAGAAAATTGTATTAAGAATTATCAATTTCTTGAGGCGTGAAGGTATAAAAAATGAATTGAAATTGATAAGAGAAGAAATAGATACTCTTAAGAGATTTGTTGTCTTAAAAGAATGTTGCCCTGAAGTGCTAAAAATCCTGGAAGTTAATACAAAGTTTGATATTAGTATGAATGGGTTGAATTGGAAAAATAATGAATTGCGTCTTCAGTTTCCATATAATCTATTGTCCAATATTTTTTATTATGAAATTGTAATGCTGAAAATACGTGAGTTGACACCAGTTAATTTAAGAAAAAAAGAAATGATGTATGAGATTTTGTCATATATAAAGTGTGTTCAAAAAGAAAAAGTTGCTGATTGTTATTTTAAATTGTTGCATGCAGTGCGTGAAACATTTATGTTATTTGATGAAGTTCCAAAAAAAATATTTGAAAATATGGATTCGGATGTTAATGCTGATTATTCTTGCCGATACAATCATTTGTTCTCAATTTCCTATTCCTTATTGATTAGAGATTTTGAAAATGCAACTAGAAAGCTTAATAAGTATATAAAATATTGTGGGTTGGAAAATATTCATACTTTTATACCTGTTGCTTATTTTGCATATAAGAACGGATATAAAAATAAAGATATACTTAAGGCTGCTTATATGTTTGAGAATCTAAAAAGCACGTCTGATAATAATATTTTTTTAAAGAGAATTAAGTCAAAATCTGTTGCAGTTGTGGGGAACGGTCCGTCAGAGTTAAATACAAACAACGGAATTGTGATTGATTCATATGAAGAAGTTGTAAGATTTAATGAGTTTGCCCAATTTATAAAGCCGCTGTCAAAAGATTATGGGGAGAAAGTAACGATGTGTGCCGAGACGAATGATTATCCTGATAAGTTTATATCAGATACAGAATTTAGAATTTTGCGAAGAAATTGTTATATACAGGATATTTCAAATTATGATGATTACAATAAGTTAATGAATGATAAACATATTTTTTATTCAGTCGAAGATGACGTTTATAAAGAAATATATAATAAATATGGTATTATTTCTCCTACGACTGGTTTTTTATTGTTGTATATTATAAAGAAAATAAAGCAGGATGATTTTACGTTGAAAGATATATATGGTTTTTCTTTTAAGGAATGTAAAGATGATGGTGCAACGCATTATGATGGCGAGCGCGTTTTAAATGGTCATGATATGGCAAGCGAAATCAGTGTTTTGCATGATATGTTTAAATGAATTTTTTTATTTTTGAAAATTTTTATGTGAAAAAATGCCTTGACAAAATAATATAATTATTATATCTATTTATATATGTTACAATCGAATAAGTTGGAAATCTTTTTAATAACATATAATAGATTGGAAAACTTAAAACACACGCTCTCTCTCTTTTTTTCAAAAGATTCTCCCATAAAAAAAAATAGAATTACTATACTTAATAATAATTCTACTGACGGAACAACGGAATTTTTGGATGATTTTGTAAAAAAACATTCAAATGTTATCCATGTGAGGCATAATAGAAATATTGGTGGCAATGCAAATATTGTTAGATGTTTTGATTATGTAAAATCAGATTATTTTTGGATCACATGTGATGATGATGAATATGATTGGGGAAATTGGGTTGAAGTCGAAAATGCGATGAATGAAGATTATAATTGTATTTTTGTATCAAACACAGAAAAGCCTCAAGAAAATTTTTCGCAAGCGTTATGTCAAGCTGCTTTCTTGCCATCTTGTATTTATAAATCATCTATATTGAATGAAGTTGTGTTGCAGAATGCTTACATTAATATTTCATTTTCTTTTCCGCATTTAGCTTTGCTGTGTGAAGTTATTAACAGAAAAGAATCTATTTATTATTGCGGAAGAAGTATTGTGATGAATGGTATTTATACAAAAAAAACTTCATCTGAGGCAAATCTTTTGTGGCCTTCGCATTTGCATCCACATCAAAAACATTTTGTTTGGCCTCTTTTAGTTCTTCAGGCTTCGTTGCTGTTGGAGGATAAAAGTATTTACAAAAGTTTATTTGACGATTTTACTGCTTTTGGTGAGAAAAAAATGCGTCCTAAGGGTTTTTTAGATTTGGAATGGGATGAGCATAAAGGAAATAATTATAAATACAATAAAGTTGTTTATTATCATTTACTGCCAAATAAATACAAACCTTGTTATATTTTATTAAATCTAATTTTTTGCATTAAAAGCATTCTAAAAAGAAATGCTTTCTGTTGTAGATTGCATAGTTTGATTAAACAATTTATAAAAAAATGATTAAAGCTTCTGCCGTAAATTTTGTGTAAATGTCATAGGTTAATTAAAGTCGTAAGTATGTTCATCAAACCATGTGGCAGCGTTCAGCCTGCATGGTTTATGTTGTTTGTCTAGATTGTTTTGTAAAAACATATATACTTCCACCCCCATTTTGTGGTATAATAAAAATATATGAAAATCGGCCTTTACATAAACGAGATTATATACAATATCGGCGGAACGGAGTCTTACACGGCAAAGCTTTGTTGCGCGCTGCAGCAAATATACCCGGACGCAAAGATTTTTTTTGTTTCGGAACTGTACAAAAAACAGGACGCTCTTTCGGACAAGGACTTTATCGCGTCAGTAAATTCTAGGTTTGGAACAGATATTGACGCCGATAGGGCGGGGCTTATTGCCGTTCCCGCTAATAAAACGACAAAAATCGGCCGCTTTTTGTTAAGGAAGCGCTTTGAGAGTGTCTCAAAAAAGTTTGATATGTTTTTTTATTGTTCCCGCGGAAACTATATTTTTAAGGCAAAGAAGAACATTCACATAATCCATTTTCCAACAAAGCCGATCGCGGTTCAAAAGCAGGGCGCCAACCCGCTTGTCATTTGGTACGAAAAGCAAAAAGACAAGGCCTATCTAAAGGCGTACGATTTGTTTTTGCCCAACTCAAAGTTTACAGAAAAGCACCACAAGCTTGTCTGGCAGGGCATAAACGACAAAAAGCTTTTTGCGGCCACAAAGCTTTGCTATCATTTTGTCGCTCCTATAAAAGACTTAAAACTGCCCAAAGAAAAATTGATTCTTGTATTGTCCCGCATTAAGCCTGACAAATATCTTGAAACCCTTATTGACGCTTATATGTCGTCGGACCTTTTAAGGTCAAATTACAAGATGGTGATCGCTGGCGGTTTTACAATGCCCAGCCGTCCTACTTATAAGCAAGAATTGGAAGAACGGGCAAAAGGGGCGAATGTCAGCCTTGTCGTAAACGCTCCATTTTCTAGAATTGTTGAGTTGTACAATAGGGCGCAAATCTTTTGGCACTGCAAGGGCTATGGCATTGACGAAAACAAGGAGCCGGAACTCATGGAACATTTTGGCATGAGCACGGTCGAGGCTATGAGCGCGGGCTGCGTCCCGATTGTAATAAACGCCGCGGGCCAAAAAGAAATCGTGACGGACGAATGCGGATACAAATGGAACACAATTGAGGAATTGGTCTCGTATACCGAAAGCCTTTGCAAGCAGCCTGACAAAATTAAAGAGATGTCACGGGCCGCAAAAGAGCGCGCTTCATTGTTCTCTATGGAAAATTTTATAAAGAATATGAAAGCTTTGCTTGAAGGATAATTGATTCCTTTAATACATATTGAATTTTAGAGAAAAACAATATAGACTGTTTTATAATTATATTTTGGAGTTTTTTATGAAGCATACAGTTGCTCTTGTGGGCTGTGGACGCATTAGTTTTAAGCATATTGAAGCGTATGTTAACAATTCTGATAAAGTTGAATTAATTGCTGTTTGCGACCCGGTGGAAGAAAGAATGGATGCGCGCATCCAGGATTACAAAAAATCCTTTGTTTCCGCCAATGTAAAAAAATATACCGATTATAGGGAAATGCTCGAAGAATGCAAACCAGAGCTTGTTGACATCGCCACCGAAAGCGGCAAGCATTGCGCGATTGCGGTGGATTGTTTGAATGCCGGCTGTCATGTGAATTGCGAAAAGCCTATGGCGCTTAGCGTAGCCGATGCCCAGCTAATGATTGACGCCGCAAAAAAGAATTCTAAAATTTTGGCCGTTGACTTTCAAAATCGTTTTAACGCGCCCGTGCAAATGGCCCGCAAGGCTCTTGAAGCCGGCCGATTCGGCAAGCTTTTGCATGGTTCAGTGCAAATTCGCTGGAATAGAAATGAGTCCTATTACGCGGAGGCGCCTTGGCGTGGAACTTGGGAGCAAGACGGCGGAACTCTTATGAACCAATGCACGCATGGAATTGATTTGCTGCAATGGATGATGGGCGAGGATGCTGTTAGAGTTCAAGCTGTAACAAGGCGTTTTATGAGGCCAATTGAAGCTGAAGATTTTGGCGCGGCCTTGGTGGAGTTCCGTTCAGGAGCCGTTGGAATTATCGAAGGCACCGCGGATGTGTATCCAAAAAACCTTGACGAGACGTTAAGCCTTTTTGGAACGAATGGAACTGTGGTTATTGGAGGCCTTGCCGTAAACAAGTTAAAAACTTGGCGTTTTTCTGATAGCGACAAGGTCGGGGATACAGAAGAAACTGTCTTGAATCCAGCCGAAAAAGATCCGCCGACTGTTTACGGTTTTGGCCATACCGCTCATATCGCTGACGTTATTAAAGCAATAGAAAACAAGACTCAGCCGCTTGTTTCTGGCGAGCGCGCGAAAAAAGCGTTGGAGATTATATTGGCAATTTACAAGAGCCAAAAGACGCAGAAGCCGGTTGATTTGCCTACTGATTTTTCAACATTAGAAATGAAAGGGCAGTTTGATAAATAGCGTATGAACGAAGATAAAGATTTTTTTGTGCATGAATCCTCTTACATTGACGAGAATGTTAAGATTGGCGCTAAAACCAAAATATGGTATTTTTGCCATGTCGCGCAAGGGGCCTCTATTGGTCAAAATTGTAACATTGGCCAAAATGTATATATCGGATATGATGTGAAAATTGGAGACAATTGCAAAATACAAAATAATGTGTCTGTGTATGATTGCGTCGAGTTGGAGGAAGGCGTTTTTTGCGGCCCGTCGTGCGTTTTTACAAATGATTTGACTCCGCGCGCTATGTATCCCAAGGGGAGAAACGGACATATAAATACGGTGGTTCATAAGGGCGCTACTATCGGCGCAAATGCTACGATTGTATGCGGCCATCAAATTGGAGAATTCGCAATGGTCGCTGCGGGAGCTGTTGTTACAAAAGACGTTCCCCCTTACGCCTTGGTTGCCGGTGTGCCTGCCCAAATTATTGGAAGGGTTGACGAAAAAGGAAATATTGTGTCCAGGGAGAAGGAATAATGAAAATTGCTGTCGCCGGAACTGGGTATGTTGGGCTTGCCAACGCTGTTTTATTGGCTCAAAGGAATCAAGTGTTTGCGGTTGATATAGTAAAAGAAAAAGTCGAGATGATTAACAATAAAAAGTCCCCGATTGTAGACAAGGAGATTGAGGATTATCTTGCAAACCATAATCTTGATTTGACGGCAACAACCGACGTCAGTCTTGCTTATAAGGATGCTGAATTTGTTGTTGTTGCAACGCCAACAAATTATGATCCGGAAAAAAATTTTTTTGACACGTCGTCCGTCGAAGCCGTCGTAGAACTTGTAAAAAAAATTAATCCTGATTCCTATATTGTAATAAAATCAACTATTCCGGTAGGGTACACAAAGTCTTTGACAAAAAAGTATCCCGATCTCCACTTTCTTTTTAGTCCAGAATTCTTAAGGGAAGGAAAGGCTTTGTATGATGATTTGTATCCTTCAAGGATTATTGTAAGTTGTGATCTTGAAAATGAAGAAGACGTAAAAAAAGCAAAAATGTTTGCCAAATTGCTAAAAGACGGCTCGTTAAAGCCCGACGTTACATGCTCTATCTTTAATTATACAGAGGCAGAAGCGGTAAAACTTTTTGCTAATACATATCTTGCCATGCGCGTTGCATATTTCAATGAACTTGACGGGTATGCGGAAATCCATGGTTTGAACGCTCAGCATATAATAGACGGAATGTGTTCCGATCCTAGAATCGGCAATTTTTACAACAATCCGTCTTTTGGGTATGGCGGGTATTGTTTGCCAAAGGATTCAAAACAACTTCTTGCAAATTTTACTGCGGCGCCTCCAAGCCCGCATCATCTTGTAGAGGCTATTGTTGAGGCAAACAGGGAGCGCAAGGATTATGTCGCCGAAAAAGTTTTGGCGCTTTCGGGATTTAAAAATGGCGCCAATGAGGATAACAAAAAAATTACGATTGGTATTTATCGCCTTACAATGAAAGCTGGCTCAGATAATTTTAGGCAATCTAGCATTCAAGGCGTGATGAAGCGCATTAAAGGCAGGGGCGTTAATGTCGTTGTTTATGAGCCTACGTTAAAGGATGACGAGTTCTTTGGAAGCGTGGTTTATCATGATTTCAAAACGTTTGCCGATAAATGTACTTTCATTATTGCGAATAGAAACAACACTGAGTTGGATTCCGTGAGGGAAAAAGTCTATACAAGAGATATCTATAAGGAAGATTAATATGAAAATTAGTTTAATGGATATACAAAGACAGCATGCTGAGCATGCAAGTGAATATGAGGCCGCGGCTCTTGAAGTTATGCGTTCCGGCAATTACATTATGGGACAAAATGTTAAGTCTTTTGAAAAAGAATTTGCCGATTATGTTGGCGTAAAGTACGCTGTTTCTTGCGCTAACGGAACGGACGCGCTTCATATTGCTTTGCGCGCTTCTGGAATCAAGCCTGGCGATGAAGTTATAACCACGCCGTTTACTTTTTTCGCTACGGCCGAGGCTATTGCCTCTGTTGGCGCTGTGCCTTTATTTGTTGATTGTGACGAAAAATCCTATTGCATTGATCCGACAAAAATCGAAGGAGCGATTACTGCTAAGACAAAGGCAATAATTCCTGTGCATTTTTATGGCCAGCCTGCCGCTATGGATGAGATTAACGCGATCGCAAAAAAACATAATTTGATTGTTGTTGAAGATTCCGCTCAGGCTTCTGGCTCTTTGTATAAAGGAAAAAAGACGGGTAATTTAGGCGATGTTGGCTGTTTTTCTTTCTTTCCAACAAAAACATTGGGATGCGATGGCGATGGGGGCATGATCACGACTAATAATCCCAGTATTGCAGAGGCTGCCCAAGCAATTCGCGTTCATGGCTCTGGTTTGAGCGGTTTGCGCACATATAATTTTCTTTGCGGAAAACAGTTGCTTGACGAAGAAAAAGATTTGGATTTGTCAGCGCCAAAGTATTATAATTTTTTGATTGGTCAAAATTCACGCCTTGATGAGATTCAAGCGGCGATTTTGAGAAAAAAACTTTCATATCTTGATGATTTTATAAACCGTCGTCGAGAGCATGCCGCTGTCTATGACGAAGCGTTAAAGAACACTGCTTATGTAACCCCTTCAATTATTCCTGATTCTGTAAATACATATTATTTGTATGTTTTGCAGCATCCAAATGCCAAACAAATAATGGCGGAGTTGAAGAATAATGAAATAGGAACCGGAACGTATTATCCTGTTCCCTTGCATCTGCAAAAGGTTTTTGAGAAGCTGGGATACAAAGCCGGAGATTTTCCTGTTTCTGAGCGGTTGGTAAATGAGACATTTGCTGTTCCAGTTTATCCTGAATTGACGGAAGAAGAGCAGGCCTTTATTATAAGCGTTCTTAGAAAGTTTGCTTGAGTTTTTACAATTCTTTGAGATAATCAATGAATTGTTTCTTTAGAAGCGACCAACGCTTGTTTTGTAGGTTGTAGTTGTAAATTCGTTTTTTCATTGTAAGTGAGTTTCTTATTTCTTCTATAAACTCTTTGTATGAATGTGTGACAGGTATGCCTAAGGCGTTCAAGAGCGGTGTGTCGTAGTATGCGACGATAGGCTTTTTTGCCGCCATGGCTTGGAAGTATTTCGCCGTGATTCCGCTTATTCTGCTTCCATCTTCTTTGTTATATGGAACCATAAAAACATCGCAATTTGTCATCCATTGAGGGATTTCCGCTGGCATAATGCCTGGAATATATGTTAAATTGTCAATTTCTTTTATTTTTTCTTTTATAAATGATGATGGCTGGTTTGGGCATATTATTGTGAAATTTAAGTCTTGATTTTTTATTGCGCTTTCAAAAACCAGGTCCCAGTCTGGTTTCCACGCCCCAATGTAAAGAATGTTGTTTTTTTTATTTAATTCATTGGGGCAGGGGTATTTTTGTTCAAAAGGCTCAATGTCTACGCCATTTGTAAGCACTTTATAGTTTATGGAAGTTTCAAAATCCGGTATGTGTTTTTTGTATATATTTATAGATCCGTCGTTTACCAAAAGTGACAAATCCGATTTTCTTAATATTCGTTCTTCATTTTTTATATATCTGGATTTAGCCCCGTCGCACATCAACGGATCGCTTGGACGATACACAATTTTTGCCGACGGGAAGTTTTTTTTGATTTTGTCTAGCAATGCAATTCCATCGTTGCTTTCAAAAACAAAAACGTCTGTGCCTGCCAGCCATTTTTTTGCAAATGTTTTGAATGGTACAAGGGATGTGGTAAGCAGTTTGTTCAATAAGGCGTCAGGGATGAATTTTCCGAATTTATCAGGAAGACGCATTGTTTGAAGCGTAATGTTTTTTAAGGGCGAGCCGGCTATGTTATAGGCAATTCCCTTTTTTAGCATGCATATTGAATCGCGATTGTATAACTCATCTTTCATAAACAACGCGTAATATGGTCGTGGAAAGCTAAAAAAAATGGTTTCTATTCCAGCTTCACATGCCGCTTCTGCGAATTTATGAAATCCGCCAAGTCTTTTTGTAAGCCAATTGTGTGCGGTAATGAAAGTAATTTTTTTTATTTTCATTCCTGCTCCATTTTATATGTTTGTTTATCAATCTTTTTTATCGAATACGGGATTTCATGATACTTGAACTCAACATAGAAAAAGACATCAGTAAGCTCGGGGATGTTTGCAATTGCGTCGTCTGTTGATTTTGCAAACCAATATGTTTGCTTATCTGCAAGATACGGGAGAATTTCAGGATACGAAGAGGTGTCTTTAATAACGACAGGAATATCTGGTTCCGAAACAAATGTCGGCGAGCTGTGGTCTAACGGAGTGTCTGCAAGGTGAGGAAGCGTCTGTCGATTTTTGTTTGTAGGAACGATGTTCAATAAAAATATTATGGTTGAAAATATAATCAATGCAATGTTTATATATTTTTTAATTTTATTTTTTTCAAAAGCTTCCAAAATGGGGATGTAGAAGAGTGGAAATATTGGGAAGCAGGCTAGAATATATGAGGTGTATATTGGGCCTTTGTTAGGAGTGATATATGTAACGAAGAAAGCCCAAATTGTAGCCAAGAGGGCTGTTGCAAATGGAATAAACTCTTTTTTTTCTGTTTTTATCGAATAAATTGTTCCCAATGCAGAGCAGATTGCAAGAATATACATAAACGGAAAGTTCATGAAACAATAGCCTATGTATTCGTTGAAAAAATGTAGGTTTTCAATAAAACCGTATTTTCCATTGCCGCTTAACGCTTCCGCGCCTCGTCCAGTAAGTAGTGTGGAACCCCAGTTTAAATACAGGATTTTTGCAACTAGCATTGAAATAAGAACTGAAGAAATCAAGAACAGGCAATTTTCAAATCTTTTTTTATAGATTGAATAACCAATAAGAAACAAGCCGAATATTGTTATGCAGAATAAGGTAAAGTATGACGTCGAAAGTACGATGCCTAATGTTAAAGTTGTTTTTATGAAGTTTTTCTTTGTGATTATGTTTTTATCCTCTGAA